>Ga0210059_1003455_pt1 | contig 25266 bp, 18 predicted proteins | sample Ectturendosymbi2_FD_188042 | JGI IMG/M metagenome (GOLD analysis project Ga0210059, IMG submission 188042) | Ecteinascidia turbinata endosymbiont from Florida, USA - Sample 2 (SPAdes) (version 2) | ecosystem: Host-associated > Tunicates > Ascidians > Unclassified | place: Key West, Florida... | reverse complement strand
CTGTTAGCGAATTTGACAGGGTTGACGGTCTTGGTTTTGCTTTTGACGTCTTTTGCGTCACACTGTTATTTCTTGCGTCACAGAGTCTTTTGCTTTTGAATTGCTGGCACTGCCAAGAGTTGCTTTATTATCATTTTTTTTGACTGAAGATGGATTAAGATTAATCCGAAACGTCTCAGAATAAAAATGTATAGTTTTTTGAAGGCTTTTTTAGTGTTAATGAAACTGTTAAGTCTATCCCAATTTTATGCTCCAAAGGTATCATTTAAAATCCTGGATTTGTGCCCAATCGCTTTGTTTCAACAATTGTGAAATACCCTGTAGTTAAATGTGGTTTTAAACAAGTAACTTCAATGCCTCCCACCAATCTGAATAGCTACCTCATGATTCTCAACCGGAAGAAATTTACCGACATCACCTGATATGTTATTCGACCAAGGCCCATTTCAATAAACGACTTCCATTTTTGTTTCTCTACTGGATTTTCGATGCGTCCCTAGTTACCTGAAGGTTACTGGTTTCTAGTCAGTATGTTGCAATACACTGATACTTTTGCAGTTTTAGACCCCCTGGCTGCACTTCACATTGGCAGGGTCTATTTTAGACCCCTGGTTGCACTTTACATAACAGGGGTCTATTTCAGACCCCCTGGTTGCACTTTACATAACAGGGGTCTATTTTAGATCCCTGGCTGTTTGAAAACTAGTTTAAAAATAACGGAAGTCACGTGTCCCCAGAAATCGTCATTTTATTTGGACCCCGCTAAGCCCCTATCACGTGACATGTTTCGCGCAAACCGGTTCCCTGAACAAAATTTAATCACCACCATCTTCATGACATGTTTGAGATACCTGCGTTTGTGTAATTATCAGCATAAGAAAGTGGAAATAACTTCTTTCGAAGTCAAATAGGTTCAGATCAGCGATTTTCTCACGTGAAGTAAAAGTGGAATCAAGGTCAAAACGTTTAATTACATTGTAACTTATTGGCTTGTTTGAATTTTTAAGCAAATGAACAAATAAATGAGATCGTAACGAAGTTGGTGAAGTTTTCAAACGAAACGTCAAACATCAGTTGATGCGGAAATTTGCTCTGACGTTATAAAATTCGACGCTTCAACAGATGGACTTCAAAGTGAAAACACAAATTTCAAACAACGCCGTTATGCATGAACAGTTCGCTTCAAGCAGGGTGACGTAATCTACGACATTGCAAAAGATCAAATTAAAAACGAAATGTATAATATCAAACTTTAAATACTTTGTATTCGTTCAGGGGACAAGATTGGATGGAAATTCGACGATTGATTTTCATCCACTTGATTTTGAGACCATCGCTCTGTTGCGCCACTGTGTGTTGTGCTGAAATGGCCTCCGACTGCCCGCGAGGTGACGCTACCGATTCCAGACGTGCCAAGTGCCATGTGGGACATTGTATGTGGGTGGTAGCTTAGTATCTGTCACGAAACAAGTTTTACGCAAAAATGTTGCACTGTTTGATAAAAATGGTTAGTTTGGATATCAATAAGTTGAAAAGGAAATCAATTTTTCATACATTGCAACATAACCCACAAAATGGCAGCCGGCAAATGTTTGCAGTTAAATAAAACATTGCCTGTTATTTTCAACAGATTACATGTGATGTAACTAAGACAAATATCGCAGAATAACAGATGTTAGGAATAAGTAATATATTGTTGCATAAAATCACGTTACCGTAGAAAAGAATATTTTCAGAAGAAAACATTAAAAATATGTGGCGCACGAGCCTGTTTCATATCAACTTCTACGTAATCGCAAAAAGTATGTTTTACCCATGCAGGCAAGTGTTGGGACACCCTCAATCACCAACCTACAATTGAAATTAACCGACAGCCAAAATTTTGTGGAGATTCAACCCTTGTCATGGTGAAGGGTATTTCACTGGTTTCAAATCCACATGTACGAAATGCGCAGAAAATCAGAAAAATCAAAAGTATTTTCATGGATGAAATATAATTATAGCCAGTTTTTTAAGGTTTGACTTTGGTGACCGCTAAGACATTTTAAGAGACCGCAAGCATTTTATCTGAACACCGATAGAGGCGTTAAGCGAAGGTTTTAGTGCATTTTGGTGGCGGTCGTGAAGAGAGCTCAGCTGTGTTCTGAGACACTGTTGTGAAAATTTGAGAGAACGTTTCTGTCGCTCAAAACACTTGAAAACACTGATTGAAGCAACAACAGTTGAACGTCGAAGCAACCGATGAAGACGTAACTGTTCTATCAACAAGATTCAACAACGCGTTTATTCCAAATTTGTTATTTTGATATATTAAAAGAATTAAAGCATTTATTCGATTTCAAATAATAACAGCATTATTCAGAAGTTATTCTTTTATTGATTGCGATGCTGGGGAAGTGTTGTTGAAAGGAGTGCCAAGAACCAACCTGATTAGAAGTATGTTTGGCAGCCTCGGCAGATAGACAGGCAAATTGGGCGAAGTCTTTGAGATCCTGAGTCGGGTGATAAAATGACTGAGGAGTTGCATACGGGAAAGGATGGGTCTGTTGCAATACCGGGTGCCAAGCAGCAGAATGTGAACCTTAAAAACAGTAAAAAGATATAATGAACGTAAATGGAAGTTACTAAGTTCCAATGCCAAGAAAAAAACCCGGCATAAGCTTTGCAAAACCGCTGCATAGTTCAGCTGCAAGTGACGTTTTAAACCGTTTCAAAGCTTCTACACTCAAATAAAATTTCTATCATAAGAAAGATTCGAGTAAGCAAGCGCTACTTCCCGCAATTGTTCGAATGGAAAGACAAAGAAATAATTCTACCGTGTTTTTATGTTTTTAGCGACAGTAGATCCTGATTAAAGTTTGTTTATCGAAGTCCTGTCGTCTCCGAAGTAAAAAGATGTTCAAAGAAGTAATTTGTCTTGATTACTTAAAACTGACCATAAATTATGGAAATCATAATAAAACATGCAGATCATCGTTCTTGATGACTTTACACTGAAAACCGCGGCGTTCTCGCAAAGGTTACAAACTTTGTGACGTCATTTCTTTCTGTTATGAAGTAAACCAATAAAATTTCGTACGGAGGAAGGGGAGTGATCTTTTGGCCAAGCGGAGTGAAGATATTCACAAGGACTTGTAAAAAATAGTGATAGTGGCTGAATGTTTTTTGTCATTTATTATAACACGAACGATAGCTTTAATATTTTCTGAGCCTTCTCTTGACGTGACTGTACGGCAAACGAACTTGAACTATGATGTTCACTCAGAGAGTGGCTGCGAACCGAAATTTATTATTTTCCCCCCGGTTCGACACCCAGTGACGTTTCAGGCGAAGCTGCAATAATCCGATGGAAGTTTCGGCGGGAATTTCAGTCAGGCCTGTGGAGTCGATATGAAAAACCTTCGACTCTAACTCCGACTATTTTTTTTATTCCACGACTCCGACTCATCTGTATGTCACTCCACTATTTTTGTTATAGTAACAACGGCACAGCTTTGTTTATTCCGCTGCAGATTTTACTGTTATTGAAAATGGGAGCCAGCACTGAGTACAGTAGACAGAGTAACGCACGAACACTAGTCATTAACCTCGTGAATTCATTTATTTTGTATGTTCAAAAATCAGTTTTTGCATCTGCACGCCGATTTTAGCATAAAATATCCATGATTTTATGAAGGTACGAAACACGGTGATTGATCATAAATCTTTTCGAAAGCTTTTTGACATGTTCAAAATTTGAAAGTTACTATTTTTCTTTTCCATTTGAGGATCAGCAATGAACACAAAACCCATGAAGATCAAACGCTGTTTCTCACCACCGTGTAGACCACCCTATGCGCATTACAATCAAATGTGTATGACGAAACAATGGACAACACATTTCCTCATCAATCGGCCGGTGATAGTTAATCTTTCCAAGTTTACAGTGATTCTCACACTGACTAATGGCTGAAACCCAGGAAAAATCTTACTATCTCTTTACTACTAGTGGTTGTTTCAAAATGTTGAGGCAACCTACAAAGCGAAAAGATTGTCTTTAAACGGTAAAGTGGTCAAAGAGACAGAGAGCAAGACGTCACATAAAATTGTTGCAACTAACTTCAACATGTATTGTAATTGCAACTTTTGCGAACATGGAGGACTAAGAAAGAGCTCATAGAAAATGATCTCAACACCATCAATCTATCAAGGAAACACACCAGAGAGGGTTGCAATGTTGTTTATTTCAGACAATCATTATGTGCTTTGTGGCCAAGTTAGCTGATACACATTTCCAACTTCAGAGTCTGTTCACAATCAACCTTTTTTCTTGAACAAATCGTTTAAATTAGAGAATCTCCAAACCCGAGCATTGTCATGGCCTGGTCTATTGTTTTTGGATTTTCAATGCATTGCGAACTTACATCTACAATTCTAGATCGTTCCGGGCAGGTGAGGTTAAGTTATTGGTTGACAGTTGACTGACGGAAGTGTGCATGGCGTCGTTTGATTTCATGCATAGAGGTTTAGTGTGTCGGGATTTCATGCAAGTTGGGAAGCACTAGCTTCAACACACACACACACACACAGGATAATCGCAGTAAGTATCTGACAAATTCGATATGCGATGGACAGATTTCGTCTGTATTACAAATTTGCAAATCAATCTAAAACCAGTTGGAGTTGGAGTCAGAATAATTTCACAGACTTCGACTCCAAAGCCCTGCAAAGTGCCCTTGTATAAAACCGCCACGCTTCATTGAGCACTGTTGTTTTTCGGTCACAGACCGGAACGTTTTTGAAACGACCGAAAAAAATTAAGTCATTTCGGTCAGAATGTTTCAAAATATAGGCTAAAAAACACTGTTATGGTGAGCTTTAATACAACTGTGAGACAAATGACCGAAATGTTTCAGTGACCAAAATGTCTCAGCAAAAAGGACCGAAATGTTTCAGCGAAAAAAAAAACAGATTGAGCATCACGTTGGAGATCGAAGCTGGGACTTACCCTGTAGCCTCGGGAAGGCTGAGACGGCAGTGGATGACCCAGGAGTTTGTGGAGGCATCATATCTCCTGAAAGAAAAAAACAACTTGATTTTGTCGGAGGACGCCCGCAAGCGCTGCAGGTCACAGTAGCTTAGCCAGCCCAAAAATCTGTGGGGGGAAAATGTTTGATTTTAGGCGAATAACACTATTTTGTTTGGGATACCGCCTCTCAAAGCACAAAATGACTATATTTTCTAAAAATTTGGCGGATCCATCGCCCCGTAGGCCCCCTGGCTACGCCTGTGCTGCAGGAGCCACGAATTTCTCTCAAACTTTTTTTTGACAGAAAATCACGCAGTTATACGTCATCAAATGTTGTATCATTTACTGATGACAGATCATCAAGAATTGTACTCAGAAAATCTGCAACAGCTCATCAATCCTTCATGACATCACATCAATTCTTCATTACATCATAGTTTCACGACGTCACTCACAATCGCGCGCACCGCAGTTCAAATAAAGTAAACAAGCATCTCAGTCCATGTCATTGTGATGTAAGCACCTCAGTCCACGTCATTGTGATGTAAGCTCTATATTGAAACCAGGGCGCACCAAAATAAATAAAGAATGCATAAAAACAAAAAGCACGTTACGTCTTTTGGGAACACGAGAACTGCGCGTCATAAACTGTTGCACGTGGGTAGATTAACAACATCCGAGATTATGATTTGTCCGAAAGAGTCGGAATTTCACTTCCGCATCAATGGATTCGGTCACCAACGAAAGGTTGATATGTTCAGTTGTTTGCCAATAACACTTTGCATTTATTTTAAGCGCAGATAAAATGCTAACTAAACGCAAAGAGCAGTTAATAATATGAGCTACTTCGCCACAAAAGCTTATCATGTACCTTCGTCCCAGTGATCTTTCTGGGACTTGTCAAAACTTAAATCCCAGAAGGTACAGCTTGTGTGAGTAACTAATGGCTGGCAACCAATATAGCACGAGTACATCTGCAACCGACCACAAGCATTATGCTCGGCGCTAACACTCTAATCTAATAACATATCCAACTCCCTGTGGACGGTCCGGCCCAGCACCTTTCCTTCAGTTTTGTTTCAGTTCGTGACGTTAACGTAGCTCAGAATATCGAAACCTTTCGCAGCCAAACTACTGTCCTGAGGCGACACTTGACTTTTGTTTCTGTTAAAACTCTCCGCTATCTTGACCTAAAAGCGCAGAACTGTTTTGTTTGCGGCTGCTGTAAAACAATAGTTGCCGGATATCCCGAACGTAAAAGAAAGTAGAAAACTAAAGTGGAAACTACACAAAAGTATTTTTTACGCAGCTCGCAGCTCGCGGATCAAGATAAATAACATCAAGCAAAGAAGTGAAAAGTTCATGAACTTTGTCTGGAAATCACGTCATAAACAGTGTATGACGTGCTGGTTGCGACATAATGATTCGTGTCATTTTCACGCAAATTTTTTAAAATTAACTTTCTTGAATGGAAAAGCACACGAATCGTAACATTTCAGTTCTTTCCGTTTTAAATCACGTGATGCATCGATGCTTATGTCTTTGTTTTTTCACCTGTAAGGAAATTGCTCGCGTGGGGTTCGAAGGTCAGGAACTGAACTCAGAGTTGGTGGTAAAAATGAAAATCGCTTGATTTTTATCAGAGCCACAATTAAATAACAAATGCTTGAAATGAAACTTTTTATCAACTGAAGTTCATTGCAATCAACCATACTTCAACCATTGATGCATTTTTATCAAGAAAACGTTTGGCTGTTAACAAACAACGCGGGGCATGAAGAAAACAGCCTTTGCTGTTCGATGCGCGCTCGAAAAACTACAGCCTCACCTCAGGACGTTAATATCATAAAAATATTAAGAGTTTTCAAGTCCTGAGTTAGCAGAGCATCAACGTTCTCGAGGCTTGATGATGGTTGCTGGATGAGCGAGCTGTGCATCGATGAGATGATAAACGCTTATAACAGCCGCCGCTACACATCCGTCCAACAGCTGCCAACAACCACACCTACGATCGTCGATGATGTCATACCTGGTGACGTCACGGAGCCGTGGTTGCTCACGTCGGATTGGTTTCGCGTTGTCTTGATGGTTGGCGATTGCAGAGGACTCCCTGCAAACATCAGGAAAAATAATTTTGTTTGTTTTTCCACAAGTGATTTCCTCAGTACTTGACAGATCAGTAACGACCAAACAACAACCACTTATGTATCTGCGTAGTGAGACCTGATGAGCTGTGGCACATCACCGTGCTGCGGTAGCACATCACACACCATCGTGCTGCGATAACACATCACACACCACCGTGCTGCGGTAGCACATCACACACCACCGTGGGGATCAGATCAAGTCTACTGTGTATTGACTGAGTCACATCAACTGAAATGACTGTTACGCTTCACTGATCACCGATCACCCGCCATTTTATTCTGCGCGAGGGAAGTCAAGAGAGGCTCAGAAACCCACCTTGCCCCAGATACCCACCTTGCCAACTCGGATGTGAACTCGCTGGCCTGGTGTAGAACGACTCGCCATCATTCTCCCCCCCACTGTCCATCCCGTTGTTCTCTTCAGTCGACATGCTGCTGCCAGAAGACTTTAACCTTTTTGACTGCGACTGGCTACAAGAAAGGAAACGTCAGGAAAAGTAACAAAAATATTTGCCAACCGCTGTTTACAAAATCTGAAATAGTTTTGAGGCCAAGCGGCTCCAGCGACACTAAACTATTCAGCTGTTTTTGCCGAAAACACGTTGGAAGCAATTAATGTCCAGCAATCCTTTACTGAAAACGACATTCCATTCCAAACAGCAGCCGGTTAAATGGAATGAATCGTTACAGACAATCTTCAACTTGTGACCTCACCTGGTTTGATGACGTAACACAAGAGGACTGGCCGGAGGAATGCGGTTGTCATGGTGATGGTTTGGATAATAATATGGACTGTCAACAGTGTTGTTTAAAGCCAGTCCGTGAGAATCTCCACTCATGATGGGAACTGAAAAGAGGGTGTGGATAAGTGTGAGAATAAACGCGCCGTGTAGGTATCATCACGTAATGAAAGAAAAGTGTGACAGAGGGACATTAACTACACATAGATACGTCCACACCCACAGTCGCGGGGTACATGGGGGTACCGCCCACGAAACACTGATAAGGGGACTAAACATTTTTATGTTTTGAGGGGGAAACGCTGTCGCTGAAATTAGATCTTACACACAAGATCTTTAAGAAAGTGAAATTTGAGTTTGTCAGTAAATGTTTATGAAGACAGAAGAAGGTATAATATGACTGACGTATAATATGATTGTGAAAAACAAAAACAAAATCTTTTTTTTTAATCGATGCGCAAAGCTGATGGGGTGAGAGTTGAAAACGACATGAGTGGCCCGAAATCATTGTGACGTCTAGCACCTGAACAAAGGATTTGCATATTTAGGTCGTGACTGCAACTTTGATACAACACAGAAAAACTAACATGACGGGCGTTTAACATCGATATTGACCAGATCTCTTCAAACCAACCATATGTAGCGACATTATCCAAGTGCAGCATTTTTCGTAAACTAATAATATCTTTCAGAAAAGTGTGAAAATTTCGCCTTTTGAAGACTCCGCGACGTAAGGTATTTGTTTCTTGAGGTTAAAACAAAAGACACATAAACATTCCTGCCCGTACTTTGTACAATGTTTTTTTTGCTGTCTCCTTCCCAAACAACGTTTCTACGTTTTACACCAGTCGAGCTTTTCATTTCTCACCAAGGTCATCCCTTGGTCACGTACATAACATGTTTTTCTTTCTTATTTCACAATGTAACATAACGTGCTTCGATCCGACTACGTCATCCTATTGTTACGAAGAGTGGTGAGGTCACTCACGTTTCGCGACTTTGTAAATTTCTCGAACGCCGAACACTCCACTTGTCCTGAAACATCTCGTTGCTCCAATGACTGAAAGCATGAAACAAACTGGTCATAACTGGCCCGAGATAGAACGCAGTGTGTTGTGTACAACGTCACAGGCACAGGGAAAGGAAAATACCATCCGAGGCACCGACAGATCATCACAGAAACGTCAAACAGGCAAAAAAAGTGAAACAGCAGCTTCTCCAGTGGGGAAGCCGAGGGAGGCCACTCCCATTTGACGGTAATTTAGTTTTTATAATGAAATTCCCCACAAAAAATTGTAAATGCTTTGATCGCAAAAAAACATCTTTCACCCGTCGTGGTTCCTCAGCTTTATCGCTGGTCTGACAAACAATTCTTTGGCAACAACAGAAGATAATTCAGTTCGTCAAAACCCATTACGTGATAAACAGCAAACCTATTTGTTGACCCCATGCAAACAAAGCTCCTATTGCTAATCTCATAATATCAATGAGAAAACATCGGGAAGGATCTGCTGGAATTAAACATATTTCAAATTTTGTGCGAAACCTCAATTGTTCAAAGTCGTTATCTTCAAGAATCTTGATATGAATGATAAGTAGAATTTGTAAAAATAAAACCCTGATCCATGAATATCAGGTAGCTCTTGGAGAAATAATCAAACCTATATCTGAAAGAATGAATGGTGGAGTTTGAAGATGCCATGCATTGCTATACTGACAGCATCTTCCAAGGCTGTTCAGTGTTTTCATGCGGTACATCGGCGTATTGACGTTCGGATGGTTGCCAATTTCATTGAAGAAAGTCTTGTTCTACCGACTTCTTTTTCTTGCGTATAAACCATTAAATGTAAAAAATGTTAAATTCAAGTAATTTCGTTTGTAAGAATTTACTTCGCCAACAGAGGTTATTAGAAAGTAGCCACCGCCCCATCTGCTTTCAAAAATCAGTTTTTGCTTCACCCCCAACAAGAGCAAAACGGGGTTGGTGGAAAAGGTTATTCTAACTAATTTTCAAGCACTTAATGAATGACGAAGTTAGTGCAAAATTCGTGAAAAACATTAAAGGACAGATATTTGTTGTACTTCAAAGCTACGATCAGGTGTTCTGCGTTACAAGGTTCATGTGCAGATGAAATTCCAAAAACACTGCTCAATTTTTTTTTAAATTTTGGATGAAATAGTTTCATCAAAACTGCGATTTATAACTTTTATTTCATTTTTCATGCTTATGATTGTAAAAAGAGGCGTTTCATGAAAGATACAGGAAATTATCTGCTCGGTAATAAACATTTTCCAAGGTGTTAGTCAACAAAACGCGGTTCACTGTCAAGTTCATCGGAAAAAGTTCCGCCAACTTCGTATTCGTAAATTCAATGTTAGCGATGCGGCGCAGGACATCGGAAAATAGACAGCAAATGATATTTGATCTTACGCGACCTGGAAATAGGTCAGAAAACTCATGACGCACATAACTGATCGGATCTTTGCAAAAGAACAAACGTCTTGACACAAAGCCTTAATATCTTTGGTCATCTCTCCGAGCTGCACTGACCAGTGAATTGGTCATAAGCGGTTCGTTCGGATCAATCTTTACAACTCTCTGGTGGTTTCACGAATAAGGGCTCGAATTACAATAAAGTGATGGTTGCACCGGGCCTTGCTATTTCATACTTGAAAAAGATTTTCCTGGATTTCCGCATAGATTTGTTCTTGAAGCTCATCACCAGAAAGCAAATGGCCGACTCTAAGTGACAATTTGTAATTTAATATTATGACAACCGTATTCTGTCCACTAAGGACTACAAATGGTTAGAATGGGATATTTCAGGAAATGTGATGATATCGAGTTGCTAACGGTCAGTTCCCACAACGATTATGACGAAGACAATTGACCCTCATGCAAGACAGAATGCGTTTGCTCGTTCTTATGAATTACGATGCTCAGGCTTACCGTTGTTTTTCTAGAAAACTGTTATATGTCGCTACTCAGCAGTTTGAAGGATTGCCTTAACGTGCCATAAAAAGGTTTTCAAAGTGATTTATTTCAAATGCTGTCATGCATTGCAGTCACATACTTAATATTGTAAGTGTGCAAGACTTGAATGAAAACCGATAACATGCTGCTTCACACGCGCAGAGGCAGATGAAACAAGTGTTTACATTACAAAAAAGCACTTTTTCCGCAGTAAAGCAGGCGTGAAGTTTATCTTAAAAAGACCTTGAAAGTTCATTTATGAGTGAAGTGGCCCAGCCTGGGGTTACCAAGGGTCAGGGAACTTCCGAAACATAACCTTAAACAAAGAACAGACCCAATCCTGATGTTCGCTCTCACAAATCTTTGAACAGCACAGCAGGTTAGCGAGAAAGCGCATTTCCTCGCTTGTGCGTCGCCAACGCTCTGCGCAGCGAGACCTCCATTTTGTTTGTAAACTTTGCGCAGAAAGGCCTCGTGTGCAGTGAAGCGGAACCACCGCGGAGCAAACAACAATCGTGCGCGGGGCGAACATGTTTCGCACAATAAGTTTTACGCCGGACTGGTAGATTCGTGTCAGCAAAGTTTGAACACAGCAGATTATGAAGCAACTGAAGCTATTTGTACTTTAACTCCGTATAATGCAAAACAAATTCTATTTTCAGTTTTTCTATTGAATTCTAGAAAATCACCAAGTAAATGACTACAACCGTCCCAGTACCCGAGGCATAAAAATATCACTTGTTGAAGAAACGGACGGTTCGAAATAATATCAACTCATGCTTTCTTAATTTTCAAACCTTTTGATGGTTCTTCGCGAAGGGTGTCCTCTTCTTCCTGGGCGGAATCTTCAGTTGAATCTTCATCATAAAAACGTACAGTGAGTTTTATTCACAACAGAGACTAAACAATTTCTTTAAATCAACCGAATGGAGACGTATAAAATAAAAGCTTGCTTCTAACGATTTTATACAACGAAAAAATCAAGCATTTTAAAACGCATTCACATCCACAGGGGGTAGAACAAGCACATTAACAAGGCCTTCTCAAGATTGCCATCTTTATCGTTCATCAATAAATAGCAGAAAAAGAAATAGACTCCTTTCGTAATGATCACGGCCATAACATCTCACCTTCTTTGACGTAATTAGCAAGGTAGAGGTCAAGCTCTTTGATCGTGACACTTATATGATAAGGCTGAACGCACAACCCAGCATTCTGGCCACAAGAGTGAGATTTTGATAATCGTTCTCCATCTGTTGACTCCAACGGAAGTCCACGGAAAAGAATAATCATCACCAGATCAAGACGCCACACCTGACGGAATGAGAATATCTTTCGAAGTAACGTATTTGCATCGTAATGTTTGAGTTGGCTTCCTTGCCTTTGAATGTGACTTTACTGTGAGCAGGTAAGCTGCGATTATTTGAAAAATGTAATACATCATCCAAGTTATGTAATCAAGCAATTGGCCTCAACAGAGGTAATCAATCAGCAAATCTTTAATGGAAAATCGAGAGTGACAACCGGATGAAAAATCGTACAGTACATTTTTTACAAAAGAAGCAGGAAGACAAGGAAGTCGCAATGAAGTAAAAATGTTGGAACAGAATATAAAATGAAAGCAAAATTTAACTGCAAAACGCGGTAAACTGCGACAGAACGTATTCGTCTCGAGCTTCTGCAAAGATTACAATAAAGAAAGGCATGAAACGAACTCTTCTTTAAAATAATTCAAGTCGCAGACTGCAAAGCGTGAAAACACGGATCGCAGTATATCATTTTAGCATTTTTTTATTGATAGAACATCTCCGTAAATGCCGCCAAAAGGTCAAGTGGAATCGAGTGCTGAAGGTGAAAATTATGCGGGTTTGCAAAGTAACTACTGCATCATATCTTCTAAACCGGTGCTTCTCAAACTTTTCCATCTCGCGGATGCTCAAGTCGTATATTTATTTTTTGCGCACCCCGAATAGTGAAAACAATGACCAAAACAATAGACGACTTACACAAGAACGAAACACAACAAGCCTTTTTCAAGTCAACGCACACAGTTTTATCAGAAAATTCCGTGGACAGTGTGGACTGTTACATCATAACGGTAGTACTGGAGTTACCTGGTTAGGCCTAGAAGTGCATGTCAGACTACAGCTGTTGTGCGATTTAATCTGAACGTTGGCCCAAATGGGTGGATCAAAACAAGCGGATTTTCTTGATTGGATTTTGGTTTACGGACACCCTAAAACCCATTCATGGACCCCTAAGAGGTTCACGAACCCCAGGTTAAATTAAGAGACCCTGTTCTAAAGTAATGATGTCAGACTGACAGTGTGTAAGAACCACAACTGCGCCCACAATCATCTGCTAAGGAAAGGCAGACCACTTGAAAGTATTCCTCCAACGGTTTTCACTGACGCACACACACACAAAGTCATTGACAAGACAAAAATTTCTAGCGACACTTTGCTTCAGCGAGTTATTTCAGCAATTCAGCAGCGAGGCGCCTAATCGTTCTCAACCTGAAACCGCTTCCTGCACCAGCAACCTGCCACCTCACATAGCATCGCATATCAGTGAACTTGTCATGAGCCGCATCATACTCTGAAGACAAAGGTGGTAAAGTGACGCAATAATACCACCAAACTATTCAAAAACTTTATCGGAAACAAATATATTTCTGCCATTCAGGGGTCGGGGGACTTTTTTGGATATTACCCAAAAATTATTTCAAGAAAAATGAAATTACCCCACACTTACCACAATCAGTAGTGCCACTCCTAATGTTTTTCCAATAGATCTAGTGTTTTTTCATTTCATCTAGTGTTCTAGTGCTTTTTATGGCTATCTAGTGTTTTTTCTATGAGTGAGCTGAAGGTAATTAATTGCACAATGTTGTGTAATTGTAGCTGTAATTGAGACCTTTTGATTTAGTACAATTGTAGTTTGCTAAAAAATCTACCTAATTAAATCTTAAATTACGCAAGGCAATATAGTATAATCTGTTTGGAGTTAAACCGCTGCGAAGTCACTGTGGTCATCTGTCAAAAGTTTCACTAACCTGTACAAACAAACGCAAGAGTTGCTGCTTTCTCCCGTTTTCTTGTCTCTGGTTTACAATGAGCTGCACAATGTCTATGGTTGGCATTGCAAAGCATTTTCTGGGCATTTTCACTGTGTGCAAGTTTGTTTTTGTAATCTAGTGTTTTTTTGGTGAATTTAGTGTTTTTTATCATGACATCTAGTACTTTTCTGCAACAACAGAGTGTCAACACTGTCAACACTGACCACAATTATCCAAGAACCGAAACAAATTATACCCAAAATGAATGGCCGGACAAACATGTGAGAAAAAGTTTATTTAAAGGAGGATAGCTCATGAAAATATTTTACCCCATTTGGGGTAATTTACCCCTGTTTCCCGACCTCTGTTCTGCACCACGATAGAACCTCAAAGCTTAATCTTGAAGTTAAGAATCAACAATTTGACAAGCACTTGCAATGCATTGCACATAAACTGCTCAACAGCAACCACAGCTGAACACAATCATGTTACCTCGTCCTTAACTTTTACCACTCAACTCCGAGTAGTGATATTTGACAACGATTGAGGCAGTTGCAGCCACAGGCAGGAGGTTACATGACATATGCCCTACATGACCACCACGGCGTAACCACATGGACTTAATTTAACACATCAACTTGAGGTTAGGTCATCGTGCTGCTCCGATATATTATCAAGTACTGAAGGTCTGGGAAGAGGTTTCAACGCAGCAGCAAGGGAAGTCAGGTCATCTTTTCCGCGCTCCGCCAGTTCTTTGTGGGGGGTGGGGAGCAGAAAAAAGGGGCACAATCATAAAAATAAAAGGAAGGCAATCAACTGTCTTCAGTTGTAAGCAACCGCAGGTGGAAGGGCTCGTCAGCATCATCCACACTGAAGACAACTGTGGAATTTTGGAAAGCTTAAAACTGAAAAGAGCTGGATAATCATGAGCCGGTCAACCTCGTTATTTCGTTGTATTACTTTACTGTTTTCGCAAGTGCAACGCCAACTTGCGACTCACTCATCTTCACCCGTTCGATGGTTATACCTTTCTTTCGACACTACAGCTTCATTCTTGCCACACAGAAAACTTCTTTTTGATGCAAAGAAGCTCGCATTCTAGTCAGGACCACTTGCTCAGACAACAGCTTCAATAAGCTAGTGGAGAAAATTTGACAGCTTTGAATTTTAAACTTGCTTTTAGTTTTTTGTATTTTAAACTTGCTTTTGTTTTCCGGTTATTACCGAATTACCGAACTTTAGAAAAACATATTTGACACTGAGTATTGCAGGTAGATTTAGAAGTATCAGTCAAAAAAATATTCTTCAATAGCAACTACATAAAAGTACATGAAAAACACGAAAAAAATCAATAAAGAATGGCATGTTTCAAAAAAAGCGAACATTTTATTGTTGAGATTTGTGTGCAGAACACAAAAGGCTAGAGACAGTCATTACCGCAAGCTGGTGGCGCAATATCCCACAACGGTTATCGGAGAAAATTATTGCAGTTTGCGACAGTAGTCTTGGTGGAGCGCTGTGGCCCGCCAAGAAAAGATAAACAAATAACTTGACCGCATGTTAGCGACATCAGTTTGTAAACGCTTTCAAGCCAGCTTTTCATAACCTCTTCCTGCCTCAACATCACTTTGTTCATTGCAAGTATGGGCAAAAGCCCAGATCAGGTTGGGGAGCATGGGTGTCAGGTTGGGGGACATGGGCGTCTTTTCCCTCTTTTGGTGATGAATAGAAAGCTGACGAGTGTTTTGAAAGTGTACAATTGGGAGAGGTGTTGAGATTGGGACATGTTTATTACGCAAATGAAATTGCAAAACAGCTCATAAAGTTTTATGTGGCACAAATAGATGCAGGATATGCTGCTATGCTGTTCTAAAATCACTGACTCCGAAGAAGCGTTGCGAAACCAATAACAACGTGTGATGAAATCCACCAAAACATATTTACTGTGCTTCATACATGTAGTCTTTGTTGGAGGCTCATTTCAAAATTTAATACCTGGGCTTTGACTTTCTCTGCTGCGTCCTGTGTCCAAGTATCAATTATATTGCGGACTCTGCCTCTTTCAAACTAAAACATCATTTGGTAACACACCACACCAAAACACAAGATAAGCTGCATTTTCTAGAAACCCATAAAACTATGCATTGCAAGACAGAGAAACTCTGATTAAAGCTTTATATGAAGGTTTTCGATGACGTTTCAATGATCCCTTTTCAGCTCGACATTTTCTGCAACACGCATGAGCAACAATCTTTCCCAACAATCTGGCGCTACACATGTGCCACAACAACGAAGCAATACTTTGAAACGTAATAATGGTTATTATCATGACAAAAACGACCCAGACATCTCAACCACTTGTTCATTGCAACTGGTGCCAAGCATGAAAAGTGATGGAAAATTCTGGTTGGAATCTAAAGTTTCTACAGATGATTAAAGACCCTGCAGTCCTCACGGTAAAATGCAGGACTTATGACGAAGAATGCTGGCCAGGCGATGTGTAGCAATTTGCTTCTCTAGCTCAGTGATAAAAAGTTGGCCTGCCATGGCCAGGCTGCGGCAGGTCCTTCATCGACAGCGCAATTGCAGTCACAGACCTGGGTTTAGTGGAACTGGGAACTTAACTGAAGCAGCAGCGGTTGTAAGCGAAAAAACTTTGCCGCAACACTCCTCCTCGGGTTTTCAACAGTGAGATATTTCTATCAGCGGTTTATTGTAATATGGATTGTCAATGAGATCAAAAAAGTTATGCATTTCACAATAACACATTGCAGATTTGTTTATCGTGTCACTAATACTCACTGTAAAAATTTTATAGATGCAACGACTTCCAAATCACACACTTTTCGTCAACACGCCATGGACGGTCACCTCCTCTGATGTCTGACGACGTCCAACAGTTTGCGAAACAAAGTAGGGGGGAGTTGTGATACAATCGCCATGTGTTAAAAAAATAGTAAATCTGGTTTAAGCCATGAACAGGAAATGTAAGTCATGAAAAAAGAATCATGGCCTTGAAAGAGTTTTCTTTCACCAAAGACACCTCCTCTGTCCGCTCCTGACTGGTGCCTCAAATTTTTCCTTGCCTCCCTTGTCCTTCCCTGTGACCTGCAGCCCCTGTTTACAAACAAATCAGCTTTGCAGCTTCGCTCGATGTATGATGCGCACGGGTTCGTGGCTCAGTGTTTTGACCATGCCAGCAGCAGCATGTTCCAACCGTTTAACTGTCCTATTAAATGCGAACGCAGAGTTTTTATACGTTTTATGTGAATAGATCTACTTCAGAAATGATTGAATAAAGGCGTGCAGTGAGCCAGGAGGCAGTGCCTCTGCTGATTGTCGCTAAGAATCAAGACAATCACACGGAAATCCTGACGGAGCCTATGTGTTTTACGTCACGGCCTTCGCCGTAAAGATTTGTAATATATTGTGATGTAACAAATCAATGCCAACTGCTGACCAGATCGTTAAAATCCACAGGCAAGTTGCATCCAATCAACAAGTCTCCACAAAAGCGAAGCAAATTTTTTTAAAAGCATGTCGATTTCACGTAAATCTTGTTAAAACAGGATCATAGATTTTAGGACTGATGATACTTAGTGTTACGTGAATTCGATTTCCTATCAACAATTTGCCGATAAGATTCACTTATCTGTCACCTTATGAGAGACTAGTTACTTGAACACAGGTATGTACAAGTCCGATTCATCGCAAAGTCATGAAAGCAGAAGCACTTCGGCTGGTTCCTCGAAAGCTTGCAGCAAACCTACAGCTTTTGATTGTCGGCAACTAGCTAGTTTCAAAAAGAAATTTAAGGAAGTATATTTGTGCTGGACAATGGAATGAATGCAAATAGTGTTTTCGCGAGGACACTCGTTAGATTTGGGAGAATATTTGGAGGTTTGAATTTGTATTAAAAAAAAAGAAGATAACTTGCTTTTCTTCTACTTAATTGGTCGCCTGGCTCTCCTTTGCTTGTTTGAACTTACGGAGTCGACAGCAGGAAGTCCTGGGGGAGAAATTGGGGGGAGAAATTCCAGGGGGGGGAAATTCCAGATGGAGTCGCAAGAAACGTGAGTTTTGCGCAAAACCCTGCGCGTTGCAACTTTTGCTGCATTTTCCATCCGACAAATCGCAACTTTAGGTCAAATCAATAGTCAATCGCGAGACACGAGTGCTTCACTGATTCAATAATTTGCGCTGAACTAACTGCACGGTCGTTCTGAGCACTGCTACACCATTGCGATCGATTCATTGCAGCACGGAACCCCCGAGCTTTTTGACACTTGGTCGAACCAGGACATTGTGTTTGAAAAATTCAACACAGAGTCTGTGATAGAGGTTTTGGGTAAACAACGCAGAGATACAAATAAACATCAGGATTCGCGGAAAAAGTTGTGAAAAGAAAGCCTTTCAAATGTGCTGTGTACAAAAATGACATTGACAGCGAATGTCTGAAGTAGTCACTTGTTTGATGACCTAAAATTCGTGATGTCATAAGAAATGAACATTGCTGTTATTTTCAAGGCATGAAGTTTGACAAAAAGCGAATTGAACTGTCTCATGTTTCAGCAGGCTTGGCTTTGATTTCAAATAAAAAATGACTGCACAGTCAACATTACACCAGCCGCTAGTTTCCTCGTTCAGTTGGGAATCCAGAGCCCAAACGATGAACCGTGTCGAGAATGACACACATTGTGCAATGACGCGCATCAATGTCCAACCAAGTGTGAACATCAAGTGAAGCGTCATCTCAGAGGTGAAGTGCACAGGGCTGCTGTTGGGCGGTCGAGGAAGCAGAACTGGCGACGTGGAAAGTTACTGTCTAACCCTAAGATCGCTTGATCCTTATTGACTTTGCATCTCTTGAAGAACATTTGCAACGCCGCTGACAAGTAGAACGTCATGGCGCGCAGCGCAAACAACACACAGATGACTTTGGATTTTATACCAGGAGGAAATTGTTTGTTGCACCAGTCAATAAGTGTGAAGGTGCGGTATGTCACTAAAACTCATGTCGAATATAATCAAACAAAGTTACAGGTTCTTTTCATCGAAATGTTTTTTCCAACGTCAGGACCAAGTTCGTATTCATTTATTGTCGGTCAGATGCATCACTACGTATTCACGTTTCGTACTTGCAGTAGATGAAATTACAATGTTTTTCCGAATAATTCACAAAAAAGCTTTAATTCGTAGCGTGAGCACTGACAATCAGAATCCCAGTTAGAGATTCATGATAATGGTTTCTATAAATCACCATCGCAAACAATCCAAGCAGCAGGCTGAGCATAAATGTTTTACTTCAACTCTTTTTCACGATATCATGGGATTTAAAGCAAAGTGAGATGAGTAAACCCGAATAAAACTGCTACAAAATCCATCAAGCGCCCGGGACGAGTTAACTTCAGGTAGACACCAGGCTACCTTTAATGGAGGTGGATGACTGCCACATGAATAATAGAAGCGTATGAGCCTGACGCTAAAAGACCCGCTGCTAAACAAGAGGCCCAGCGCGTTCTGTCAATTGTGACGTGTGCGCGACGATAATCGAGATTAAAAATTGAAATATTTCAATCGTAAGTTGTCGTTTCAGATTAAGCACACAAGCTTCTATGGGATTAACAAAAGAAACAACCTAAGACTGACGTGTTCATTAAATGTTGTGGAGAGGGTAGAAACGAAATGCGTGATGACGTACACGTTGATAATGCAGCCATCCATTATGACGTACACCTTGATAATGCAGGCACCCATTAAACACTTTAGCGACCTTAAATCACGACCAATAGGCGTATTTACGGAAACCAACCAATCCGACCCTTCGAAAAATTTACGTTCTGTGTCAAAACTTTGTGTTATCCGGGCTCAGAACTAAAGAGATGGCCTGGGGCCAATGAAAAAAGTAGGCATCAAAACTACACGACCATCCGGCACCAGAGGATAAATGGAGCAACAGTCACCAAGATTCAAACAAGAGACAAACCCGCTTTTCTCGAGGAAAGTGTTCAGGAAATCCGAATAAAGTGAACAAACTTTATGTCATACTTGTACATACCAACTATTTCTATCAAACATTCTTACTTTATAGGAAACGGTGCAAAAGTCACTTTGGAAAGCGCAATTTGGGTTTGCTTGTTCTGTTTTCTCACATTAGAAATATCTGCAGCTTTAACCGATTGCTTTTGCATTTTTGCAACAGATAAAAATTCGCCGCTTCCGCGTTGATTCATGCACTGATGATGTAGAAGATAAAATATTATGTTGTGCTGCGATGCTATATGTTTTTCAAGCATAATAGTCAATTTCAGTTTTGCCAACTACTATAAGTAGGTGATTAAACCTTGTTTATAAATGTGTTGTTTTCGTTTCAACCTCCCAACTTTCTTATAACACTGTATTTGTTGGTCAGCAAAACTTTCTCCGCAGGCTGAAAAAGCGCGTACAAGATTAATAATTTTGAAAAGATTGTGTAGCCTGGTCATGCTAAATCGTTTAGCGATGTGGTTAACTACAGCAAACCACCAACACTATTCACCAATGCTCGCCTATTCGGTAAAAATGTTGTTCCAGCATGTTTTTCATCGCAATCGCTACCAGATATTTTAAATCCAAACTTGAAAATAAAAAATGTTGCACGAAAGTTACAATGAGTTTTCAAATGTAATGTTAGGAGATAAAAGTTTCTACGTGTAGTCACCTCTGTCGTCACTTTGAAACAATCAAAAAGCAAATTTCTTGTGTTTTGATTTCTGTGGAATGCGGCAATATGCAAAGTTGGTAATTCAAACGTAAAATTCATGGCGAACATTATTTCATTCTCGTTCTACTGCAAGTCAACCTCTTTTGGCAACGTGATCAAAAAACTCCAAGTGAAGCAGCTTTACATTTATTTACTATTGGTCGGCGGTTGCACTCTGTTCGCACAAACAGTAAAATGAAGAGCAATTTGGCCCAGCGTTCAATCGGACTTGCTGCCTTGATTCGACAAAAATAACTGAAAAATGTAAGATTAAAATTTGGTGATACTCACTGATAAGCTAAGAATAAAATTAATTATCAACTGTTGTTTATAAAGCAATTTAATAAGAAAATCAACATTTAATTTTAAAAACCTCGATACAACTTCACCGGCCCTGGGCGAAATAATGAGCTTGTGGGGTGTGGTGGAGGCTGGGTTCACACTCTGGTTATCACTGGATTCCAATTTCAAAAATATTTCCAAGTCATGATCCAGTCAACGGTTAAAGTTTAAGGAAACATTCAACGCCCATCATCTGATTATAAAATCTCACAAGGTTTTTGATTTGCGGTGCGTGCTCGTTGAAGCCGGAGCACGGGAGGTGTGGCGTGGGCGTGTCAACGTTTGTTGTCGATGCAGTTTATTGCATGCTGGTTTGTTGTGTGGACGGTGCCGCACCCAGCAGCCGGTATAACACACCCAGCATACGGTACAACACACCCAACAGCCGATGCAACACACCCAGACTTATTCGACCGAACATCAGCGAATTGTCAAGACAGGTGTTGATATCTCGACGGCAGCATACATTTATTGGTGGTACAGGAGTTAGGACCGGCCGCAGTTAGACTTTGAAAAGTATCTACCATGCTTGCCATAGCAACTACATCTTTACAATTAACTGGGTCAACTTCGGCACAATTGTACAGTCTCCAAGCGAATGAGATGCAAAATTTTAGTTTCAAGCACTTTTGTATTTGATTTTACTTCTCCATAATTTATCCAATTCTGTTCAGCATTAACGATTTAACCCGACGCGTAACTTTTCCTTGACTTACCAGGACCTATGTGCACCTTCTTAGGAGTCTACTATCACTATTATGTGCTTGTTGTATTTTTTAAGGTGGGTTTTGAAATGATAATGCTGTTGTTCCACTATTTTGTCTACGTGGTTTTGGTGTTAATGGTGCCCGTGAACGAAAAGGGTGATGATAATTGTGGGAGTGGATTTCGATGCTCTGATGGAAGTTGGGAATAATATGATGACGCAAGTGATTTTTAACTGACCTTACACTTAACAATAGGAACACCCTCAATCCGCTCCATATTTATGTCCTGTTTTCAGATATTTACCGGTGACCCCCCCTTGGTCTGCTTAATGTTCTAAGTTACATGTGTCGGTGTCTGTTGTCGGGTTTCATTTGAGATAATCGGTTGTTGCCGCTAACGTGGTTGTTGCATTCCGTGTCTTAGTTTTACGGGTTTGCGTTATTTGTTTGGTTCTTTTTGAGAGGGGGGTTGATTTAATGACCTAGCGGTCTCTTGCCTCCCACAATAACAAACATTTCTCTCCGCTTTGCAGTAAAATAAAGTTAATGAAGCGGAAAGCAGGCGGCAACACTTTTTTAGCAGAGAAGGTAATTGAAAAAAAGAAAAGTTTGCTTCAATTATTTTCTGGTGAAATCTGAAATGTCATCCTCGTTCTGTATAAAGCAAAAAACAACAGACGCTCAAACGTTTAACATTATCCAATGAAAGTTAACTGAGCCTGTTGCTCTGGTGCGCACGAGAATTCAAGTTACATCAAAGTTTGAAATCTGTTCTGTTGATGAATTCTTATTCCAATGTTATGCGCGGAGCAACGGCGTTCGACCCTGATGCAAAATGAACAAATTACAACCTAAACGTTTTTGCAGCAGCCGTTGCCCCTGCACGCACTTTTCACAAGCAAGTGGAGGAACATCGCAACTGCTCGTTGTTTTGTTTACGCAACAAGACGAGATAAGCAACTTCTGTAGTGGAGATGAAGCGATTAACTCGTTCACATCTTCGAGATGAACGGCCGAGCTTCGCCCTTGCGTTTAAGCAAAGATCAATTCCACGCAAAGCATCGCACGTGGCGTGCAAGGAGATGATCGGATGCAGGACAAGACAAGTCAAACAAGAACCACTGCGAATCAAACCTCAACCGCAAAATTCCTCCCATATTTTTCAAACTAAATCCGGACTTTGAAAGTCTTGTGAAGCGTCCGCAACTACCGCAACGCAACATTCATTTCCTTGAAATTTTTCGCAAAAACGGATCAACCTGGTGCACGGCTATTCGCAATAAACAAAACTGTTTATAGACTAAAACGCAGGGTTCATGAGGTTACAAAGGAAATTAATTAAACCAGCACAGTCAACAGCAACTTGTGTAACAACAACAATCATATGATTTGTGTTTGCAGAGATAGCATCACCTGTTTAAATCACTGCATCAAACAATTCAAAAATTTCCTGCTTCACAGCGAATCGTAGTTGATAAGTGCGGTGGCGCGAGCGATGCTGCACAAAACACTCCCCTCTGCGATCTTCTAGTGGGGGCTTCGAACAAAACAGGCCAAACACCCCTCATCTCACACAACGGTTGACGATCATAAGTAGCAGGTGAACCTTGGCCATACATCCGCTGCCGAAAGGGGGAGGGGTCAAGCATGGTGCGGGGCAGTGGTGGCCAAACTGCGGCTCTTTGAGCTTTCCGAAAAATTTTATATTTGTTTTTTATCATTTATTTTTATTGCAAAGTGTAGAAATATTGTAAAATGGTACTGCGGTAGCTAGCATGTTGTACTGCATTACTTTTGCAAGTCTTTCCAAAAAGAATTATGATGTCACAGAAGCGTAGATTGCAATCAAATTCGTGTTTTAGATTTTTATGTTGCGGTTCTTTGTAACTTGGGTTTTACGATATGGGGCTCATCATACATGGAGCAGGTTTGACCTCCTTTGGTGCGGGACGGGGTCACATTTCACAACTACAATAATACACATGAGCATTCCAAACATAGAATGGGGCCACGGATTAAAAATGGAGGACCTGGTACCAGACCCCCTCAGTTGACGCATCGACCAACAGACAAGGGCCAAAACTCGGCCAGAACGTTTGCGTTCATTTCGATTCTGGATTCATGATTTGATCCATTTTAATATATAAGCAGATAAATCTTGGCATTTTACCAAATTAAGAGGTCATGTCTACAAGGCATTTTGAAAAAGAACCAATTAATTTTTGTTGCTCGCGACAGAATCTTTGATCAACGTCATCAAACTGGAAGGAAACCAGTGAAGCAGAATTTGTTAAAATCCAAATTATGTTTCATGCGTCGTCGACGTCACACATCACTAATAACCACATAGACACGAAACAAGCGACTGTTCTGATGGTTGCGTGGGAACATTGCATTTACTTTATTCCATTTACTCTCTAATACGAGCCCGTTGACCTCCAACACATTGCCTTTAAATTCTGTCATGGTCAGTTGTTCTGTATAGTTGGATTATAGTTTAGTTTTTTTAGAAATTTGGTTTTCATTTATTGCAGCTTTCTAATCCTGCTTCATCTGTGCGATGCACTTCGCACCCATGTCCATTCTTTTGGTTTGATTTTTGCAAACTTGAAAAGGCGCAAAGTCGTTCACATTTTATTGCGTTTGTGTTGTGCATGGCAGCAAAAACTGAAGTATTACTAAAACTCCGCGAAAATTCAAACATAGAAAGCAAACCAAACATTATGCAACTAAATTTTCAGAAAATAGCAGCAAATTATTGCTGGTGCTTAGACACCGAAATAAGGAATACAAATCAGATAAAACATCCGTTTGAATTTTAGGAGGTTTGCTACTTTATGTTCACTAGATGGAGAATATAGCTGCTATAAAACTCTGATATCAATGCAAACATTACGATAAACTTATTCCACCAGACACTAACCTTGTCTGCTTGACGAAGACAATCGATTCTTCTTATTTTCCCTTTCTGGTCGGGGTTGGACAAAACGCAGCAGACAGATTTTTTTCCAGTGATTGTCAGAACAAAGTCTTCTCGATATTCAGGACGAATGTCTTTGCGAAGTTTGGCGAGTAACCTTGACGCCCATTTATGTTTAACTTCCGGTTTTTCCCTCAGAAGCTCCTCCTTGACAGCTCTCTCCTCCGTGGGGCTCATTCGTTTCTCATGTTTCTTAAAGTATTTTCTCTTTCTCGCTTGTAAATTGAACCACGTGTATGCAAAGCTCTTCACATGTGGGATGAGGGCTTCGATGAAGGGGTGGAACTCATCCTGTATAGAACAAAAGGAGTAAGGAGGTCCGTCGTACGCAAGCATCGCCTGAGCGGTCGAGGGGTAAATCCCTGCGCCCGCACCACCGCTCGCCTGGCGTTGCCGAGACAGGCTGACGTCAGAGGGATGTGACGCAACAAAGCGCCCGGTTCTGACGGTGCTTTGCAGCGAAGGACACCCCCCGCTTTGTTTTTCTGAATCCGCGTAACGTGCCCCTCCCCCGGGATAATGGCCGGCACCCCCAACGAATGCGGCCGGATTGGACAGGAAAGGGGAG
>Ga0210059_1003454_pt1 | contig 25267 bp, 14 predicted proteins | sample Ectturendosymbi2_FD_188042 | JGI IMG/M metagenome (GOLD analysis project Ga0210059, IMG submission 188042) | Ecteinascidia turbinata endosymbiont from Florida, USA - Sample 2 (SPAdes) (version 2) | ecosystem: Host-associated > Tunicates > Ascidians > Unclassified | place: Key West, Florida... | reverse complement strand
TAGACACTGCCTTTATTTAAACCCAATGCGCGCACTGTGACTAAGCACAGAAGCAAATCATTTAGGCTTCACCAGGCCACCCAGCTGCTTGTTATTATTATGCAATTATCTTCTTGAAGCAGTTTTGCTGCGCCATAATAGAAACTCCAATGGTATAGCAATGAATGGTATATATATGTGTCCAAATGATTAAAAACTAGCTAGTAGCTGTGCCTTTTGGTCTTTGTGTTGACCAACCAATACAAAGAATTAAGAAAGCGTCAAAAAGAAGGTAAAGTTTTTTTCATGAAAAAGTTTTCATCTCTAAAAATTGTTGGAACAAATATTTGGCCAGAAATTTGCTACCTGCTAAACCTGCTAAACGCTTTTCAAAATTCTGCTAGAAAATCAGCTAGCTGCTAGATTGAAAAATTTCCAGCTAGCAGTGAAAAGAACCTGCTAGATCTAGCAGCAATTGCAAAACAGCTAAAATGGCAACACTGATTGCCAGCAACGGCGCATATTGTAATCAAAGACTTGGCATCCTGTGACAAAATATTGTACATTATTTTGAGGTGCAATAACTGAAAGAGAAACTATCATTGCTTTTTGTTAGTGAGCCATATAAAGGCGTGCTCGCTGGCCGTGGTAACCAGTGGACTAGTTTTGTTTCAGAAACTTTGTGTAATGTTAGGCAGATTCCTTCAGATCTGTTTCGTCACATTTCTGTAAGTTGAAGTTTGTCATACTCAGATTGATTAAAGCAAATTCTGTTGCCACTGTCAATACCGTAGGCTAAGTAGGTTTAGGAATTTAAGCCAGCTTTGAGGTCACACTTCAAACGTGATGTGAACTCTGAAGTGTCTTTGTTGAAAACGAATTTAGCTTCGTGCACCAGTGCAGTAAAATTTTTCATTGCGACGATAAGCTTCACTTACTAAGTAGATAGCTTTGTATAGCTTTTGTTCACTTATTTCATTAGCTGACACTTGTTTTCTGCTGTACGTAAAAACATTCAAATTTAAATATGATGATAATTTGCCGACATTACATTTAGTGAAAATAATAATGGAAAGAAAAAGTATGTCAAAGATGAGATTTAAGCCCGTAAACTTCAATAAGCGTCTTCGATAAGCAATACATGTCTGAAACTTATAACATCCAAGCATGCATATAAGTTTATTTCATGAGCCTCAGAAAACGAAAGCTCAGTTTTCTGTCTCACCAGCTCTTAAGTCTTGTGAAAGCATTATACTAAAACTTGCTTCCAGAATGCACAAATATGCATATTTTTAAGTGTAATTTTGCAAAATTTTCTTGGGGGCATGCCCCAAGACCCCCTAGAATCTTCATGCTTTCGGCAGTTCCCTAAAGTTGATTTGTGAAATCACACGATTCTGATGACACTTTCTCCCCCCTCGAAAATGTTCTGCGTACGCCATGTACCTCTTTAGCGTGGATCAACCCCATTTCGTTTGTTATCAGAGGTGTTAGAATAGGGTGTTATTCTAACACTAGGTATGGAAAAGTATGGAAGATGGAATGGAAAATATTTGGTATGGTATGGAATGGAATGGAAGATTTCAGGTATGGAATGGAATTGTATGGAAGATTTTGCCTACTATGGAAGATTGAAGATTTGCATTCCATTCCATAGTATGCCCTGACGGCATGATGTGTCTTTTGTTTGTGATAGTCTCATTACTGCTTCTGATGGTTGTGTTCTAGTATGTGGCTGGCAAAAGGTCTGGCATTCGAGGTCAAGTTTTGTCTCAGAAGTTTCAAGCAATGTGCAACATATTGTTGCAACCTCTCCGGTGGTGTTGCGTTGATTGTGTGATTCACCATGAACGGGATGTGCGTGAAGAATAACACCATTATGTATGTAGTGCGAGCAAGCAATAGTAAGAGAGATTGTGAGCATGATCTCTATTGTTGCTTGCTGTCACAGTGCGAAGCTTTGCGCACATGCCGCTCGGGATTTCCGATAGCAACAAAATGGTGCTGTGACCAGGATGTGGAGGTCGTGTGGAGTTCAGCCTTCACACAAAGAACGTGTGATCGGTGTGGTTCGTTGTAAAAAGGAGGGGATGTTGTTGCAACCTCTCAGGTGGTGTTGCGTTGATTGTGTGATTCACCACGAACGGGATGTGCGCAAAGAACAAAAATATATATGCGTGGCGCGAACAAGCAATAATAGAGTGATCTTGTCAGGTGATCTCTATTGTTGCTTGCTGCCACAGTGCGAAGCTTTGCGCACATCCCGCTCGGGATTTCCGATTGCAACAATATCATAACACTAGCTCTAGCATCGTCATAGGCTGTGGGATTTGTTAACCAATAATGAGCAAAGTAAGGCTATGTTAATGTATGGGGGATAATCAAATGAAACTTACAGAAACAAGAGCGAACATTCCAGAAGGCAAAAGCTATTGAAAACAACGGCATGTGGTGGGCAATGGCAATAGTATTGGTCAGTGAACTGAGAGCTACTAAAATCAACTCAAACTTGCACACAGACAAAACAATATCCTGGTAGCTTTTCTTCTGACCATAGCCAAGGACAGGTGTTGGTGGGAACCAAGTTGAAACTAGTTTTACTTTGGTATTGGTGGAACCTCTATTGTTCCCTGGGGTCACTTACTCACTGGGTCAAGTTTTTAGTTGTAGATTTGGTGTATTAGTTTTGCAGTGATGTGGGTAGATGTCTTATACAGTATTCTGACTTTGCAGTTTCCTGGGCATTTGGAAAACAAAGCCCATCATTCCTGAGAAGGAAAGCTAGTACTTTTAATATCATTTAGCAGACGTCCTACCAGATCAGTTGATTTCTGATACCATTTTGTAGTGGTTTCATAAGTAATCCCTTGTGTAGGCCAATGCGCCTATATGTTCAGATGCATGTCTCATAAGTGGGTGAACTAAACAGTGCATGACGTATTACTAACCAGGGTTGCAGAGTCGGAGGTTTTTGGGTGGGGTTGTGGTTGGATTCCTAACAACACTGGCAGCCGGAGTCAGATTTTTTGTCTGACTCCGGATGCCCAGTTGGGTCATGTTATACATCACACTCCTAAATTGGGAATGCCTGTTGAAATGGTGCAATTTCTTTTGAAACTTTTATTGAATCAGATATCACTATTTCCATTGATTTTAACAGCCAAATTAAATTTCCTTCATGTTAAGGAATCAGAAATTTTGGAAACTTGGAGTCAAAAATTTTGCAAAGTCAGGAGTCAAATATTTTACCTCTGAGTCTGTAACCCTGTTACTAACAGAAACCATTTCGCTACAACAAAGAACCGTAGGTCTACAGCATCGAATTCTGCGCAAACCTAGGTCACTGCTTGCTGTGACGTAGGCCTGTTTTTTCACACATGTTGAAGGTCTGGCTCTTGCTAGGCAGCCTTGCTAAAACCAAGTAAAACAGTCAACTGCCACAGCACATAACCTGATTTGTTCACAGACAGTCATCTGCCTACTGTGCAAAAACCTGCGAGCTGAAGTTACTTCATGGAGTAGTTTATCGGGATGATTGCGCAGCGGTCTGATTACGATGGACTATTATACACTACTTGATGTAGTTGGAGGGCTGCACACCATTACCAGAGAATTTGCATTAATCAGTTGAGACGAACTGAACATTCTATGCAGAACAATAACCCGAGAAGCGGCTTTCATGAGCAAATATTGCCGACATAATCAGCGGAATTTTGCCGATATGATACATTGGCAACATCACCATGTCGGTCTATATATATCGGCATGACAATGCATCAGTCCAGCTCTAAATGCAACCATTGCCAAGGAAAGCTGAATAAAGCAAAAAAACATAACCCAACAATTACTTGAAGCTTGGTCAGCAATTAAGTGGAGACATTGCATAAGGGTGATGCTAAGCAGGGTTGTGGAGTCGGAGTTGTAAAGAGTTGGTTCAATTTTATATAGTTCTTCATCGCATTGAAGTGATGGTTTTAATGCGGTGCGCATTGTTTTTTCTCACTCATGACATTTGAGCATAGGCACAGACGTCTACACAGAGAGTAGGCCCACTTATGCGCAACACATGTTTGCCTGTTTGTGCATTTCTTGATTTAGAGTTACACTACTATGAGTCCTAGAAATTGCTATGGACTGCAGTAGGCATGACGGATGAAACCATCCTGTTACAGTACATTTGACCTTTAGTCAAACACAGCTGGTTGAAATGGTCACATGACAAATACAATACATAAAGAGACAAGGGTTCAGGATTAGCATACAGTACACAAAACGCAAAGAAGCTGCTAACAGCTTGCCAGCACTGAAACCATGACATTACTGCAGACTGAGCCATTTACAGACGTCACAGTCAACTGAGACAGTCATGCTGTCCAAACTTGTTGTGTGACCAGTTTAGCCAATCATGTTTGGCTGATGGCAAAATAGCTTCAGGAGTGTATATTTTGTCTCACAAAATAATTATAACTTATGAAAGTATCTTCTTTGTTTATGTGGCCTAAATAAAAAATGCACTGTAATGCCTTTCAGCTGTAGTTAGGAAATGTTTGGCTGAAGGCAAAATAGCTCCAGGAGTGTTTATTTTGCCTTATGAGGCAAAATAGATACTGCTTGAGAAATAGAAAAATATCAGCATCGGATATCGGCAATGAAAAATGAAAAACATCGGTATCGGCCCGAAATAACCTTATCAGTCGAGCTCCATCAAAAACAAAAAACAATTAGACCATAAAGCCTTCTGTAGACTAATGCTAAAAGGAAAAATAATGGTACACATGTCATTACTGGAGACATAAAAAACAAGCTGTAAGAAAACATCCAAAAGCAGAGGAACCAAGAAAATCTGCCATAACTTCTAACCTCAAAAGAAAAATTGAAAATCTTAACTTTGAAAACATAACTCAAGATAAAATCACATCCAGTGTGAAAAGCTCATCTGGGTCTGGAGGGCTAACATAAAAGGAGAAGATATGTCTAAAATTTTAAGGCTTACAAAAAATAGCCAATAAAATAGCTATCCTACTTATATGCAACACATGTTTACCTGTTTGTGGATTTGCTTGCACTCTTGATTTAGAGTTAGACTATTTGCCTACAGTAGCCACTACGGATGAAAACATCCTGTAACAGTGCATGCAAACATTTTGTGAGGTTGCTTGATATACATTGTAATGTAGCATTATGTGTGATCGCCACTACTCCATGATACTGCTGAGACAGTCTTATAAAAAATTGTTTGGAAAGTGTTACTCAAAATAAAATAATACCTCTAGATTTGACAATACTATTCTTTTACTGCTTCGAGTACCGATGCCAATCTGTCACTGAAATGTTGTTAACTGGCATGCTGCCATTATGTTTTATGTTCAACCCGTTGGCCTACATTTGCATAAGTCGAACTCAATTGGTTGCAGAGATCATGTGACTAGTCAATATGCATAGAGACAAGAATTTAGGTTTTCCGTTTAGGGTTTAGCCTACAGTTCACACAATGCAAACAAGAAGTTGCTAACAGTTTGCCAGCACTGAACCATGGCAATACTTGTCCGTCAGATTGAGCTGTTACAGACATCACAGCCAACTGAGCAAATCATGCGTTCTAAACTTGTCATGTAACCAGTGCAACCAGTCATGTTCAGCTGAAGGCACAATAACTCAAGGAGTGTCTCTTTTGCCTCTATTATTTACTTGCTTATGTGGTCTACATACTGAAGGAAAAAATGTACTGTATATAATGTCTTTCAGCTGTGGTTTGAGTAATGCAAAAACATTGACATCAGATATTGGCAATGAAAAATGAAAAACATTGGTATTGACCTGATAAAACCTTATTGGTCAAGCTTTAGTGGCGTTATTCTCTTAGTCGTGGAGAAAACTTGAGTATGCCTCTTTTTGAGTATAACAAAGAACAAGAAAGTTGGTTCCTTTGTATTCAAAACAAGGTCTTTGCAGGACAAGGCTGCCACAACCAATGTTTTTTTAAGTTTGAAATTTAAGTTTGTTTTTTTAAGTTTACTACTAAAACCTTGCTTTATGACCATCTCAGTATTCAGATAAAATAGGTGTGGTCTTTCAAAACATCAAAATGGTCATCAAGGTCAAACCTTGACCATAGCACAAGGCTAATTCCCATAAAGACGTAAGGTCTTTGCAGCACAAGGCTGTATCCCGTAAGGACAAAAGGTCTTTGCGAGATAAAGTAGCTCCCTGTATTTTCATTAATCATGTTTCATTGGCATCTTCGAATATAGTCAGTAGAGTTTGCATTAACTCATTTGTTTTGGTTTGCTTCATGTGGACATTAATTAAGCTTCAGGAAGCCTCAATATCATTTTGCGCATCCTCCATTGCAACCCATGGCCTTATTGTCACGGATGCAAATTTCTTTGCCCGCTCCGCATTCACTTATCCAAATGGCATCAGCAGCCTTTCAGAATTTCAGAGAAAAAGCTTGAATAACTACATGTTTAATTCTACTGACTGTGTAGAATGTGACTCTTTTAGGTTTGTTTTGTTTTGCCATTTTGATATTTTCTTGTTATTGATTCATTTTGTATTTCCATAACGAAACAATAAATTAATTGTATGTTCTTTTCTTTGTTGATTGGCTTGCTGTATATTTTTTGTGATTATGTTGTTTTCCTGGTCACTTCCTATACACATTTTGGAATTGCTACTGTATGATTTTAAAATGTGCATTTGTGGAAAGGATACCTTGTCACACCTTGGAAGGAAAAAGTCAATATATACATGAATGTATAACTGTCAAACATTTTAAGTGGCTGATGATTGTATTCCTTATTGAACAGGAAATATAATACAAACAAACCTGAAAAAGCAGTTGCTATATAAAACAGGAAACACCGAGTGAATGGATTACATACATCACAATACAGATACAGAGGTGAGAAAGGCTTGCCTACAGGTGAAGAAAGAAATGCCATGGTGAGAAAAGTAAGCGGCAATGCAGGTTGAAGTGGGAATCCATACTGATGTCGTGATATAATACTGTGTTGCAATGAGGATGTGGGTATTGGTATTGCAAGACAATATGGCAGAAGCAAAGTGTGAACAGTACAGACCATGAAGAAATATCTTAGTTATTCATAGACCATGATCAAATACCATTTTGTCCATACGGACCAACAGGGTAGACACTAAAAATCCTGAAGATGGACAAACAGGAATGGTAATTTTATCAGTTAATCAGAGGTTTCAGATAATGCAACAGTCTCAATAAATAAATAAATAAAAAAATTAATTAGGTGGAGAATACATGAAAAACTTATATTAATTATTAATCTGTGACTTATATTTGGCAGTGTGTGTCATATGTGTTTGCTCATTTCTTCTGGGTGAATTTTAAAGTAACTAGATGTGAAAGCTAGAGTAAGATACTCATAGCGTTATTGACTATGTTTATAGATTTAGGATAAGGCATACAGTGTATGTAGCCTAACCATGTTTATCTAATCTTTAGCAACTGTACCTCAAAGCAAAGCCATTCTGACTAGCTGCCACTTTAGGCTCATCACCAACTTGGCTAAAATACTGCCAAAATAGAAATATCAACTAAATTTTAAGGCAGCATCAAATAAATTTCAATGGATAGCTGGTGATAATGACAATTATTCCCTGTTTAAAAATCACCTTGGTCATGTTTGTTTGGTATGGAATCAGGATTTGTGTATAAGTTATTAATCCACAAAGATTTAACGATAAAATTATTGAATGACAGTGGTGAAATTGTTCAACCTTCTGTTGTATCTTTAGGCATTGTTTATTTTGAAACATTTGTAAAATTTTGCTGTTGTTAGCCTAATGAATTTTGATATTTTCGATTTGAATTTGTGAAAGTAAAAAATGACCATTGATATGTGTTCTGTTGTGCAGTGTACTAAGAAAGATTTGTGATAAATAAGGACAATGTTCTGTTGTTCAGTATCTGTCTTTCTGTTGTAGAGTTTGCTCTTGGCTATTTGAAAAAGCTGTCAAAGTGACTGTATCCCCGATCTTTTTTGAAAAGATGATTTCTTGAATGGTACTCCCTTTTGTTTAGGTTTTAAGATTTCTTTAAGAACGCTAACTCGTAAACGTAAACTTTGAAAAAAAAGTTTTTTTGTTACTTACACCATTGAAAAAAACTTTTATTGCAGTTAGTGATACTTTTTGTACTGGTTCAACTTTTTTGTAATGGGAAACACATGGATCATGACTTTGACCTCAGTGCAACAGGTTGTGAATACTGGGTCTTGTAAAAAGGTTGTATTTCCAATAGTTATTCTTTGCTTGGTGATACAAAGCATTCTCTACATTAGTTCAGGTAAGAAACTGTAAATTTTCATTATTGTTTGCTCAAGCAATTTGGCATGATATTTATGATTTTAGATGAACTAGCTCATTAGCTACAGAATATGAAAGATCTCACTTCAAGATATTGAACTTCTAACACCACAAGTACTATAGTTGTTTGCCTGAATGTTTGTCATTCAACCTAAATAAGTTTCACAGCATTTATTTTGGTTAGTCTTTTGAATGCATGATCGGCATCCTTGGTTTTTACTGGTATTTTTGCCACTGTGAAAAGCATTGAAATGCTCTTATGTGTGCAGGCAGTATGTTGGAAATGCTTGGATTTCCTGTGAACAAACAATTTCTAATATGGGTAGATGTTACACTTTTCGTTACACTTTTCAATCCAAGAATAAGACTATCTAGAAAAGATAGACTATTGGAGAATCGCCCAAAGAGCATGCTCAGCAATGATGCACTGTTGCAAAAACTTCACTGCAAGCTGCTTGTCTCATGTCTGTTTTAATGTCTTCAGTTTTGTTGGCAGTACACTATGCACTTTTTTGCATTGGCAAAAAACTATCATATCAGAGGAAGTTTAGTGTGATTCTGACTGTGTCCATATCTTAATTATAGAATAAGACTGTCAGAAAATTAAGTTATGACAGACCATGGGTGAGCCTATATGAGTTTGAGACTTGGACTTCAAGTAATAACTTATAAGTGCCACCTCACACTGATTGTGATACAAATTTTTTGAACAACAATAAAATTCCAACATACAGTAGGTTATTTTGCTTATGATCTGATAGTACTAATTTGACAGCACTTACCTTGCTATACTATTGGCAAGTTCAATAATACAACATGAATGTGATTCATTATGTTGCTCAAGGTCTTAGATTTGCCGTATGTTTTTGATTGACTGATGTTTAACACTTTTGCCACTGGGTTAAATGAAGCAGTTCGCACATAAATCAAGCTGTTTGCATGTGTCTTTGCAAGTCCATAGCTCCTACGCCGATTGTGCTAGAGAGATGTTCAAACCCTCAACAGACTCGGCAAGTCTTCAAGTATGTAACGAAAAAAATTTTTTGGTTTTTGATTTCAGATTTTTTGTGACATCATAAGTGGGGTAGTTTCAGGCCTTTTTGGCCTGCTTCATCTGGCTCTAGGCCCAAACTGCTAGATGGTAGTATTTTGCTGAAGTTTTTATTAGAACTAGGCTAAACTCCGAGTCTTTTAATACTATGGATGACTTGCTACAGTTTCAGGTTCAAACGTTATGACCTAAAATCAACAAAATAGTTAATTAAACACTTAACACTTTCGCCCCCGGGTTAATTCAATCGGTTCGCGAAAAAACAGCTGTATCGCACTTGGTTTTGCTCGGGAATTTCTCCGGTGCTGTAAGCGCTACAGACCTGGTAAAAGGCTCAAAAGACTAGGCAAGTCTTGTACTTTGCACTTGAAAAAAAATTTTGTTTGGGCGGTGCAGGTTTTTTGCAAGTGACATCATAAGTGGAGGACTTTTAGGCCACCTTCACCTGGCCCTGGGCTCAAACTCCTAGATGCTAGCATTTTGCTGAAGTTTTTATTGGAAACTAGGCTAGAATCAGAGTCTTTTGATACTTTGGATGACCTGCTGGGGTTTCGTGTTTGAAAGTTATGATCTAAAGTAATAAAAATATTTGACTAGTTATTTAATTAGATAATTAATTAATTTGTTTATTTTATATCATAATTTTGAAACAGAAACGCTAGAAAGTTGATCAAAGGCTCAAAAGACTTGTACTCGAGCCTAGTTTCCAACGAAAACTTCAGCGAAATACTACCATCTAGCAATTTGGGCCCTAGGCCAGGCAACATGAGCCAAAATGGCCCAAAATCTACTTCACTTATGACGACACTCACAAAAAATCTGCAACCCCCAACCAAAAATGTTTTTTCGAGTGCAGACTAGAAGACTGGCCAATCCATTTGAGCCCTTGAGCAGCTCTCTGGCGCAATCAGCAGAGGAGCCATGGCGTTGTTAAGGCAACTGACAACTGCTGGTTTTACGCCGAAATCTAGGTATGAATATATCGTACCCCGGCTCTCAAAGTGTTAATTAAATGATTAATTAATTTGTTGTTTTTAGATCATAACTTTTGAACTAGAAATGCTGGAAAGTCAATGAAAGGCTCAAAAGACTCGATTCTAGCCTAGTTTCCAATGAAAACTTGAGCGAAATACTTACTTCTAGCGGTTAGGTTCTAGGCCAGGTAATATGAACCAAAATGGCCAAAAACCTACCTAATTTATGAGGCCACTAACACAAAACCCAAAACCAAATAATTTTTTTCATGGTAGATGTGAAGACCTATGGGGTCTTTTGACAGTTTGAACAGCTCCGTAGCTCAATCCACCAGGGAATTATGCTGTTGCTAAGACACATGAAAACTGCTTGATTTTCAAAGTACAATATATTCATACCCCAGCAGCAAATATTAATATGAAATACCTAAAGAATGAATTAGTGGATAAAAAACAGTTGCACATTAGTACCTCAATTTTGATATATCACATTTTACTGTAAGGCATTAAGCATTCAAATGTAACCACTTTCCACATGCCAAATGAAATGATAAGAAACTGTTCACTACAAGCACAATAAGTGGTAAAATTCATTTTGAAACTACCTGCCATTTGTGAATCATGATGTCTGAACCCTATGTCACCCTGTTAACACCTTGGCGTCAGGGTGGTTTTGGCGATTTTCCCAAAAAAAACAGCAGTTTTCGGTTTCCTTACCAACGCCCTAGCTCCTCCGCCGATTGCGCTAGAGAGCTGTTCAAGGGCTCAAACGGATCGGCCAGTCTAGTAGATTGCACTCGGAAATAAAATTGTTGGTTGGGGATGCGAATTTTTTGTGAGTGACGTCATAAGTGAAGTAGTTTTGGGGTCATTTTGGCTCATGTTGCCTGGCCTAGGGCCCAACCGCTAGGCCAAAGTGTTTCGCTGAAATTTTCATTGGAGACTAGGCTCGAGTCCGAGTCTTTTGAGCCTTTGATCGAATTTCTAACGTTTCTGGTTCGAAAGTTATGATCTAAACTAAACAAATTAATTAATCTAATTAGCTAATTAGTCAAATAATTTTATTAACTTACATCACAACTTTTGAACCCGAAACCCCAGCAGGTCATCCAAAGTATCAAAAGACTCGGATTGTAGCCTAGTTTCCAGTAAAAACTTCAGCGAAATACTACCGCCTAACGGTTGGCGCCCAGGGCCAGGCAAAGTGGGCCAAGGTGGCCTAAAAGTCCTCCACTTATGACATCACTCACAAATAAAACGCACCTATTAAGCAAAAAATTTTTTTCGAGTGCAGACTAGAAGAAGACTTGCCGCGTCTTTTGACGCTTCGACCAGGTCTGTAACCTGAACAGGAGTGGAGATATTCCCGCACAAAGCCACATGCATTTAGGGCGTTTTTTTCTGCAAATCCCCGAAAGCAGCCAGACGCCAAAGAAGTAAAAATATTTAAATGTTGAAACTCGGTTGCTACTTTCCCCAGCCCTAATGCAATTTCTGGCTACGTGCCTGGTTGCACTGCTAGTATTTACCAAAAGATCTTATGTTTTTTTTTTAATTTGATCTCTGTGGTCTTGTGATTATTAGTAGCAGTACATTTTGTTTATTGGAACTGACCAAATTCGAATTGGTTATCACAATTTTTGAGCACTGTGTCTATTTAAGCTCAACTCTCAGAATTAATGTGTTTTCATATTAAATGCAGTGCTATGTGATAGATTCTAGATATAGCACCATTGTATAGGCTACTTGTATACACTACTAGTTACTTTACCACCACCATGGGCATAGCTAGGTGGGGCCATGTTCACCACAATATATCAATTCTGGCAATAATGTGTCATCCATTTTGGCAATTTTACAAAAGGTCCTACTACGGTTGAGTGAACATGGTGGCGTCACCGAAACGCAAACAATAAAATTTGTCCCCCCCCAAAGTTTTTTAGCAAACTCGGTCCCTGCATCAGTTTATGATGATGCCAACACATGTGTTGAAACGTAAATTTGTTTAGTGATGTCAAGGTTTTATTTCAGGTGGAAATACTTGTAAACGATTGCTAGACAATGGACTACTGATTGACAAAGATGTTTGGCAACCAGCTGGTTGCATGCTTCACAGATATTCCCAAAGGTAAACAAATGCAATATTCTATGATTTTGACTCCTGATGCATTGTTCTGGGTGAAGGCAAACGTCAATGGTTGAAGCTCTTCAGATTGCATTTGGTTGGCTTGCTCAGCTGGGAAACACAGGAAGTTGTTGCTTAAAACTATATATTATCTGCAGATGTTGCAGGATTAGTTTTATCTACAGTATTCATGCTTACCATCACATATCATTTTGAATGCTTTCTCCTCAAAACTAACTTTGTAAATTGAAAGGAAATCCTGTCACAGCCAAGAGTCAGGCATAGATATGTGCAAGTTTGAATTATCTCAAAAAGATGAAAGCAGAGCCCAGTTGACTGATTCCTCGAAAGCCTACAGGAAACCTAGAGCTTTTAATTGTTAGGTGGTTTTGTAAGCAAAAATAGGACCATGCTCGCCAGCACATAGTCTTAAGTAGTTCACTGTTTTCGGTTTCATTTTTTTTGTTTACATTTTATCAAATTTATTCCTTTTTTTGTGGTGCAACAATTTTTATTGGTGTATGCAGAGATGGAGAGCACTGCTTTAAGACCCGCTCAGTCGCTTTTGTTGGTGATTCTCGTGTTCGCCAACTGTATTATGCTTTTGTTAAGAGACTTTTTCCAAGTTTTGAAGATCAAGGCAAAATGGTGAGTAGGTTTTGTTTCATTCTTATGTGCTGTTTCCATCTGTAATGGTTGCAACAACCTTTTTTTCTATTGTTGATTTGGCATCAGCTCCAGTGTTTAATGATGCAACAACTAGGTGTGCTTTTGATGTGGCAAACATAGTTGACATGCTAAGTTGAAACATCATATTTTGTTTAGCATGGTGATATCAACTTTCAACAAAAAGACACAAAACTGGTAAGTTGAGTTGAGTTATTGTATTCATAGAAACCTTGTAAAAGTCACATCAGTTGTCCATGCATTATTCTAAATCTAAACGATGCTTTTTCTCACCTTTGTTTTATTTACACCTAAGTAAATTCAAAGTTTCTTTTAAAAGCTGTGACTTGTAGCGGAGTTGCAAGTATTACATTATTTCAGTTTAATTTCAATTACAAAACTTAATTTTTATCAGGGAACAATTACACAAAAAATCTCAATTTCAATTATATTTACAATTACATAAAAATTTATGCTTAATAGCATTCAGCTCAATTACGAAATTTAATTGATGCAATTTACATTTATGCACTGTGCAAATCCTATACTCAGCACATCTGGGATGTTTCACTGCTGACTTAAAAAGCTACTGCACTGCAAGTGCAACATTGGTTTTCTTTCCATATTTGTTTGAATTCTATGAAGTTGTTGAAAGGATACTGCCTATCGAAAGGAATTCTTCACCAGACAATAAGGTCTTACAGAGTATTTATTTTGCTTACAGTAAGCGGGCATCATCAGCTCTTACTCAAATGGAATGTTGTTGAAAGTAAAATGTAGCTGTCATTAGGGTGAAAATGTTAACAATTGCACAAAAATAAAGTCTCAATTACAACTACATGAAAATGTATTACTTATTACATTCACCTCAGTTGCAAATTGTAATTAATCCAACTGCAGGTTGCAGTCATGTTGCAAATTTTCTGAAAAAATGGTTATATTTCATGTGGTTTGTGCCATACTTTTGCTGGGATTGTACATAAGCTGTATTGAAATGAACTATGTTTGTTGTTTTTGGCATTTACGGAACAATACATCAACAACAAAATTGTGAATCAATTTGAAACTACTCATTTTGTGCTGTTTAAATACTAGCAAGCTGTGTCAACTCTGCAGACATTGATCACCAAAATTAGGCAGCTTGCTGGAAGTGAACTTCAGTTTCCTACTGTTACAGAAGTCTCTTGAATACAACGTCTAGCAAATTAGAGCAACATTTCAGTCAGACTGAGAGTTAATTTGAAAATAATCTGTCTGATATGTGTGGCTACTTACTTGAAAAATATTAAGCACAGCTGCAGTTTAAAAATGAAATTTTTACCTCCTTCTGGTATTACTGTTTGCAAGTGCTGCAGAAATGCTTTTCTTTTATTTGATTTATGCCATTTAACAAAATTTTGTTCCTGGAACATGTGTGGTCCCTACAGTTTCGTTGAATTCTTTGTTGTGATTATTGGTGGTGGATAGCTTTTTCACCAATTTTATGGGTGCTTGGCATCATGCAAATAACAATGTGCTATTCCTTGCCACATTATTTCCCAGGAATGTGTTTCAAAGCAAAACAATTAGCGATTGAAATTTATTTGAAATGTACATAATGCCTTAAACAACTCAAGCATGCTTGTTTGACATTGGCAGAACAAATTAAAATATCATGGTAGAAACAATGCTCAATAAGCAGTTTGTTATGGAAGTATTTTTGTGAACAAGCAAGGTAAGTAAAAACGTCAAGAAGGAAACATCCAATTTGCATAATAAAAAGATGCAAATGCTGTCCAAGAGTCAAATCAGCCAGATATTTAACTTGGAAAACAACATTAGGAAGTATGTTATAGTTTGTCTCACATCTTTAGCATGTTTTTCGTATGATTTGTGATGCTTTAGGACTTGACGTGGCTAATTTTTGTGCATGTCATGTGGAAGTTTTTACAAACTTTGTATGTGTTATCAAGTTTTGTTTGTCTTTTTTTAAAGGATTATTTCTGGATGCCTGAACTAAACGTTTCTGCTGTTGAGCTCTACAAAAAGTGGTTGGTAAGTGTTTTTTCAGTGCAAACGCTTAAATTACTTGGCTAGTGTGCTCTTACTTAAACAACATGCTGTCTAAGAAATGCATTGTGGCATATCTTTTCCACAGGGAAAGAAGTCCAGCTTTCTAGAATAAGTTACAGGCGGAACTGAGATATATGAATATAAAAAATGCGACGGTGATGTGTTTTGATGTTGAAAGGAAAATTATATGTATTGGGATCTTACACCATGCATTAGAGCACAAAGTTCCGACAATCTGCAGATAATTTCATAAAATTTTTTCTTGCTTTGCTTGATGTGACACTCTAGAGCAGGGGTTTCCAACTTTTTTCTCCTGCACCCTTCAAAAATTTTGGTCTGACCTCGCACCTCCTGCAATTTACAATAAAGTCTTGGAAGAATAGTCATTGCCGAGCACCAATACTCTTCCGAAGTTTTACTCTCAAATTGCGTTTCACCCTGATACTTCAGGCAAACTAAACCAGAGTTGAAGTGTTATCAGATTAGTGAAATATGGCCATTACCTACATTTTAAAGTAAAAAAATAGCTTAAACGCAAAATACTACGAAACATTTTTTTCTGACGATATCAATTCTAAAAAAAAACATTAATATGTATTGAAATTAGATCTCGACCATTACATCGGCATGCCGATATAAGGATGGTGCCGATGTGCCATATCAACGACACTTAAGCGCACCTCCAAATTCTGTACCCAGTGAAAGATTTTTTGCATTGCTGGGCTTCCTTGTAATGATAAGCTTCCTTGTGATGATAAGCTTCCTTGTGATGATTCAATACAAGGAGACAATGCTGAAAAACTGTGATGCCTGAACTATAACTTAAAATTATTAAAGTTTAATTATTAAATCGTTACTATTTTGCGAACATTTCCGTGTATTTCTTCAGCTGTGAGCTGTTCCCATTTGGTTGTAGCTTGGTTTAATACACATTGTAATGTCTTTCAACTGTGGTTTGAGCGATGCAAAAATATCGGCACCCGTTGTCAGCAATTAAAAATGAAAGCAGCGGTATTGATCCAAAATAGTCTTACCCGTTGAGCTCCAATCAAAATTACGGACTGTGTGAGTGTTGTAACATCGGTGTTGGTATTGAAAAAACGGGTATTGCTATTGTTTTTTTCCAATATGTGGCCTTTCATTTACTTTTTGGAGTCATGTAGAAAATATAAAAGTAAAACCATGCCAGGCATTTAAGGAAGTAGATTCCGTTTGCGTGATTTCCATGGTCGTTTTTTCTGTGGTGTTAACGCCACACATGATTCTTGGAAACTAATCTTTATATGCAGTGCTAACAAAAACATTTAACCACTATCTGCCACAACTGTAGTATAATTTGAAACTGAAAAGAAACTGTTTTTCTTTTAGAAGTACTGCAGTAGAACGTATTGTGCATATCGTTATAGGGAAATTGGTGAATCGTAGAAGTGTTTCCCATACGGGGCTTGAATCAAAATTTTTCCCGATTTGAACCGAAAATGGCCGAAAACGAAAAAATCCACCCATACCTGGATTCATTTTGATATTTTGCTTTGTAGCTGCGATTTTGTTCTACGTGCACTGAAACACTCAAAGGTTAAGGCATAATAGATTTTAACATATACAATCATAAATTTCACGTATAGCATTTTAAGTGTTTTACATGTCGTGGAAACTATTTTCATTGCATATCTTTTCTACTGTGAAATTTCATTAGGCAGTTTAAATTAATTTTGCTATGGTACAAAAAACTAACCGGTGAACTATTGTAATGTCATCGTTTTCACACAGCATTGCCAGAGCTCATTTGGATATTGGCATAATTACCTTTCGTACGAAAAACACTGAATTATGGCAATTTTCAAATGAGCTATGGCATTGTTGAGAATGTTGATCTTTTGTCATGCTTTCTGCAACGAAATCAGAACATTATGAGCGATAAATTAAATGAAAAAACGTTGAGTGCAACGCATAGGCAAAAAGATAAGCATTTATAGTTTCGTCATTTGTACGAAAGACGGCATTACTTAATGATCAGTTCAGAATTGTAAATGGGCCTCATTCTGATGCCCGAACCCGGCCCGAGGCCGAAATCACAAGCCCGACCCGAGCCCGACATTGAATTTTGAAGCCCCATTTAGGCCCGAAAGCCAAATTTACCGAGTGAGTTGAGATATGCGCAACTGCGGGGTAATAAAAGACGTAGTGTACGGGTGTAGCTGCAGGTACACGGTTTATCACACCAAAATTAGCAACCATCTTGATCAAAACATTGGCATAATCTAGCACAAACTTAGCTTGTTTAGTCAACTGCGGAATATATTGTTTCTCAAGAAAAAAAGAAACTACCACGAAACTGTCTACGATGGCGCTATGGGCATAAAAGAAACTATCTAGGATAGCGCTGCAAGCATGAGAGGCCGGTTTGTGAGCTTCAAGCCAAGAATCGCGTGACTGATCTTAACTCAAAGCCATCATGTGCTAATTACCTCACCGACGCTGTCGCCTTCTCAAAAGGAGTGTGAGACTAATCCGAGCAGAGAACAAAAGAACGCAGCTGTGTTTGCGAAAAGAAATAGCTGAAGAAAAGTCACAATCACTCCACTCACAGAAGTTACTGCGGTGAGCACAATAAATTTACATCACGAAAGAAAAAAATCGCTACTCTTAATATTATGACAAGTTTTGTATGCAGGCCCGAAATCAACCCGAAACACTTTGACAAACTTAAACCTGAGATCAGGCCCGGCCCGACTTACAACTCTGGATCAGTTGCATGTGAGACCATACCAAACAAAACAGCATTTTCAATAGACAAACAAGTACAGTTTTCTTAGCTGCGATACTCCTCATGTGGCAGTTGAACAACATCTACAGCTAAAGCCGGAGCAGCAGTATCTGTCACAAGTGATTTTCAATATCACCTGCGTTGAAGTAGTGCCCAGTTCAGCACTACTCTCCACCACGTGAAACAGTTACATAGTTTATAAAACAAACGTAATTAAAATTTTTTTGTATGTTCGTAACGAAATGAGTCGAAAGAGTTTCATGACACATTTGTTGTTACGGACTGAATAAAAGGCAACAATTAGGTCAAACACGTTAGCGCTGATAAGAGAATCAGTGTGAACAACTAAGTCTCATAGGTTTACCGCCTTATGTTTAAATAAAGCTTTCAAGTATATTTCAAGGCTCTTGTTAATAAATTCAAACAATTTGTTGCAGTGGTTCCAGCTTCAGCGACAAGACAATTAATTCATTACGCTGTTTTTTTGATGTAGTTGTAACTAGTGTCAAGTTTTCCAGCTATAACCTGGACGGCTTTGTGAATCAGTGCTGTACTTCTGTGCGTTGCGTGGGGAAGAACAGCTTCATGTCATCTGCAGCCAATATCGGTTGTTTTAAATAGCGTGATGAGACGTTTGAACACATCTGAAAGAGCGACTCTTAACAGTTCCTAGCATTTATCATTCTGCAAATAAAAGATATTTACTGTTTTGAAGTGGGCGAATTCATTTATAAATGCAATAAATCACAGCTACCGGCTACATTTAAAGATTGTTTTAAGCTCATCAAAGAGGTTCATTTGTGTAATACGAGGCAATCCAAAACCCGGCAATTCGCTTTGCAAAAAGCACGTTGAAACTCAGATACTGAAATGCTAAAGTGCAGTGCAGTAGAAATCTGGTCAGAAATTCCCTTCGAAATAAAAAATGAACCGTGCCTGACACTTTTTACAGCAACTCTAGTACACATTTTTACTTGTTTATAACAAAATATAAAAAAACGTGTTACTCAGGTACAAGAAACATTGTTCATATTTTTCCTTTTTTGGTTTGCATTGACCAAGAGCGTTGATTCTGTAATGCTGTTCGTACGTAAGTAGTTTCATGAGGTACTACTTCATCCTATTGCGTTCACTACAAATCGATCGCATTCGACAGTTCTATAACGTAGTGGGACTTAAGTCTCCAATCGCAAACTAAATGTATCAAAGGCAAATTCAAACTCATGTGCGAAAATGATGAGGTACAGTGCAATAGAAATCTGGTCAAAAGTTCCTTTAGAAATAAGAAATAAACCGTGCATGACACTTCTTACAGCCCAATATAAAAAAGTGCTACTCGAGTTCTAGAAACTTTGTTAGGATTCTTCCTTTTTGGTTGGCGTGCATTAACCAAGTGCATTGATTCTATAATGCTTTTACCATGAAAATAGTTTCATGAGGTATTGCTATTAGTTTGGTTTTTGTTGTGTTCAATAAAATTGTTCGTATTAGCCTCTCGCCTAGTGTAGCCTTTTCTTTAGTCTCCAGTCGCATAGCTAATCATGTTCTGCCGAGCAGTAAACGAATTTCCGTTCCCACGCGTGAATCATCACATCGACTGAAAATCCAGTATCCGGACGCAGGATTGCACACAGCGTTCTCAGCCTGCAGAAATATTTTGTGGCGCTCATTGCAGCGCTGCACGAATCAATAACTGACATGACGGTTTCTATCTTTAACTATCACGAATATTTACAAGCTACGGAAAACTGCAAAATTGTTTATGTGGAAAAATCAAAGCAATTTCTTTAAGCGGTTGTAAATTGCGTGCATCCCCATTTTACTTCCATTAACCCCATGAAGGCATTGCGGATATTAACCTTTTGCTCAAAACAACAGACTTTTACTTCTATGAGCTAACTGTTCCCTTTATACTATAAGTAACTTCGCTCTCGGGAGATCTGCAACCCAAATGACCCCCTGATCCTTCGCATCCTCCCATTCCCCTCATACAAGTAGCTAGTTTCCACACAGGTGAAGAGTTTGAATTAATCAGCAAATTTTAATAAGTAAACGGTTTCACGTAACACTACGCATCGTCAGTCCAACAGTCTGCAAGCAATGCTAACGGGTGATACGCTGAAATGCTAAAGCTAGAGCAGAGAAAGCAAACAAACTCAATACTAAATCAGAACACAAGGTTCGACAAATATAAAATCTAAAAAAATGTCTGTCCCAAATAATAGTTGCCACTCCAATACTGAAAGTATCTAACCCCGAAAGTTAGCAATGCAACAGCCAACAACGCTGTAGTAATGACTCACAGATCGCTGTTGTCGGGTGTTGTACCAGTTTGAACATCGCAAGAAGATGAAAGCAGGGTTCATTCGGCTGATGCCCCAAAAGCTTACAGCAAACTTAAAACTTTTAATAGTAGACTCCCCCATACATTTCATATATCAGTTTACTTGGAATTTATCACAGGACTACGCAGCGGTGCTAAACATCACAGCAACAGAGATGAGCGGACTGTCATACTTTACGATCCAGATCCAGTTATGAATTTTTGAAACTCGGTCCAAGTCCAACCGACTCCAAATCAAATTATAGTCCAAAAAATAAACAAAATACAAATTTTCAACAAAAAACGCCGCAATGCTTTTCCATCAGCTCAGTCTAAACCCGACCCCGATCCTAAATTTTTGAAACGATTTGCAGCCCGGTTCCATTCCAATCCAAGTCCAGTCCAATGATCATTTCTGCTCAGCAGCCGTGTTGGCGACATCCATTCGTTTACTCCTTGCTATTGCCACGTATCTATGCTTGTGTTCCTTCAGTGCGGCCGTGTTAGCGCCATCTAAGCGTGTGCTTGCCGTATTGTTACCGTCACATATATTTCTTTTGTTGTTAATTTTGGTGACGGTAATTCGCGGCAGGCCGAAGCCTGAATTGTGCTTCTTGCCGGGGCGGTTGAGGTGAACGCTCTTGCCCAAGGAGCGCTACGGCAATTCACTCAGTGGCTGTGGATTGAACACGCAACCTTCCAATTGAAAGGCGGACACTTTGCCACTGAGCTATCAAGAAACGTACCATTACTCTCGTAATTGCTCCGTTTACTGAGAGATGACTCGTGCAGTTCTCATTTCAAATCCAACCACACTGTAACTTCACTATGCAGCAATAGACGGAAAGCGTACGTGAACCACAGCGTTTTGTTTACTGAACGCTGTCGTTCTGCAGCATTTAAGGACTTGACTAAGAGCCTTTGATTTGCAGGGTGGCGCCTCGACTCCGGACATAGTCGTGCAAGCTGCTTCATTGGTAAGCTTCTTTTGTCTCGTGATAAGCTCAGAATATTTCAATTAATGCGTTTGTTTAACTTACGATCGTTATTGCTTTCGCTTTCTGCATGTTTGCAAAAGCTACGTGCGTGCCGTCGGTTAACGGGCTTCGCTGGCGAATAGACTTCCGCGGACATTACGTTTTGAAGGTAGTGGCCAGTTAACGAATTATGAGTGTGCACTAACTGATTTGAACAATAATTAGAAAAGAATTACTGTATATATTCTCACTGTACATTTGTTATATCATAGCAATGATAAAATTTCATTTGAGCGCCAAATAATTAATCATCGGTGCCATGAATATTCACTTCGTGTGCACCCAGCGGCATTATTTGCAAAATCTCATAAAGCCACTAAATAATCGCTTTAAAATATAGTGTTTGCTACATTGTTTTGCAGTAGTGAAGTTTGCGGCATTAATGCCAAACCTGATTTAAGGTTTGTCGTTGAACCAACCTGCGACACAGCTCATTCTATCGGACTTGCAGCATCCCACAAGCGATCGAGATATCTCGCGCGTGCGTCTTGCGTGACACGCGTGTTTTCGTTTTTCAGCACACGATCAAACGGACCAACGGTTCCGCCGAAGGACTCGCGGCGTACAAGCGCAACTTCACGCACCTGATACCGTTCATGGTGGATTTGACGAAGGCGAAACGTGCAAATATATTGTGGTTATTGCAAGGTGCGTTGCAAGCAAATCTGTCAGACTCTCGCTGTTGGGAAAAAGACGAACCTGAAGCTGCGAAAAGCTGTCGATAGCTTGCCAGGCGCTGCGCCAAACGAAAGAAGCCAATTAATGCATCCAAAATCGCTCAAGCCAATGGTTCGTAACATTTTTGATCTCGCGACCCCATTCGAAAATATGCAGCCATACCTAAAACTCAAAAGATGTTATAACAGGGGTGGACAAACTGCGGCTCGCGAACCGCATGCGGCTCTTTGAGCTTTCCTAAGGATTATATATTTGTTTTGTATCTATATTGCAAAGTGCAGAAATATTGTAAAATGGTACTGTGGTAGCTAGCGTGCCGTACGGTACAGTATTATTTTTGTAAATCTTTCCAAAAGGAATTATGACGCGACAGCAGCGTAGATTGCAAATAAATTCGTGTTTTTAGATTTTTATATTGCGGCTCTTTGTAACTTGGATTTTACAATATGCGGCTCATACATAGAGTAGGTTTGGCCACCACTGTGTTATAAGAACCGACAAGACAAAAAACACTATCATTACACATGCTAGATTCACTGTCTTTAAATTCTTTGCACATCAATGTGACGACTGAGCTTGTATCTGTGCAACTCGTCTTGAAATTTTTGGGGAAGTGTTTGTGAGAAGCAAATCTCCTGTCCTCCTCAACGTCTAATTTTTCCCTTGACGTTATTTTGATGTAGATAAGGGTTGAAAATCCAGTCTCAAAAGAAGTAAGTGGAAACAACAGATTCTGACCTCGTCAATGCAGTGGCCCACTTCACAACAAAGAAGTTCGAAACAAAACGTACTATCTGGCTACTGCAGGCCAGCCCAGAGCGGGGGGGGGGGAAGCCTAAGTGTTACCTTAAAATCACCAACTCAATCTTGTAACTGCCCTGGTCTAACATAACCTTCATTCAGAAGGTGAAATACACTCAGACATGAATAACATGACCATATCATTCAGAAAGTGATTGTTACGTCGAGTCTCGATTGCAGGCAATGCGAGAGCTTTAGGATGCAAAAATTTGTTTGAAGTGTACTAATTGCAAAATACATTGTTGGAAAGTTACTTTGAAAGTTAATGCACATCACTATTACTTTATACTTCTGCTGGTACGATCGCGCCACATGTCCACAGCACGCTACTTCGTCCTGGAATCATGAGCTTGAACTATAATGTATGCAGTATATTGAATGTAATACGAAACAGTAACGATAACAATATCGGTTGCACTTTGTTTGAAGTTCAGCTGGCAAGCATTCATAGCAGAAGAGATGTTTACGAGGCTGCCGTAATCTCAGCATCAATGCGTAGTAATTATTTTGCGAGTGGTGGTGTATTTCTACAATACGATTGATTTAAACTGTATTGTAGAAACCGGATAGGAATTATAACGCAGATAAATGTGAACTTCACAAAAATCTATCCGTGTTTCTGTTTTGCTGATGCAGTTTTGCGCAATTCTAAAAATTCGACTCTTCAGCTATCGTATCTGGGAGTTCGTACGATCGTTCGTGCTGTGGGTCCCGGATGCGAATTCCCAAAATGTGGATAAGCTGATGACCGTTTAACATAATCCGATTGGCCCGTTCAGTCACATGATTCAGTACTGAAAGCCGCGTCCCGGATGCTGTCGAAATTCTAGCTCCTGTTTGAAATCGCGATCTCGCAACCGAACGGAATTTTCTTTAAGAAAAGCGTAATTCTCAACTGTAATCATGCGACGTCTGGCTCAGAACCCGTCCAAGAACGTAAGTTGGCCGAGACCAGAAAAGCCATCACCAGCGAACTGGTAGCGGAGTATAACGCGATCGCAGCGATACTACTGGAAGACGGCGCGGGCGCGCCGCGATTCGGGAACATATCCGTCATGAGGTCGAACGCGCAGGTCGCTTCGCAAACGGGCGACTTCTCGACGGACGGCTTACACCTGGTGTCGTCGGTGGTCGAGATTGTAAGTAGCTTGTCGTGAGATTTGATCTCTTCGCTGTGCCGTTTTCGTAAATCTGCCACGTGTTTGTTTATTGCTGTTTTTTTTAACGTTGACCAGAGTTTGGCGGTTGCAGTCGCGTGATCCCATTGCAAGTTGAGGCATTTACCGGTAGCTATGGTATATTGCTGCGATCCGGATTCGTTGCTGTGCGATGGGCAGCATACTTAGCTGGAGAAGGTACGAGGGCCATCACTCCCACGCAGCCGAAAACGTTCTGCAAATCGGGCAAGATATTGGAGAAAATTAATCAAAAACTTTTCGAAACATTGCAGAATTGATGAAAACATTTAAAACTTCGCACTCCACATAAGTTTGTAAATTAGCTTGTGTGTCAAACATATACATCACAGATATGTTGTTTGATTTGAATTGGGGTCCAAACATTTCACGGGCGCAACACTTCGGCAAGTACGTGTGTTCAGGACTTTTTAACTGTTCTAAACTTCCCAAACATTTCGTAGTCCGTGCAGATGTGGACTAATAAACAGATATAGTCGCTAGCAATCATCGCTGTTCCACAATCCTCATCGGGCTGATCGTACATAGTAGTTTCGTTTCTGAAAGTCAACGAAAGGTTGCTGCTACAACAAAAGTAACGTCCACGTCAGAGACACAAACCAGTCATTCCGGCATTATCTACTGCTGCACTATACCAACGTCAGTGCGCTGTGAAGAGTGAGTGTCAGCGAACTTGTCGCACTGCGCTGTGGCGGAAAACAGCGTGGCACAAAAAGTGAACAATAACACGAGAAGTTGTGGCGGCAGTGATGTGGGCGCAAGGCTTTGTCGGTCACGTGACCGCGGGATTCGTCCCGGTTGTAACTGTAGGGTGACGTCACGGCTAATGCGCAAAGCTTTGCTGCAGGCTGAAAATGCACGGGAGCATCGATTAGCTGCTAACGTTAAACTCTTGCTTGTGTTGGAAACAGAAGGTCAGAAACATAGATTTGATTTCGTTCCCCGTAAAAAAACAACGTTAGATCCGTGAGGGGGGGGGGTATTCTGTCGGAAGTGAGCGTAAAGTCGGACCAAATCTTCATTTGCTGATTTCAGGACGTTGCGATGCTGATGAATTTTTTCTGCAACGGATTTGTGGAGCCTGCTGACGGGTCGTGCTGCAGAACGCCGCCGCCCGTCTCCTATCTTCAAGTCATGTCGCTGGTTCTCGGTGTCGTGTGGTAAGTTGGACTCCATCGTAAACCACGAAATTTCCTTGTCTGGAGCAGGGGTTGGTAATTGGTGGCCCGCGGCCTGCAGCAGGGGTGGCCCGCGGCCTGCAGCAGGGGTGGCCCG
>Ga0210059_1003453_pt1 | contig 25274 bp, 15 predicted proteins | sample Ectturendosymbi2_FD_188042 | JGI IMG/M metagenome (GOLD analysis project Ga0210059, IMG submission 188042) | Ecteinascidia turbinata endosymbiont from Florida, USA - Sample 2 (SPAdes) (version 2) | ecosystem: Host-associated > Tunicates > Ascidians > Unclassified | place: Key West, Florida... | reverse complement strand
CAGATTTTTTGTGAGTGACGTCATAAGTGGAGGACTTTTAGGCCACCTTGGCCCACTTTGCCTGGCCCTGGGCGCCAACCGTTAGGTGATAGTATTTCGCTGAAGTTTTTACTGGAAACTAGGCTACAACCCGAGTCTTTTAATACTTTGGATGACCTGCTGGGGTTTCAGGTTCAAAAGTTGTGATGTAAGTTAGTAAAAATATTTGCTTAATTAGATATTTAGAGAAAGATATATATAATATTGTAAATATCTTGAAATATACTGACAGCAGGAGAAACAATACGCCAAATTCGGATTCAGCGGCCAAAAATTATCCAGAAAACATCCCAACCTCGACATAAAAAAAATTTTGTTGAGTAGTGTTATTATTGGTGTTATCTATTGCCATCCAATATATGCACTTCCACCCTTCCAGGATGAATTTATTAAACTTGTCACCCATCTCCAAAACAAAAATTGTGAATATTTGATTGGGGGAGATTTTAACTGTAATCTTCTTAAGTATCATGAACCATCTAATGTAACAGACTTTGTTGATAGCCTTGCCAGTTGTGGTTGTATTTCTCTTATCAACAAACCAACAAGATTCAGCAAACACTGCGTGCCTTCTTTATTAGATCATATATACAAATATATGTGATGAAAAAAAAATAATGCTGGAATTACTATTTATGATATTTCTGATCATTTACCAGTTTTTGTAAATCTTAAACTGCACCATCCAACCCAACAGAAAATTAAACCTAAATTCAGATGCATGAAACATTTTTACCCAAATACTTTTTTAACTGATCTCAGTCACAATCTAAACAACCTCAATCCTGAAACTGGTGAAGTTAACACACTCAGCGATAAATTTGTTGAGATCTTTATAAATTTGTTAAGGCACTCTTGATAAGCATGCACCATATCGTTACGCATCCAGAAAAGAACAATGCTCCTTCAACAAACCATGGCTCACTAAAGGCATTTTAACTTCCATTGCTAAAAAGAATACCCTCTACAGAAAGCAGCTGACTACAAACAACCCAAATATTATTAGACAATACAAAACTTACAGAAATAAGCTTACCCACTTAAAACAAATCTCAAACAAAATTATTATAAACAATCTTTCCAAAAATGCCATCATGATATAAAAAAACATGGAAGCTTGTCAATGAAATAATTGCAATAAAAAACAAACCTCAACATAATAATAAGCTTTTTGAAGACTCAGAATGCCAAAAACAATGTGAAGATTTAGACAATTTTTTCTCAGAGGTTGGAAAATCCCTTTCTACAAAAATAAAACCATCCCCTACCACTTACAGACATTTTATTAAACATATAAATTCAAAAAAATTAATATTCCTAACTCCTACTGATGCATATGAAATCCAACTTCTCATCAAAAACCTTCAAATGAAATCTAATAGTTCTCCCAATGACATTCCAGACATTTATTAAACATATAAATTCAAAAAATTCATTATTCCTAACTCCTACTGATGCATATGAAATCCAGCTTCTTATCAAAAACCTTAAAATGAAATCTAATAGTTCTCCCAATGACATTCCATTTTGAAAATAACTAGTTGCATTGTGTCAGAATGGTTGTCCAAATCCTTCAACAAATGCATGACTACTGGTGAATTCCTGGACTCCTGGAAAATTGCCCACATCACTCCAATTCCTAAAGTTCATAGCTCAAATTCCTCATCTGAATATAGACCAATCTCTGTTCTTCCAGTAGTATCAAAGTTGTTATGAAAAAGTTCTTTATCACAGAGTATACTTTTATTTGACAGAACACAATCTAATTGACAAAAGACAATACGGTTTCAGAGAAAATCACTCAACAGAGCTAGCCATTACAACTATTTATGATGAACTACTCAGAAACTTTGATAATAAATTGATAACATGTTCCTTATTTCTAGACCTATCAAAAGCATTTGACTGCTGTGACCATGACATTTTACTTGATAAACTTTATCACTATGGTATCAGAGGTGTTTCTCATAAACTATTCTCAAGTTTTCTGCACAATAGAATGCAGTGCACTATGATGGGGGCATTTAAATCTTCATACAAAAGAATATCTTGTGGGGTCCTCCAGGGTAGTGTTATTTCGCCATTGCTTTTCCTTATTTACATTAACGATATCACAAAAGCATCCTCTTTTCATACTACTTTATTTGCTGATGATATTGATCTCCATATATCAAATTCCTGTTTTAATGTTCTTCAGACAACTGTTAACCTTGAACTATGTAAAATTGACCACTGGCTGAGAGCCAACAAGCTTTCTCTTAACTACAATAAGACTAATTTTATGCTATTAACTTCTCGAAAACACAATCCTGCCTCATCTAAAGTTACCATAAATAACCACATCATTTCCCCTGAAGACAACCTAAATTACCTTGGTGTCTTTCTTGACAATAAGTTAAGCTGGAAACCTCATGTACAACAGGTAAAAACTCACCTATCAAGAGTTTGTGGAATTCTATCCAAACTATGCATTATACATCGCCACCTGTACTGAAAGTTGTCTATAACTCATTAATCCATCTCTAACTTAATTACTCAGTCCTCAATTGGGGACGTGCATCAAATGCAACCATTCAGCCTCTCATTAAGCTCCAAAATAAAGCTATAAAAATAATAAATCCAACTAACATGGGATCACTAGAAGACCATTTCCAACACTTGAACATCTTATGCCTTCCCAAACTATATAGCTTTTCAGTAGACAAATTCATGCACTCTTATCATAACAAACTGCTTCCAAATCATTTTGATGAATATTTTATTCCACTAAGCTCAATTCATTATCACTCCACAAGACCAGCAACCTCTAAAAATCTGTTTTTACCTAGAGTTAACTCTTCCTCAGGAAAATTTTCTCTTAAATTTATTGGCCCAAAAATGTGGTCTTCAATACCAGACGATATTAAACTTTCAACCACCTTTACCTTTAAATGGAAACTTAAGAAACACCTCGTACATGAAAAAAATTCCCAACTATGAACTTTAGCAACATTTCATTTGTCCAACAAATATTGTGAATTCTAGCATTCTGTAACTCTGTTTTATTTTTTGCGTGTAGTTACTTTCTCGTATTTTCTGTGTGCACATTCTATGCTTTTCGGCACGAAGTACACTTTTTATTTTTTTCTGTTTTGCTTTGTTTTCTTTTGTACCTCATTAATAAGTTTTTGTAACTTTTTTACTTTTTATATTACTATCTTTTAATTTGTTTTATTGCTAAAAATACTCTAACCACACCAATTTCCTTCACTTAAATTTGATCCACTCATCTACGTACATAGGCATGCGCTTTCACCTGTACATTTTCTTCACCATGTTCTGCGTTCATTCGTTTTTTGTTTTTGTTCTTCTTTTCATTACGCTTATTTGATCTACAACTGTTGTTTCTCAGCACTTGTCGAAAAGTGATAAACGGGGTTGGTTGACTAGATGACCGCCACGGTCTTTCGCCAATCCTATATCACACAGCGCCCGTCTTTATTTACACCAATCAGCTATTATGCCATTGTGTTTTCATTTGCTCTAATTTTCGCTAATGGTTGGTTTACTGCATGCGATGGCTTTTATGGTGCTTCTGCTTACTGGCTGAGTCATATGAAGCAATAAACCATGTAACCATGAAACATGAAACAGTGATTCAGAACAAATAGCCTGCAGATGCTAGCTTTATTCTTGTCTTGCAGGCAGTAAATGTATCCTGGGCCTACATATTACTTCACTTATCCTTAAGCATAGAATCATTAAACAGATCATTCCAAGGCTCGTCAGTGCATAAGATGGCATGATGGAAAGCGATAGATTTGTAAAGAGGAAACTTTAAATTAAGTACTACACCACATGGGCGAAGACAGGGCTTTTAGGCCATGGCCTCCAAAGTACTGTATAGAATCTTCTTGCCTCCAATTCGGCTATTGTGCAAAAAGGTTGAGTGAACACGGTGACGTCATAAAAACATAGTGACAGGGGCCTCCCAAAATTTTTGCACAGAAGTAGCATGATCAGTGCCGGATTAACCAGCAGATAAGTGAGGCAAATGTCCCACGATATCTCAAAATTCAGGCCACAAAAATGGGCGTGTAGCTTCAAGTTCTTAGTTGATGAGAGTTGTCGTGCAAATTAATAATCGTTTGCATTTTTTTTGGTTGTCACGATTTAAGAACGTTGGTTAAAACTTCTTTCATTTAATTCGCTTTTCTAGGTCCCTCGTTTAATGTTACATACTTAATGGGCTATTTTTTTTGTAAGTCGTGTGATAATTTCGTTACAAGTCCCTTTTTAGTGTCTTGGTTTTCCGAAGTAACTGCTACGTTTCATATTCATAGTAAGTGTTTTTGACGTTACAGTGTTTTCCGTTGTATTGAAAGTAATGCTTGTGCCCACGGAAGAATTTTTCAAACGTTTTCTGGCTTGTTCCCCCTTTCTCGTCCACATGGGTTCCTAGCGCCCTCATCTCCCCTGACACACACGTGCAATCAAAGATTTTGTATGCTTCAAATTGAAAAGAAGATTAAACGCGAAGATTTACTTCACAAATGAAATCAAATTTAGTAAAGCAATTTGTTTTGTCTTTACAATACTGTCATTGCTAATGATATGGATGTGCTTGGAGCAAGGATATCAGTTTCTCTGTATTAAGCTGGAACTATCAGATCCCCGCGTAATAATTTTCAGTCAGTTTTTTAGCATGGAGAGAAGCAAGGCAACTGCACTGAAGCCCCTTTCCACTAAATATGATGTTGAAGAAGTAACAACAAACATCTTGACCTGGTTCAACGACGATGGGAAGCAGTCAGAAATGCCATTCATTCATTTCATTCATTTTCGTGTGCGCTTTTCCTCTAATGAGGGTTGCGGGTAAGCAGCTCTAGGAGGATGCGAAATACCTCTTGGTCAACAGCAATTTAAGGTAATTCTGCTGGCTCCACACCAAGACGGGACTAAGCAAGGTCGGAGATGTAAGCGCTCCACGTGGTCTTTGGACGACCTCTGGGCCGCTTTCCTGTGGGTTTAGCCAGCAGGACTTGCCTCGTCGATCTTTCCTGGGGCATTCTGGATACTTGGCTGAACCTACGTAGCCGGGATCTCTCGATTCGGAGGAGAAGTGGCTCGACATTCAGGGCTCTATGAATTTCACAGCTGCACACTTTGTCGCGAAGTGCCACACCGTGGACTCTTCGCAAAAACACATTTCTGCCACTTGCCATTGAGATAATACTTTTTCAGTGACAACCCAAGATTCATGACCGTAGGTAAATATCGGAACAAAGACCGATTTAAAACGTGACAGCTTTGCAGTGTTTGAAAGCTCCCATTTTTGTTATCACAGAGCGATAAAGCTCACGCAGAACTGCCTTAGCTTTGCCCGCGGCCTTCGTATCTTCTTAAGTAGGCCGTGGCTTTACCAATCCGTGTATCAATCTCCTCGCTCCACCTTCCGTCACTCGTAAATACCACCCCAAGGTACTTGAACTTCTCCATCTGTTGCAGTGTACTGCCGCTCACTTGCAGCTATGGGCGTCCGCAGGGGGGGGGAACGGGCATTTTCCCCCTTGGAAATTGAGATTAAAGGACCAAAATTTTCTATAAATCCTGAAATCAGCAGCTTAATGCTGATTAATTGATTTAATTCATGTTATTACAGTTTATTTGCCGGTATGACGCTCACACTCCATAAGCGCCAGGTTCACAGTTATGGTGGTCTCGTGCATTGATGAGCTTGCAGATAACTCATGTCCACTCTTTTGCCTCCAGAGGCAGATTATGAAAGTTGCGAGTGGGTTGTTCTACTGTTGCTCTTTATTGCGTAGCAATAACATGGCAACAAATCTTCATAGGTTCACTTCGTGTTAACCGCAGCAGGCGATTTGCTTGCCAAACCAATATATTACGAAACCTAATGAGAAAAATGTGGGGGACATGGCGTATTATATTCCCACTTTCTGAAAAAGTGGGGAGGACGCGTCCCCCGTGTCCCCCGCCTAATTGCGCCCATGAGTTGGACGCAGACTTCTTGTCAGGCAATGCAACGACACAGTGACTGCTGATGGCGGTAAGCCACGTATATTTATACTTTGTGAAAAGAAGCATGAGTGAATCTTTAGTAATGTTTCCACAAGTTTGAAAAATCCATTATTAGTGCGTTTGTGAGCAGTGGCGTAACTAAAGCTTTGAGTCGGGGGGTAAAACTTAGGTGAAGGGGCTCACTGGCGACTGTAGGGGGCCCACTAACCAACACTCAGATAAAATTTAAGACATGATAGCGAATCCGATGTGGATGGCTATACTAAAACCGAAATCACTGGAAAATACTCCGAAAAACGCAAAAAACAGGAGCCTACTGAAAACCAAAAGAATACTAAATACCGACATATAAGCTAGTAGGGTCCCGGTTTTTTAATTTAGTTTGCCAGGGGGCAGTTCGCACCCCTGCCCCCCATCAGTCGCGCTACAGATTGTGACCAATGTGCCTGAGTGTCGCACTACACTTATGCAGGCTTCTTTTCACGCAGTATAAAAATACTTGGCTTGTTAGAATACGTCTATGCAGGCTAGTGTGATTACATCTTAATCGTTAAGGTTTAGTTCTGACATCTGAGTGAATGCTGAGTGCAAAGCTTTATTTGCTGTGGCGAATTTTCTTAATTCAACTGCTCAGTTATGTAAAGGCTGCGTGCGGTGGTCTAATCTAGTAAGTTGTCCGTAGTCGTGTCAAAATACAGGTCTAATTGTCCGGTTTGCATGTAATGAGCCTTTACTGTTAAAACTTAGCAAAGACAAGCATGGATTTACTGACCGTATTGGACAAGATCCCAGACGTTTGCAGCAGCAGCTCGTGTTTCTAAGTGACGCTGACAAGTCTTGCTAGCAGATCCCACAACGAGGAGGAGGGCAACCGGGCAATTTTCCCCCTACCGAAATATTCAAAAACATTTTCAATTTTTTGGTACAGCATCAAACTACAATCATTTTGCCCACCCCGCGAAAATATCAGCTTGGTGCGGCCTTGCTTACAAAGTAAAAAAGCCATAATTTGTGGTTTAGTTGAAGGCCATGCAATGTTTTTTTCTTTTAAAGTTATGGCAATGCTTACTTGATAAGAAGTATTCTGCTTTGAAAATCTGCAGATAGCCTACTGTGTAAATTATCGTAATATACCTTGGTCCCGGGTTTGGTGTCAACGAAGCACATTTTTTGTGATTGTAACTGTGACGTGGGTCATTTTCTTTGTGGTGTGGAATTGGTTAAACATTTTGTGAAGGTCCATTTCCACTACATCGTCAGCACTTGAAAATTATAAGCAAAATGTCGATGTTGCTCACCCCTGGAAAAATTTCTGCGGACGCCCATGCTTGCTGCGTACACTGCCTTGGTTTCTTGAGAGACATAATTCCTCCGTCTTTTTGGTACTAATTTTCATTCCGGCTCGGTCGCAGGCAGCAGAAAACCGATCGAGTGCATGCTGAAGATCCTGTTGAGAAGATGCTAGCAGTACCAAATCGTCCGCAAAAAGCAAGCGGATGATTCTGCAACTACCAACTGTGACACAATCTTCGACTCGGCTGTGACTGTCTATCAAATTCCTGTAGACTATGAAGAGGTGTGGTGACAGCACACACCCTTGTCGGAGTCCAACACTAAAGGTGAACGGTTGAGATTTAACTCCCCGACACGGACACAAACTTTTCAGCAGGAATACAGTGACTTGACGACCAGTAACAGGCGGCCGTCAACACCGTACTTCCGCAACACTTCCCAAAGCTTTCACGAGGACCCGGTTGTATGCTTTCTCGATGTGGACAAAACATGTATAGACGTCTTTGTCATACTCCCTAGACATCTTGTAAATTTGCTGGAGAGTGAAAATTTGGTCTTTAGTTCTACGGCCGGGACGAAAACCGCACTGAATATCATCCAACTTCGATTCAATTATTTCGCGGAATCTTTTTTCAAGGCACTAAGCAAATACTTTTCATGGTAGGCTAAGGTGAGAAATGCCCCTGTAGTTGATGCATTCACTCCTGTCTCCCTTTTTGTGTATGGGGATGATCACCCCACTTTGCCAATCTTTCGGGGCTCTTTCAGAACACTAGGTCACTTGACATATACGAATCAGCCAAAGAACTCCTTGATTCAAGGCTTTGAGCATTTCAGGTCGGATTTCATCACAGCCTGCAGCCTTCCCAGCCTTCAGTGTTTTGACAGCGAGGGAAACTTCAGCTGCAACGATGGTATTTTCCTCCTGCGAACGTTTGTCGTGTGTGTTCGGTGGTGTAACAGTGGCTGGGTTCTAGAGATTCCAAAAATACTCTTTCCATCCACCAAGGATGTCCTTCTCATTTTGAGTAAGACACCATTATGGTCTTTGATGTATCTAGCAGTATGATATTTTTTACTGCGATGACGCCGTTAGTTTTCCAAAATACCTTGTTTGCTTGCCAGTAATCGGAATCCAGTTTATGTCCGAAATTCTTCTAAGAGTGCATTTTGAACTTTTTCACCGTGAGTGCTGCGGAATTTCGCGCCTCAGCGTAACGCGAATGCAGAGAAGAGTCGGCTTTGTTGTGAAGCCATCCCTTGTACGCTACTTTCTTTGCTCGAATAGCATCTTTCAACTCTTGGTTCCATCTAGGGGTTACGTTTTTGCCATTACTCGCCACACCGTATCGTTTCCAGCCGCACACCCGACCAGCAGATGAAGCTACAGCTGCTTTAAACAGCCGCCGCTCCACCTCCGCGTCCACTGTGCATTTAGAGAGTTCTCGGAACCATGGGCGCAACTTTGTTGTAAAATGTGGGGGGACAACTTGATGTAAAACCAATATAGTCATCGGGCCGATGCGGAAATGAAGTTTTGTAAATACAGATTTCCAATCTTGTTTTTTAGAGGTGTTTTCAAAGCAACACTAATCACGCTTTGCTTTATCCCTACAAATGATTTAGAAATTAATAAACTTAATTTTGTTGTTGGACATGGTACTGTAATTCAGCTTGGTTGCACTACTATCAGACTATGGTAGAAACAAACACACCAATATAGTAGAACACATCAATTATGTTTTCATCAGAGCTGTCAGTTGGAGTGCACAAAACCGGTGAATCGCATTGGTCGCACGTGCATACCACTCTTAAGTAGAACACACCGATTTTCATGCATTTTATAAGAAGCGTGGGTTACAGCGCGTTTTGATGTCTTGTTCAAATTGCTTAACGTTAAAAAGCCGATAAATTGCAAGGTACGATATATAATATCATATGGCAAGGTTTGATAGCTATATATTTTTCTTGCAAATTTCCGCTCTTTAAAAATGCTACAAACCTTTTCCTCCTGGGCATCATGCATGCTGCCCCACCCCTGGCCAAATCTCCATTGATATCCTCTCACAGTAGCAAAAAATGTTTGGCCAAAATTAGCGTAGGTTGCTTCACAAGATGATTTACAATTTATTTTCACTGCTGATGGGTGGATGATGTAGCCTTTCAATCTCCCCTTGTCCGCCCCTGCACGCTGTTGGGTACTCTTTCGATTGCCCAAACATCGTTTGTCTAGCAGCATTTCCCAATATCAATCAAAATCCAAAGCAGAATTATCCAAGCCAACTAGAGAAGACTTCAAGATATCCAAAAGAAAACGAACCAGAAGTCTTTCTGAATATATAACCATATACCAATCTAGCTTAGAACGTGATTTCTGCACACCTAATCAGTGGCGTACGCAGAAAATTTTCATGGGGGGTTCATTCAGTGGCATGTGGTGGTAATTTGTTTGTGGTATGCGGTCTTTGTGACGTCACAATTTGACGTCATATTCATGTTTCCAAACCAACGTTTTGGCTAAGTTTGTTGACATAATATCTATATTCTTCTACACGCCCTCCCCTTGTTTCATATGTCATTGCACTGGATATAAACTATCAGCGCTCTAAGTTAGGATATCGGAGGAAAATAAACTCAATGCTACAACACAGGAGTTCATAACTGCCAAATTTTGGGTGCGTGTTGAAAAAAGGGAGTAAAACACATTCATTACCGCGTCAGAGCAATTTACAACTGCATAATGAGGTGTGCGGCTGGACTGGCTGGCGCACACACCGGTTTGCAAGATCGAATCTTGCTAAACTACACAACAGGGTTGCCAACCTGTCTTCACCAAAGAAAGCCAGGCCTTGTCCCAAAAAAGCCAGAAAAGGCTAGATAGCAGGTTTGAGGCATACACGCATAAAACATGCACAACCACACACAAAATAGACATTTAATCTCGTCAAAAACATCGATATAACACAAGTCCAATCTCTAGAAGCATATTTTTTCCCCGTAATTGCACTGTCATACATTTGTTTTTTATCAAAAACATGGATCTTTTTTAGGAAAAAAGTAAAACCGATCGAGTGCATGCTGAAGATCCTGTTGAGAAGATGCTAGCAGTACCAAATTTTTGCAAATATTCTGTGCACGCTGCATGGTAATAAACCCTCGTCGCAAGAGATTAGTAATGATTATGCAGCTCAGAGAATGTTTTGCCAGAGCCAAGCCTATCCGACTGAAAATAAGCCAGAAAAAGCCATATTTTTCTGTTTTTTTTTATTTCCAAAAAACGCCAAAGGTGTTTAAAAAAAACAAATCGGCAACCCTGCTACACAAGAATTGAGAATGCGCATAAAGTACGCAAGAAAACTTGCAATTTTATGTCATGTATTGAAGTCCAAAAATGTTCGTTTCCTTTTCCCCTGCTGAGACATTATGAAATGCCTGAATGCTTCTATGTTAAAAGCTGCTGTTTTGAGCTCGTGCAACAGTTCTACCATGCTACAGAAATCGGTAATGTAGCCACTGCGGTCAGCGCTTGCGCTGAACAGCCATAGCAGACAAAACTGAGACAATTGCTTCGAATAAAGTGAACTAACGCGGAACCCACCTAACACATTCGTAGTGGACGAAAGGTTTGCAAAAAGTGGTGAGATAGTTTCTGGACGCAGACGATAATCTTGATTCTCGCCAAAACCTAATTATTACTTTTTGGCCCATTCACAGTGTTCCTTGAACTTTGCATGCAAATTTATTCCGTGGTATTTGTATTAAGGCGACAAATTAACAAGTAAAAAGTATGCGAAAACATTTAAATTCCTTTTCGCAGGTTATAAAGATTTTGCAAAATATCAAGCTCAAGAAGAGGGTTTACACCAAAAAGGCATTTCTCGACTCGTGCAGCACAGACATAAAGATACAGAGTAACGGACACAGAATTAGTCAGAAAGACAGCGAACAGTCGGACATGTATGTTTTTGTGTGAGAGCCATTTGGAGAAATGCATGAAAGAGCCAGATCCGGTCAACTGCGTGTTTCGACGTTTCTCGAGCTTGTTTGTAAACCTTGTGTCCATGATAAAAATCAACATCGATCATTCTACGTCTTCGTGATTTCTCACCAGTCAAGGCTACTCACTTCCCCTCTCTACGCAAATTGGTTCCCAGACCGGGACGTGATTGTTCGCAAACCGGGAACACCCACATAAATGGTTCCCAGACCGGCCCAGTTACATAAATTGGTTCCTACACCGGATCAGCAAACCCAGTCGCTACACCAGTCAGCTCAGTCTTTTCACAATCAAATTTTTCAGGTTTAACATCAAATTTCAATCGGCAAAATTAACGTCAGAAGTTTTATTCTAGAGTTATACATGCATAACGACACGAAAATATATTTGAAATTAAACAGAAATCAAAATGAACAACGGTGAATTGGCAAATAGTAACACGTTTCACCTGAAATAACATGAAAAAATGTCCAGCAAATAGGGGTTACGTAGGCTCATAGGTGGCGGAACCTGAGGGGCCGCATGGGTTTAGGCTCCCAGAAAGTGCGGCCCTCCCATTTTTAAATTTCAAATTTTGCCTAAATAAGTTTAAGTAACACATTTCGTATTGGGTCCATTGTTAAAGTAAATTTTTTTGTGTAAGACTAAGAACAACCAGTTACATTTATGTGCTTAAGTCAGTGCAGTGCATGATAAATAGGGTGTTTTGTGGATAGGGGTCGTTGAGAGCTTATTACATTTTGAATAAAATTGCTTAAACATGCTGACAAAAGTAAATGACGTCATATTTCAGTGCTGGTGATGTCACAGTTGCCAATTCAAATAATAAAATTTTTCTAGTTTTTTTGACGTGCCCTTGTGCCCCACCACATGAAAATAGTTCCGCCACCAATTCGTAGGCCACCTATGAAGCAAATGTTTCGCACTTGGGTGAAAACATTGCTGCATTGTGGGTATAAATATCTTTTAAATTGGCTGGTCACCCTTGTCGTGACATACAAGAAATACGGCTTAATATATAAGCTATCTTTTATTCCTAGTCAAGTCATTAAGTTTTGCGCTATAGGACAATGTATGGCTAGGTTAATACTTCTCTAAAGTTTTGATGGAAATCCTGTTTATTAATGGTTGAAGACAGTCTTTTGCAAAACTGCCCATCCTAAAATTAAGTCTTCACAATAGTGCTGCTGTTTGTCTTCGGCAAAAACTTCGCAGAGGTTTGCCTGAAAATGTAACTTTCTAACATTATACACTTGCATCTTTAAATTTACGCTGTCTGTTTCTGAATACGTGACAACCAACTTTACAGTAGAGCCAGTTAGCCAACGTTTTTGTACGAAACAAATCATGGCTGTACTGTGGTCTCTCACGTGTGCAGCCGTTAAACTTCGCTGTTTCAAGACAGTGACCTTTGTTGCAGTAAACCACACTGAATAAATGTCGGACAGAGGCAGTTAACAATCTTTTGTGGTCTCTAGAACCTTGCAAAATGCTAAAAATCATTTTTAAAGTAAAAATTTATAAATATATCAGAATCAGTGATACCACACCAAACTCTCTTTCGACATCATCAAGATAGCTATGTGTAATATCTAATATGAAAAACTCTTCACACAAAACGTGACAAACGTCACATTTAGTTTTGAAACCTCTCCAAATGCAAACCCTAAGAGAAAAAAGTGGGGGGCATGGCATATTATGTCCCCCCGTCTAAAATGTGAGGGGGACACGTCCCCCGTGCCCCCCACCAAATTGCGCACATGCTCGGAACAAGGACTATATGTTGCCCGCGAAGGTCTTTTTACATGCTTATCCGCCAGGGCCTCACAATTTATTCGGTAGGATATCCTGGTCCTGCATGTTTGTGTAGGCCCCAGCGGCTTTTCCAGGAAGTTGCAAACCAGTAGGTAGTGATCTGTCGACACTTCTGCATCCCTCTTGACACGAACGTCCATCAATGAACGGCACCAGTTAGCTGAAACTATGCAGAAATCAGTGAGTGACTGCTGACCCAAGGAATCTCTGCACCTGGTGTACTTGTGCACATCTCTGTGCTGGAAGAAAGTGTTCATGATGCACAGTGCGTTGTTACAGCACCGTTGCAGCGGGAGTCTTTCGTTATCATTAACGTCAGAAATGTCTTGAAACCAAAATTCATGACATGATTTGCTGAACTACGGCCTCAGCTGAATGTCAGTTTGAATTGAAACTATAATTCTTCCTCTGTCACTCCTGTTTCCTCACTGCTGGCATCACAGAAGGGATTGATTAATTGCCCAGTATGGTATTTTAATCGATAAACAATGCTTAAATCTCTCAGACATGTCTCTTTGCAGCTCATGCAAGTGTGCACAATACACTTGAAGGTCAGCATCTAATATGCTCTTCTCCAACAGAGAGGCTTGGAAACTGGCAAAGTTAATGACGGTCTAGGGTTCGTCTGAATAACTGCAATTTAGGTAGGAAGGTGGAAACAACTGATTTGATTTTGGTAAGGTTGATATCAACCATGTAACCAGCTTGGGAAACAGGAGGGCCCAAAATTTTCAAACACTAGTTGTGAACTATATCCAACACATTTTTCCAGGGGGGTGGAAAATTTTCCAGAGGTGTTTCGCCCTCTTGTGGCCCTTTGGTTACGACCCTGGTTGAAATTATTTCCTTGCAAATGCAAATTGACTTCACTAAACTTTGTGAATAGCCTACATCTGACAAATAAGCAATGTCATTTTTGATGGTTTTTAGCCCATCAAAGAGCGAATAGGAAACTCTTGGAAAAATTCTACAACTGTGTTAAACAGTCAATAAAAACGTTTCAGGCAGCTTCCATTTGACACCCATCTAACTTCTGTGTGTAACAATAACAATAAACGCTCTAACTCTTCAGAATTGTTAGCGAAAAGCTGTCGAAACAGTCTGAAATTGAGAGCATGTGCCTGGATTTTTTTAACCGTTGTGATAACAGTGCTCATTGATTTGTGCAGTCAACCACTTACCGGTAGTTTTTGCTAGATGCTGCCTGTGGATTACATAGTGCACCATAAGCACACAGTGGGGTACGGCTATAAAAAAAAAACTGGTGAAGCCACGATGGTGAAAAATTTGTGAAGGCACAATATCGATGGCAGCAGACTTAAAATATTTTCAAAAGCTTGGCTAAATGTACCGTATAACTACAATCGTAGAGAGCACGGAACAAGCACACCGCTGGGATTTAGAATGACATTTTATTTGTGCGGCACATCTAGTATCGTCTCACTCTGCAGCGGCAAAAACTGGTAGCCTTAAGGTTACTGCTAAAATTTTGTGTGATATTACCGTATGATAGGTTAATACCCGAAGAGGTTGGTTGTTTCAAATTTTGCGCAATGCTCTTGATGTTATTGAGTTTTTAACTTTTTTCCTTTTGTCAGTGATAACGTTTTCTCTTAAGATCTGTGCCGCTTGTCTTGTGCCCATCTGCTTTTGCCCACTAGGCGTGCGTCCACTGATCGTTTTTCAAAAAAAATGTTCGAAAGCAGCTATGCTTTACTTCTGATTAACTGTTTTTTCAGTAAAGTGACACGTTTATATGTATTCGTATTATGTACAGGTATTAATTAAAGAGTTGTACCAAAACAGTTGTAAAGCAGTTATTAATTAAAGTTTATAGTGCAAAAATGTGCAAACACATGCAAGAAAAATCAACCAAAATTTTAAATTTAGGTTTGTCTACGCACGCCCAAAATAAACACATCAAAAATTGCTCAAGAGGAAACCCTACTCGATGTAAACAAATACTGCATTTCGGGCCAACAAAGCCTTAAACTAGCACTGAGCGTGATCGTATCCCAGGCCTGACTTTGTGCTGTCATGATGTGTCTTCATCAGAAGTTGCTAAATTCCATGAGGTATTTCGAGACCTCTTAAGCCTGCTGCCACCTTGACTCTCACCAGAGGAAAAGTGGCTCAGTGGCATAACTGACAAGGATGTAGAGGGGTGAACCGCCACCACCACCGGAAGGGTAAATGTAAATATCGGGGTCCCATGTAGCTTACATTTCGGTATTAATATGTTTTTTTGCGTTTTTCGTAGTGTTTTCCGGTGCATTCGAGTTTTAGTATAGACATCAACATCCAGATTCACTACCAACTCTCAACTTTTTATGATTGTTGGCTAGTAGGCCCTGTAGAAAACGTGAATTTTTTTCTCCCACCGCTGAAATTCTGTTGTGCCGTGTGTGTGGTTTTTTGTCGTCGCGTTCTTTCGTTGTAATCGACAGCACCGTTACGTTCGCCTTCGAAATATTGATTTGCGCTTAATGCGGTTGTTGACGTGAGCGCGGTGTTGAGGAGCTACCTTGTTCCTTAGTTTATTTCTTGAAGAAGTTAGTCGAAGGTTTTAATAGGTCGATTTATGTAAAGAAAAACGCTGCCCTACTGTGAAAGACTCATAGTTTGGTGAGTTAATAATTCTCTTTGATTGTGCCCGCAAAAGGATTTTCGCTTGTGTTGCAGGCACTTTTCGGCCTGCAACAACTAACTACAGTACAGCAGGCTAAGTCTGGAACGGTCATTGCTCTATAGAAGGGTAAAAAGCTGGAATGAAGATTAAAACAAGTCAAAGTCTGAAAATACTCAACAGCCTCAAGTCTTGTCACACTTCCGATCATCAGCCGATCACTAGACAACCCACACGTCCGGCCAGGACTCAGTCATGCGGACAGCCATGAAAAACGCGACCAGACATCATATGATCAACACCTGATTCCTATGGAGACAGCCCAGTGTATTGCGCAATAATAATGATTAATGAGGTTTTATTAGTAAAAACCGCATGGGGAATTCCAGAAATTCGTGTATAAATAGGGTAGTTTTCGCACCTAGAAACTGGATTGGAACCAACTGCCTTGACGACCTGTTCCAATCTCTTCCGGAGTTTAAACTCTTAAAGTTTGGCTTCAGAAGTAAAACACTCTGCTTCTTGAAACCCTGTGGTAATTTGAGGTTAAGTTAGATAACTATTTTGGGTATCCCCAATTAGGCCAACGATCAAGAGTTTTTTAACTGGGTAAGTCCTGTCCAGGGATTTAATCCGGTCAAGGTTGTTGGCTTGTCCGGGTGAAACTCTGCTGGAATAGGCAATAAAAATGGAAATTGTCGAAAGTCAATTTCTACCAGTTTAACTGGTTAAGTCCTGACAGGACCTCGCCAGGCCATGATATGGCTTGTCCGGGATAATCCCTGTCAAAATAGGTGACCAGAATTGGCTTGTCCGGGTTAACCCCTGTCAAATTGGACGGCAAGCATTGGCTTGTCCGGGTTAACTCATGCCAGTTGGTAACGTACTTTATTTGATGTTAACAAGTATATTGTTGTATCGAAGAGAATGACTTGACAAAATTCAGACATGTCATGCCAAAAATCACTAACTGAAACATGACTACTGCTGAAGAACAGCGATTCACTTGACTAATGTTTAGTTTCCGTTAATGAGACTCAGCTTTATGTGGAGTATTCAGAACTAAAAAGATGCGAGTTGAAACGAGTCAACTAGTTGAGCATTAGGCAAACCATTGAACAGACAATTGCTTTTGAGACTGAGTGTCCTATTAGAATATTAGTTAGGAATTGAATCAAACTATTTTTATTGACAGTTGCATGAGTGTTCTTGTTCGAGAAGTGTACCAAAGTAAAGTCACATACTTGGTGAGTACCATTTATTATTTATTATTGTGACATATTCGTAATATCAATGAAAGTCGATAAATGAAACATAATTTGTGTTTATTGCCGGGAGCTTAATAGAGAAGTATCTGATGTAAGTCGGTACAATAAGCAGACGAGTATCTGTGAACATGGACCGTGGTACAGTTTAGAAGCGAACTCACTTAAAGTTAATTGCTGTACCTAAATGGGGATTTTTAGTCTTCCTACTAACAATAGGAATATTAATTTTCCCTTACACTTGCAATGCCCTTTCTGTAGAAAACATCAACACTCAGTCAGTGATTGGTATCCTGGTTTAGTGCAGAGGTATTCAACTGTGAGGCATTTGTTGCATAATTTTGACGCAACAGGTCCCTTACGGTGGCCAGTGGGCCTCTTTCAGCTAAGTTTTCCTCCCTGGCTCAAACTTCTAGTTACGCCACTGTTGAAAAGTGAGTGACACTGCGAGTTGGATATTCCGGTGTTGCAACCTCCCCGGTGGTGTTGCGTTGATTATGTGATTCTCCACGAACGGGATGTGCGTGAAAAACAACACCATACATATATGTGGCGCGAACAAGCAATAATAGAGTGATCATGGCATGTGAACTCTATTGTTGCTTGCTGCCACAGTGCGAAGCTTTGCGCATATGTCACTCGGGATTTCCGATCGCAACACCGGCTGGTTTACATCGAAGAGGATTACATTTACATCTGAGGCGACTTGAACATAATAACTTATGTTGATAAGACTTTGAAAGAGGTGTATTGAGAAGGTATATTTCAGAAAATTGCGAAAAGCGAATCTACGTGTAGCACAGAGAAAAACTTGATCGCACTAAGGCATTATCAATATCTCTGAAAGATGCAAAACCATTAAATGGTGCTTTGTAGTGCCTTAGTTTTGTGTGCTGACTAACAAATTCCCGCATTTTCCAATTACACTGTGCTTTGGAAACTTGGGCATGGCGTAGTAGCTAACCTGGGCGCAATTTAGTGTGGTATCATTGGATTCTGTTAGTTTATCAATTTTAGCTTCAATAAAATGATATTTAGCATTTTTCAAGTTTCTAGAGACCGCGAATGATGGTTTACTGCTTCTGTCCGATATTTTACCCCATGTAGTATAGCCTACTGTTAGAACGGTTATTTTCTTGAAACAGTGATAGTTTTAAAGCTGCATATGTGAAAGACCACAGTATAGCATGGGTTTGGTTCGCGTAGAAATGTATCTGGTTTTGCTGTAACGTTGGTTGTCACCATGGGCGCAATTTGGTGGGTGACACGGGGGACGTGTCTCCCCACTTTTTCTGACGGGGGGGACATAATATGCCATGTGCCCCAACTTTTTTCTCTTTAGGTTTTGTATTTAGAGAGGTTTCAAAAATAAAAGTGATGTTTGTCACGTTTTGTGTGAAGAGCTTTTCATGTTAGGTGGTAGGCCACACATAGCCACGTTGATGTTGAATCAGAGTTTGGTGGGTATCACTGATTCTGTTAGTTTATAAATTTTAGCTTCGATAAAATAATTTTTAGCATTTTTCAAGTTTCTAGAGACCGCGAAAGATGTTTAAATGCTTCTATCCGAGATTTTACTCTCTGTGGTATACTGTTAGAAAGGTTATTTTCTTGTAACAGTGAAAGTATTACACAGCTGCACATGTGAGAGACCATAGTAGAACCATGATTTGTTCCATGCAGAAATGTAACTGGCTTTGCTGTACGTTGATCGTCACGTATCTAGAAACAGACAGCGTATAATTTAATGATGCTAGTGTAGGCCTATATAATGTTAGAAGGTTAGATTTTCAGGCGAATCTCTGCGAGGCTTTTGTCGAAGACAAAAAGCAACACTATTGTGGAGACTTAGTTTTGGGATGGGGAGTTTAGCAAAAGACTATTTTCAACCATTAGTGAACAGGATTTCAATCGAAATGTTGGAGAAGTAGCCTACAGTATTTACCTAGCTTCAGGGCCGGCCCTTAGCCGATTGGACCGATTGCTTCCAATCGGGCCCCGCGCCAGACGCTACGCCTACTAACATAACATAAACTTGCACTGTCTGATTAAGTTGCTTGTGTAGTGCCGGCGCGGGGCCCAAATGCAGTATTGTTTAAACAGTTTTTTTTAAGGCGTTTTAGGGACCCGATTCGGGTCCCTAAAATTTCAAATTGGGTCCCTAGAATCGGAGGAAATTATCATCGGGTTCCTAAAATATTAGAAAATCGGGTCGCTAGAATCAGAGAAATCGTGTCCTTACAGATCCATACCGGGTACCTAGCATTTTCCTTAAAAAAAACTGGTTTAAACGTAGGATCCGTTGCCAACGAAAACCAAAGTTAACTGTGCGGTTTTAACACCCTTTTAATCAGATTTCGTTCTGTGGAATTGTAACAGTGATCATTGTGTTTCGATAACGTGTGGTCTATTTTTTCAGTATAGCAGCTGGTTAAGACAGAGAAAGCTTACGTTTTGAAGCTGTGTTCTGTTTCCGTTGTAAGCGTTTCGTACTTGGCAGGCCGAGTTTTAATAGTTGCTGCAACATACAGTTCAATACATTTGTTGTTGTTTCAATAGTTACTGCCACTTGTGTTCTGAAGATTAAATTTTGTTCGTAATATGTGTTGCTCAGTCAGTCTAAAACCTATTTGAGATCATCAATCCAACAAGAGCACCTAATTAGTTTGGCGATGATGGCCATTAAGTCCGAAATTCGCAGAGGCTTAAACATGGACAAAATTCTGAGAACTTTGCTAATGTTAAAGCACAAAAATAAGTTTGTCTTAGCAAATGCATTTTCCGTATCCTAGATTGCAATAGCCTAAGGTAGGGTTGTAGATCCGGAACGCTCGCGCTATAGCTCCGGCTCCACACATCTAAAGGTTTTGGCTGCAGATCTGGCTCCAACATCTAAAAACTTTTGGCCCCGGCTCCAAAATGATTTCATTAATTGAAAACTGAGAAACATTGTCTTATTTGTACAATTGTATTAGTACATCAGCATAGATGAGGTGTCACGAAATGATGCGTACGATGGATAGTGAGACATGTGCAAAACGTTTGAGAAGCACTGATCTACACACAAAGGAGCATGGGCGTCGGAAAGTTTTTTCCAGGGCGAGCAATAGTGGGTTTGGCCAGGAGGTGGCCAAACGCTTTTTTCCAGGAGCGAGCCAACAGTGGTGAAATTTTATTTTACCAACTCGATACTAAGAGACAAGCATTTTCCACTAAAAAGTTAATGGGAAAATACCAAATTTCAAAACCCAGTGGTGGGCTTTTTGCCACGATTTTTCGTTTGTTAGTGTTCTGCAGCTAAGTTGTGATATCTGGCTGATCATACCAAGATATGCTGGCTGATCATACCAAGCATGTTGTTAATTTCATTTTTCATGTTGTTCAAGCATGTTGTTAATTTCATATCAAGCATGTTGTTAATTTCAAACATGGCCAATTGGCCCGCCGTACCCGCGGTAGGTATACCTCGCCAAAGAGGAGGTGTTGAATGTAGTAACTCATGGATTTATTGGGTGTTACGGAGATGTCCATAGAATGGACATGGAACGTCTCTGGTGGAGAGGTGAAACTGGGCGGTATGCCTCCAGATACCCTTAGATTGGCATTCCCTCGCTGTTTCGGGCCTCGCTCTTTCACATCACTCATGATTTCTACATTTATGATTTGATGACCCTCCTCAAAAATGTCTGCACACGCCCCTGAATGGGGCCCCGCAAAAGGGCTTCCAATCGAGCTCCGCACTTGCTAAAAGCCGGTCCTGCCCAGCTGTATATTGCCCTATAGCTCAAAACGTAGGGACTTGACTCGGAAATAAGGATAAAATATACATTTATCCTAACTTCTTGTAATGTCGCGACAATGGTGACCAACAAATCCAAAAGATATCTTTTCCTTGACTCTTACACTTTGTGCTTGTGCTGAATGCAGTGGTTCGTAAGTGATCTGATTTACTTGAGTTTAACCGAACCCACAGTGTGGCAATGTTTTCATTGAAGTGCGAAACATATGCTTTGCAGGTGCATCAAACCTAGTTTTGTTGGACATTCTTTTCGTGTGGAAGGTGAAACTTGTACAGTACGTTTTTGCCAATCCACCGTTGTGCATTTTGATTTAAACTCAAATATATTTTCGTGTCGTTAATCAAGTAGAACTTTTAGAATGAAACTTTTGACATTGTGCAGAGTTATAAGTTTGGCCGGGCTTTTCAGGTCCGGCCGGGCCGGGCTCAGGCTTAAGTTTGTCAAAATATTTCGGGCCTGCATATTAAAATTTTTTATATCATTGAGAGTAACTTTTTTCTTTCGTAACGTAGATTTTTTGTGCTCAACGCAGTAATTTCTGTGAGTGAAGTGATTGTGATATTTCTTCAGCTAATTCTGTTTACAAACACAGCTGCTTTCTTTTATTCTCTGCTGGGATTAGTCTCACACTGTTTTTGAGAAGGCGACAGCGGTGAGAAAATTAGCACGCGATGGCGTTGCGTCGAAAAGACCAATCACTCACGCGATTCTTGGCTTGTTGCCTACAAGCCGGCTTTTGATATCTACAGAGCTATCCTAGAAAGTTTCTTCTATGCCTATAGCGCCATCGTAGATGTTTCGTGATAGTTTCTTTTTTTCTTGAGAAACATTATATTCCACACTCCCCAGTATTATCGTTGACTAACATGCTACGTTTTTGGCAGATTATGCCAATGTTTTGGTCAAGTTGGTTGCTTTTTCCGTGTGATAAACCGTGTACCTGCAACTACACCTGCACACAACGTATTTCGTTACTCCGCGGTTGCGCATATCTTAACTCCCTCGGTAAATCTGGCTTTCAGGCGTAAATCGGGCTTCAAAAATAAATGTTGGACTCGGGCTTGTGATTTCGGACTCGGGCCGGGTTCAGGCTTCAAAATGAGACCCTTTTACAACTCTGTGTGGATATGTAGGCAGGTGCCAACAAGGGAAGATTGAAAGGATTCATCCTCCACCCACCAACAGTAAATATATATTGAAATCATTTTGTGAAGTAGGCTACGCTAATTTTAGGCCAATTTTTTTGCTGTTAGTAAGAAGATATCAAAAACATTTTGGTAGGGGTGGGGCTGCAGGCATGATGCCCAGTAGCATTGAAAATATTTGTAGGTTTTTCAAAAAACGGAAATGTGCAAGAAAAATATTTGTCGTCTTTGTTACGTTAAACGACTTGAACAAGACATCAAATCGTGCTGTAACCCACTTTCTTATAAAATGCATGAAAACTGTAAGTGTTCTACTGTAAGTGTGATATGCACGTGCGACCAATGCGATTCAGCATTTTGTGCACTCAAACTGCAGCTCTGATAAAATCCAAATGATGTGTTTTACTAAATTGCTGTGCTCGTTTACATCCAAACACGGTATTAATGGAAGCAGGCTGAAGAACAGTACCTTGTCCAGCAACAAATTTAAGTATATTAGTACGTAAATCATCTGCAAGGACAAAACAAAGAGTGATCAGTGTTGCTCTCAAAACACCTCTAGAAATAAGATTGGGAATCTGTATATATAAAACGTCACTTCTGCATCGACCCCACGACTATATTGATTTCACGCCAAGCTGACCCCCCAAATTTTAGAACAAAATTGCGCCCATGGTACGTAAGGCGACGTGTCATTTCTTGCTTCGTTTGCTCCGTTTTTTACGCTTAATTGGTTACCAGTATTACTACGTGTTTGTTGGATTTATCCTTGTGTTGCCAGGTGGCGTACTATTTCGACATGGTTTCACATTCGTTATTTTGACTTGTTAATTGCCTGTGACAAGTGGCGATCATCCACTGACACCCAACAATCATTTCTCTCTATATTCTAGATTTATTTCTCTCCCCTGACAACTCCTTACGCAAAATCATTTTCTAACTATTCCTTCCTTAATTACTAATTTTCTGCATTAAGTTCTTAAAATTTCATACTTCGGCAATTTAATGTTATCCAGCCGCATTTTGTCTTAAACCTTTGTGAGAAAAGCTAAGTCGTATGCAAACCATTGTGTAAGTTTTGGGATGCAGTGAAGCTATCTGCATTTCCTTCGAACAAACCAGATCAATCGCCATTGGAGGTTGATTTGTATTGGTGCTCCCCGTTCTTGGTAGTGAGCTTTATTTAATTGTGTTTGCAGATGGACTTTTTCCTTGTCCGCTCGCCTCCGAAAACACGAAAACCTGACGATGAGGTTGAAATGACTCCGTGCAAAAAGAGCGTGTTGTTACACAAGACTGTCAATTTATCGAAAATACAATTTATTTCGTTTGTCTTGCCAAAAAGTAAACTAGACTTTTGTCTCGGCAGATCACTTTTTCAGAAGCAATTTATCGTGCAAAACTTCGACAAAACTTCTGTTTTTCGTTCGCAGCACTTGTGACAAAAGCAAATGCAGCTTTGCTTTTTAATCCTTTCGCTTGGTTCATATCTGTTTGCAAACGATTATGTTACATGTTGAGCTTAACCCTATCAATTTCCAACATAACTTTACATAAAAAATAAAATCACCATCTTTGGAAAAACAATGCTGGCATCTTAGCAACATAACGTTTCGTTTTTGAAAATTCACAAAGTTCCTAACCTGGTTCGCCATTGCCAACTAGTGATAATTGCCAGAAAAACACTTTAGCCACCTTTACATTGAAAAGAAGTTGATAATTGCGTAGAAAAGTTAGAGGTGTAAACAATACTAGCCTCAATTCCGGACAAGATATCGAAGGAGTTTTAAAGATCTCAAAGACAAAAATATCATCGGCAGGATCCTCGATCTTGTCAAAACGTAATCGGTGGCAAAAACCATAATGCCAGCACGTCAAAACCATAATGCCAGCACCATCAAAACCATAATGCCAGCACCATCAAAACCGTAATGCCAGCACCATGAAAACCGTTCCTGTTGCAACGTTTAAGGAAAAAAACGCGTTGAGAAACCTTCAGTGACCAGGAAGCCATCAAAATACCCTTTCTGAATAAACTGAAATAAAATTTTATGGATGCACTGCAAAAAAAGTGCGGTCACAGTTGATGTTTGCATGAGCCACCGGTTTATTAAAAATGAGAAACAGGGTGTTTTTTGTTGGTAAAGATTTGTGATAGTTTGAACGTTTTTGGCATCAGTGGATGAAAAAACGAACACACACGCGTGAAAAATATTTTACCATGCATTATGTTTGAACCTTTTTGTTTCAGGTTATGTTGAACAACACCAACATACAAAATAAACAACACATGTACATCATCGTTTTACTTTGCTCATCATATTTTACAAGACTCAAATAGTGGAGAAGCTTGTTACTTCGCCCAAACTCTGATTGCTTTGACTTGCAGAGCAGCATTTTCACCGTTGTTGACGTCGGGTTGCCATGTTGGATACCTGTTCAGTGAAATATTGATTTAAGACGAGATCCATCATTTCCACTGATGTTAATACTTCACATCAGTTGTAAGCATCCCAGATTTGGATAGGAAAAGATCGGATAAACATTACTGGAGATTGACGCTAACAAGAAAATATTTTGACGCGCATTACATCAGCAACAAACAAACGGATTTTGAACTTGCTTTGCATTCCTAAGGAGAGTCGATGCACATGGCAAGGAAGTTTTAATGAAATGTTTTGAAAGGAGTGTATGTCGAGGCCGCACGCCTCGGTATGTTCTTTACAAAACAGAACATCTAAAATTGTGTTTTGCTTAAAACGTGTTAGACAACAAGATCGAATTGGCGTAGCTTGAGCGAGGTAGACAAGTTGTCAGAAGTCCGGAAGATCTTCATAAGTTTAGTCTTTATTTGCTTGGGAGAAACAAACAAGTCGTAGTCATCATTGTCGCCAATGTTCAGGATCATAGCCTTTCTCGCCAAGAGCAGCGATGAAAGCGGCGCCATTCGCGAACATTAATTTAGCTGTGGGGAGGACTGTTATTGTCGTGTGAGAGATCCTCGCGCCGGCAATTGCATGCAATTGACCGTCAGTCGTCTGGCAAAACTTGAAGCTCGTCATGTCTATACATGATATTATTGGTAAAAACTATACATGATATTATTGGTAAAAAGAAACAGGGCTCAGCCATACCAAAAGTTGCAATAAATCAAGACAACCAAAAAGTAACAAATTTAGCAAATATATGTAACGAGTTCAACAAGTTTTTTGCGTCTGTTGCACCAAAAATGGCAGATAGACTTCCTTTATCAAACTTTAGGTTCGACCATTA
>Ga0210059_1003452_pt1 | contig 25279 bp, 12 predicted proteins | sample Ectturendosymbi2_FD_188042 | JGI IMG/M metagenome (GOLD analysis project Ga0210059, IMG submission 188042) | Ecteinascidia turbinata endosymbiont from Florida, USA - Sample 2 (SPAdes) (version 2) | ecosystem: Host-associated > Tunicates > Ascidians > Unclassified | place: Key West, Florida... | reverse complement strand
GCTTGGGCAAGGTACTTGAAACCGCGCACTCAAAGGGGTCAAGCAATCTGCACGTACGTGCGGCCCGCTTCGAAAACTCCTGTTAATCAAAAATATCTATCATCTTAACACCCTGCACCTCTACCAGCGCAAACGAACAAAGAAAGAGTTACGGAATTCTTATATCAAGCTGTTGAACTCTCGACATCTGATTGTTCGATTTTTACAGAAAACTAGGGTTTGGTCCAGATCAAAGTCACTATAACCAATCACGACGTTGGTCCTGATTACAAACTACACCAGCGCAAATGACACGGATTGCCCCCGAGTGAATATACAGTGTATTGAAAATGTTTTGGCAGTTCACGATTTTTGAGCAACTTGCGCTTGCCCTTAAAAACAGAGTTGCCCTGAAAATTTTCTCTGTAGTGAATATACTGTACTTTTACATTCAGGATTTTTAACAACTTGCGCTTGTCCTGAAAACAGAGTTTCTCCTGAAAATTTTCACTGTATTGAATATACTTTTACTATTCAGAATTTTTGAGCAACGCCGCTTGCCCTGAAAACAGAGTTGCCCAGAAATTTTTCCCTGTATTGAATATACTTTTTATCATTCAGGATTTTTGAGCAACTTGCACTTGCCCTGAAAAACAGAGTTGCCCTGATTTCACTGTGTTGCATATACATGTTATCATTCAGAATTTTTGAGCAACTCGCACTTGCCCTAAAAAAACAGAGTTGCCCCGAAAATTTTGACTGTATTGAACACACTTCTTACATTGCGGATTTTTCAACAACTTGCGCTTGCCCTGAAAAACAGAGGGTGGCCTGAAAATTTTCACTGCATTGAATATATATTTTATCATTCAGGATTTTTCAGCAACTCGCGCTTGCCCTGAAAAATAGAGTTGCCCTGAAAATTTTCACTGCACTGAATATACTTTTATCATTCAGGATTTTTGAGCAACTCGCGCTTGCCCTTAAAAACAGAGTTGCCCCGAAAAGTTTCACTGTAGTGAATATACTGTACTTTTTACATTCAGGATTTTTAACAACTTGCGCTTGCCGTGAAAACAGAGTTTCCTCTGCAATTTTTCACTGTATTGAATATACTTTTTCATTTAGGATTTTTGAGTAATTTGCGCTTGCTCTAAAAAACAGAGGAGGCCCTGAATTCACTGTACTGAATATGTATTTTTTATTATTCAGGATTTTTGAGCAACTTGCGCTTGCCCTGAAAAACAGAGTTGCCCTGGAATTTTTAACTGTATTTGAATATTTTTTTTTCATTCAGGATTTTTGAGCAAGTAGCGCTTGCCCTGAAAACAGAGCTTGCCTTGAAATTTCCAAACCCGGGGGGATGCCGCTCCCCCCAACCCCCGCCTCGTACGCCTATGGATACTGGGACCGGCAAAAATGAAAGTAACCACGCGAAGTTCTTCTGTAATCAAGCCCAAAATTAGTAGTGGTATTCAGATGCCAGTACAGCAATTAATATATTTCTAAATCTTCGCATGATAGTTGTTTCATCTAAAAATTTTCTGATGGTACAAACCTCAAACCCCATTAACATAACATTATCTCAACATTAGACTAGTGGGGGACCTAACTAGAAAACTACCTGGTTATATTAGGTACCCCGGGAAGATGCACATATAATTTTGATTGTATTTCTATTCATGAGTTTGCTTGTTTATTTTATCTTGTTTACCTGTTGTTGTTGTTGTTGTTTTTTGTTTTTTTTCGTATGTGTTTGTTTCCCAAATAAAACAAATGAAATGAAAAATTTTATCTGTATTCTGATCACTATTTGAACAAGCTGTACAAGTTTCGACGAAGACCCCAGAAGCTAAGGGGGGGGGCAATCGTGGTATTCGTCATGGGTGGCGGAACCTTTTTCAAAGTGGGGGGCACAAGTGATCGCCAAAAATCTATAGAAAATTTTTGTGGTTTGAAGTGGCAACTATGATGTCACAAGCATTGAAATATGACGTCATTAACTTTTGTCAGCATGTTTTATGCTATACTTTATAAGCCCTCATCGACCCCTATCTACACTACACCCTATCTATCTACGCTACACTGACTTGAGCATATCAATGTAACTAGTTTTTCTTAGTCTTATGCATAATTCATTCACAAGTAAGTAGCCTACACAAATACAACATGTACAAAGCTAATGGAGTGTCTATGGGTGAGATAGGCTTTCAAAATGATGATACGATAACGCAAATATATGAACAGACAAAGCGCACATTGAAAAGAGCCCGAGTTAACAACTTAGTGAAGTGGGACCGTGGGCAGTGGCACAAATATATAAAGCAAGCAAGCTCGCGTTTTCCAATATAAATCGTAAACGAAGACTCGGGGTATGCCCGAGGAGACCATGTGCCGGAGTCGGCACTAGACTGTTAAAAACACCAAAAACACAGCTTAAAAAACAGGCATAAATGACACAGTATTGATACCTGTCTTAACACATTGAAAAACACAACATTTCCATGTCTAGAACACAGAAGTAACATGACTGAATACTCATTCTACACAAGGCCGTCGCCAGAGTGAGGCCAGTGGTGCCCGGCACCCCATTTAAAATACGTGCCCCCATTTCATGTTCGACCGCCCGATTGCTGCATACATCCAACATTGTACTTAAAAAATTTGGGGCGAAAACCTGGCGACGGGCTTGATTCTACAACAGCATTAGATACGTGAATGCAAAGACAAGACAAAGCATATGTAGCAATTTGTCTGTAAGGATGCCAATTGTGTTGCCAGTCCAAAAATATAACACAGCGATTTAGCAGGGTGGAGTCTCGATACTTGGTCTCGGTCTCAAGAATTGTCTAGAGACCCAATTTTGCGAGTCTCGGTCTCGAAAATTTCAGGTCTCGTCTCGATCTCGAAGGCTGCAAAGCAGGCATTCGGCATTCGGGGGCAGTGCCCTCCCAAATTTTTTTTGTGCCCCCCCAAATTTTCTTGTTCCCAGAAAATTTGTTTTAGACATAAGATAAAAGCAAAAATCGTGCCCCGCAAAGATGCATTTTGCCCCTCCAAACTTCAAATCTTGGCTACGGGTCTGCTACAAAGCTTATTGTTTTGAGACTTTGCATATTGCAAGGATATGGCTTAGTAAAACTGTAATTAGACGAGTTTTTTCTCTATTGTATTTGCAAGTAAGAAACAACGAAAACAGGTCGGAATAATGTGAGAAATTCGTAAAAAATTCAACTTGGGAAGTGGTGACGACATTCTTTTTGAAAAATTTCAGCAAAATCCACAAATTTGAAGTCTCGATCTCGAAATTTGTAATGAAATCTCATTCTCTCATTTCCAGCCTCGATCTCGGAATTTTTGATGAAGCCACGGTCTCGAAGTTTTAACGAGGCTACAGTCTCGACTACATCACTGCTATTTAGTGAATTGATCTGTCAAATATTTCAGTTTGCGTATAAGCAGGGTGTTTTTAAGATGTTTTAGAGACCCCATTCGGGTTCCGAGAATTGAAAATCGTGTCCCTGGAATCAGAGAAAATCATCATCGGGTCCCTAGAGTCAGGGAAAATCGGGCCCCAAGAATCAGATAAATCGGGTCCCTACATGTACATACCGGGTACCTAACATTTTCCTTAAAAAAAAACCCTGGTATAAGATTCAACAAATTTTCACCATTTAGAAAGTTGTTAAAACGTTTGAAATTACACCGAATTACAACAATTTTTCGATGGTGTGGCACGAATTTTTCCTACACACAAAGACGCAAAATTACACCATCTGGCAACACTGTTCGATAACACCAATATGGCAAGAAATCCCGCGAAGGGTGACGAGATTGTGCGCGGTGTGTTCTGCCAAACAATTGCGAAATCCTGCCAAATTACAAATAGTAGAAATATTAATGCCAAAATACTGGCAAAATTCTGCACAATTTTTTCATTAAACGATTAGCTTTAACAATGGACCCAATACTAATTGTGTTACTAAGGTTATTTAGGCAAAAATCGAAGTTTAAAAGTGGGAGGCCAGGCCCCCTAGAAAAAAAGTAAGGGTCCTAAGCCCATACGGCCCCCGCGGTTCCGCCACCTATGGTTTTCGTGCCCCCTGATAAAATTTCTCTCAGAGGCCCTGCTCATGCTACTGACAGGGCATACTTCACTGACAGCGCGTACCTTTAAAACCATCTTATGGATGCCTGCCATGCACATCCTGTGACGGCCGTTACAGCACACCGTTGGTTTTACTGCTGAGTGCTGCACTTCAGTTTACTGGCGAAGAGGACCGTGCTCCGTCACTCTTTGCCGCGCACCACCACTCATTTCACTACGCTCGACCGCTTACATTAATCACAAAGCGCTCGAGTGAAACAGCCGTACAGTTAGCATCACAATATAAGTTTAAGGTGCCTTAGGCTAGACCAGGGTCTCAAACACGCGGCCCGCGAGGACATTTTGTGCTTCCCTCGATGCTTTTTGGGAATTTTCAAATGATCAACATTCAAGTTATTTAGCTTATTCACCTGTGTTTAAAAGTGCTTGGCTAAGGGGCAGGGACAGATCCAGCCAGAAAGGTTAGGGGAACGATTTTAGTAATATTTGGTAGTCAAGTCTGAAGAATACTTCACAACACTGCTGTGACAAAACAGTGGACGGCCAAATGGCCTTATATCGTGAATGCTGTTTTCCAAATTGTACAAAACCATGGTGAATAAAGTTACTTTCGAAAGTTTTAGAGCTGTGGTTCCTAACCGTTTGTACATATCTTACCCTTTAATCAAACAAGACCACGAGATTTACCCCCAATACACTCAGTGGAATTTACATTGGATGCAATTTATGGTTCAGAAAATTTACCCCCTTGGAAGATTAAATTTACCCCCAGAGATAAATTTACCCCAGGTTAAGGACCACTTGTTTAGGGGGAAGGAATCTCCCCAATCGCCCCCGTGGATACGCCCCTGTTAGGGAGTGAGCAAGTTCATTTTGAACAAACGCAGATTGGTTTGAAATCATTTGCCTATAACTCACGAAACCTTTCGCAGGAAATAAGTTGTAAAAGCTGTTTCTAGTAAGGTTCGCGTAGCGACACTGTTGCGTCAGCGCTATGCGGCCCTCGGGGTAGCCATAATATGGCCTTCGTGGTACTTTATAAGTCTTCATTTGGCCCTCAGAGCATTTTGAGTTTGAGAACCCTGGGCTAGACACTGCCTATCATTGATATTTTTTGTATATACAAGAGATTGTTTGGGACAACATTCTTGGTGACTGTGCAGCGAGTAGAAAATGCGAGCCTATTTTTTCGGGCCTGTTTCAAAAGTTTTCTGAACTTGATGTACGGCATGATGTATCTGTGGTTGTTCCGTAAAAGATAACATAGTTTAACCAAGGTAACCATTTTGTGTGACGCACAACACTTGTCATTTCCATAGAATCTACGGTATTTTAAACAAATGAAGACATTTTCTAGCACACCAGCTTGACTTCTGCCCAAACGCCTGGATCCGCCAGTGCAAGCCTGTTGTGGTATCTACAGTACAACTTGTCAAAGAAACTACAAATACTCTCAGGGTTTCAATATTCAAACCCAAATTTACATGTATTGTTCAGAAGTGGGCTATTTCCGTTGAGAATACTCTATTACTATAGGTCGAAAAAGCAGCTATCCGAGCTGTATATTAAAATCACCTGCAAATTTCAGCTATTTCGTAGGCCTTAGCTATTGTTCCGTCTCCAGCAGCAACGGCCGATGTTAAAAGAAGTCTTTGATTTCCAGTGCTTTGCGCTTCCTCTTCAAATGTGGTCAGTAAAATCTGTGACATAGTAATATCCGGCGATACGAAACCTTTGATACGCTCGCAAACTCTGCTCCTTACAAAAATATGTTTTTTGCCTAACTGATTTTACTGGCTGCAAACCTGTTGAATAAGCAGCAAAGTGTCTTTCAAAAACCGTTGCAAATTTTTTCCTTACAAATATAAAAACAGCAAAACTCTTAAAACGCGATCGATTAAAAATACAAGACGACCTATGCACGAAGTAACTTGTCGTGTCTTTGTTGCTGAGCAAGGTTAAGAAATTCATTTGTATACGTTCGTCGCTCAATACAGGGTTGAAAGCCTGGTGGGAACTTATCTTGCAATGACAGTACGCACTGAATATTTTTTTGCGAAATAACGGTAATCACGGCATGCTTTGCATACAGAGCATCTGCTATGTAACTTTTTAGTGGTACACTATCAGAGGAAAATTTTCTTCGAGGGAAATTCATTCGCAAAATCAGGGGTATCTAGAACTGCGCAAAATAAAGCACGTAATCTGAATTAACGCTTTTTTTATCTTGGACAAAGCATGTTGCTTGATTGTGTAATAAAATAACCGCTGCCAAAAATACGTAACCAGGTGTTTTCAGGAGGGGCGATATTAGATTTTAGCTATGAAGCATAACAACGCAAAGGTATTTTTTCTCATCAATTACAGGAGCAAAGCATTTTTCCAGAGTGAAAGCAACTTTACAATATTTAGCAAAATTGAAATAGTGACACAAAAAAACTAAAAAAACTCGAATGCACCTGAAGAAGTGTTGTAAACCTTTGTTTGTCTTCTGGGGGAGATCCTCTTGATCCCGGATACTCCCAATCCATGTCCAGCCCATCAAATCCCCACTCTCTTAGAAAACTGACCGAAGTAGTGGCAAAATCCTGTGCAAAACGATAATTAAAAAATTTTGTTCCAAACAAAATATTGGAAAAACTTTTTCCAGAAAAAAGCATTTAGCTTACAATTTGTTTTTGGCCGGGTGAAGCACAAAATTTTGATCTAAGGGCTGAATAACATCTTCTAAGGATTTGTTTTTTGAGAAAGAGAAATATACAGTATTTTTAACTACGAAGGTTTGAACATTTGCACGCTGGGATGTGCAAAAATACCGCTTTTTTATTTTTATGTCAAAACGATTATTTCGTAAGTCATCGAAAAATTAGGCTAACGATCTGTGACGGTTTACATCAAACGTTTTCCACTCTCAAAAATAAAAAACATTATTTACGCTAAATTACATCAATCAATCAATACGTAATTGGCATGGCTATGTGTCGGCAGTCTTCCACCTCAACAACGGTGTCGGCAGCCTTCCATCGATGTTCAAGAAAATGTATTTGGGTGTGAAAGGCTCGCACACCAATTAAAAATAGCAACCTCTTCATTCCATGTGGGAAGTCGACACGTAGGCGATGAATCAGATATTTTAATTCCGGTTCAAGCTTCCATGCTACAGTCAGACATTGCCAAAAGAATACTTTACAATGTTCCGGTTGACCTTCCCATTTGGGATATTGCAAAACTGTCGGCACCCCCCTCCTGGAATGGCCCTGCCAAGAACAGCGTGGGTCCGGCTTAACCGCCTCCGCCCCGGTATCGGGAGTTTCCGCTCTTGCCTACACGAATGGGCTATGCGGCCCATTCTGCGGCCTGTTACAGTGTGGCGCGTGGAACAAAAATTAACCATGTTGTCCTTCAATGTCAAAACTATCAAACTCCCTATGGAGCGCATGACCTGACAGTTCTGGATGGCGGGGCAATCAGTTGACTGCTCAACATCTGCGCCGCAATCTATTGCGGCCAGGGATGTAGTGCTAACAAAAAAGGTGTGGGAACGCACCCAAAAACTAACCATTTTAAAACAACTTCAAACTAATTGTAAAGGAAAATGTGAAGATGTGGGAACGCCATTCCCACGCGTTCCCGCCCCGTACTGCACCACTGATTGCGGCCAAGCAGTGGATTTAAATAACTGGCTCAAACGATTGAGAAGAAGCATGGCCATGGTTTTGCTGGTGGTTTGAAAACAAATATGTACTTACTTTCTTTAGTTGGATCGAAAGACAAGCTTTCAAATGTGTAAGTCCATTCATGCACTGTTTCTGCATGAATGGACATATTGAGATTTTTTCATTTAAAATTTTCGATTCACTATTTTTACACAGAAATTCCATTTAAACCTCTTTACTTTTTCGTTTTACTAACTGCCTGTTTCCTACGTGTTCCCACAGCCGCGAAATAGATAGGCAAATCAAACAAAACTTTTCTAAATTTTCGTGAAATACGCAGCAAAATAATCAAGATAACTGTTTCACGTTGGTTGGTTAAAAGCCACACTCTCAAAACGTCCTTACAACATCTCTCTTACTCTCATCGTTTTGTCGTCTTTGCAAACAGCGGTGAATCTTTCAGTTCCGAAGTTCCATCCCCCAACGGCTGCAGTCACTTTTAAATCTGGGTTGGATTGTTTCCATGCAACCAACTCAGAGATTAACTTGTCTCCGTTCCACTCGCGTAATTTTAGCTAAAAATTAAAGAAATAGTAATGAGAGCTTTATTCAATTGTTTAAAACTCCGTTTATTTTTTCTTCTGACCTGACAAACCTAAAACCAACAACTACAGACAAACACATTGTTCTGCCAAGCAACATTTTGTTTCGGTTTTTGTTTAGACCAAATGATTTCCTCGTATTAATAATAACACGACGTTAGCACCTGAAACAGGTTTGACATATTCTGGGGACAAGCGTCGTTTAATAAAAAAAAACTTGTCTTAAACTTGTCGCCGTCTCTTTTTAAACGCAGTAATAGCCTTTATTATTAAAGTTAGTCTTCATGCTATAAATCAGTGGTTTCCAACCACTGGGCCGCGGACCGGTACCAGGCTGGGGATCAGTTGGTACTGGGCCGCGAAATTACGAAATGTATACTGGTGGTGACACCAAACGCTTTCTGGACATGTGATTGGTCGATTCTTCCCATGGAAGCACTGTTGCGTGCATGCAGTATGGTTACCACAGTGACTACAGCAAGAGAGCATTAGGGCAGTGGTCGTCAACAAAAGAACGGGAGGAAGAGGAGGAGAGCTTCTGAGTTTTTGCGGGTGCACAAACATGCTTGGGGACCAACGTACCACTCCTATAAATGGCTGAATATCACGATTGAAGAGAAATGCATTCACTGATTGTGCGCAAGATGTAGGATTGCCAACCGCGGATCGCTTGTGGTAGTTTTGAGTAATCTTTCGCTCCCCGTAGTAGCTATATGCACACTAGCTGGGGCGGCTCGTCTAGAGGGGCTGCCGGGCTGCAGCCCTCCCTGAAAAATGTAAGGCAAAAGATTCCGCCAAACGACCAAACTCGCCTTAAGTCTGGATTTAGTTGCGAAATTTCACAACACAATCATTTTCGGTACTTCTTACACCATTTTGGCTCAACGTTTCCTAGGAATCCAACAAAACCAATGTTTCGCTCTTTTCCAACGACGCCGCTTACGCGATGACGTTTTCAGCACACTTGCCGAGGAATTTGGCGGTTTCGGGGCTGTCTTCGGCACAGCCCTAAAGGAAAGAAACCAAACAATTGGCTACAAGAAACATCGTGGTATATCCGCCTATCGCAAAGCATTTTTGTTATTTTGACGATGAATTTTTAAAGAAAAAACGGAGGAAATATGATCTTGACTGTTTTTCACCACCTGATTTTCTTGGATATTGAATTTTATAATTAAGTTTAACAATGCTTTTACTAGCACTTTGGCGATATTGGCGGCATTGGATTCAAATCTAGTCGTCAATCTCGGGCTGCGAAAATACAGCCCTTCATTTATCTGCGCTAGGCTAAGCTGATAAGCTGTCTAGGGTTGGCGTTTGAAGGTGTACGGCAGTAGTTGGTGGATATCATTCTTGGGCAACAAAAGGTGTGACTGATTTAAAACACTGAAATTTGAAAATTTTGAAGCATGAGAAGTCTGGCAAACCTTTCAGTATTCAAGTAGACCCTTAATTTTTTGGTAAGTTGAACACTGCAGCTGCAATTTATTCAGGATACACGCTTTTACTGGAAAAGCATAACAATCCAGTTAAAAAAATCAAATTTTGTATAAAATCATAACATATTGGAACTTTTTTGGAAAATTTAAACTTCATTTGAAAGAACATGATGAAAGTACCCGCTCAAAAAAATGGCTGTAGCCTAGGTCTGCTGCCATGACACGGTTTGAATAAAATGCTAAGCTTTGTCATGCTAATATTAACACCTTAGCAGTCGAGTGGAGTGTTCGAAGCTTAGTATGCGAGTGGTCGTGGGTTCGACTATCGCCTTTTCAGATTTGGTGGCACTGGTCATGCGTCATACTTTTGATGGGACCGGTTGGGTTAGTTCTTTTGTGTTAGTGTTTAGGGTTTGGGTTCGGTTTCATTAAACTGAGGTGAGTATTTTCTATGTATCAATAAGGACTACTGAAAATTACCAGTTTGATAAGTTTAGGACTGCTGGAGTGACTGGAAACACCATTATAAACAGCCAGGGGCAGGGAGACAATCCTGTATGTTCAACCAGAGATGAAATTTCGCAGCCCTCCCGGCCATTTTCACCACGAGCCGCCACTGCACACTAGAGTCCTGCGCGGGCTGAAATTTTTTGTCCGCTCCCGCCCCGCACCCGCAAAATTTAAACCCGCCCTCCCCGCACCAGCAGGAATTTGAGAAATCTTGCCCGCTCCCGCCCTACACCCGCACACTTCCAACCCGCACCCGTCCCGCAGACCACCCCATCCCGCACACGCCCCGCACAGCACTTTTTCGGTCTTAAACCCGCAGCTGTCCGAAAACTACTAAAAACTCACAGCTAGGGCAAGTTTTTGTTGCAATAAAATCATGAGAAGTATGCATTTATTTTAACAAAATTTGCAGCAGAGAGCAGTGGCGTAACTAGAGGCTTGAGCCAGGGGCGTAAACGTTGCTGATGGGGGCCCGTTAGCCACCGTTTGGGTATGCAATAGTTAGTTCCCACAAACTCATATACGTTGTTCCACGAAAACAGAAAATATTTGTAGGGTGGTGGAATGAACTTCAACTGGGTAAATGAATTTAAAGTAAAATTTCACGTTTTCATATAATATATCCAATCTAAAACTGATATCCATCAATGAGTTGTGACTGGTGGGTAGGTAGGCTTATGATTTGTTGTAAGATCCACCGCACCCAGGGGCGTAACGAGGCTAGATGACGCTGGGGGCAAGAAGCAAGTTTGGCGCTCCCGTGTTCGAATCTGATGTCTTTCGGAAATAAATGTACTCTTTTGAAGAAAGTACTTGTGACATTGTTGGGGCTTTTCGGCGCCCCCATTGTAATTCGGCGCCCAGGAATTGTGCCCCCCTCGTTACGCCCCTGACCACACCTGAATTTTGTTATTTAACTCCTAAATTAATTCCAATTTTCTTTTATGCACCAAATGGTTGACTTAATGATGAGGCATGAAGGAGATTCTTGGAACTGCTTGAGTAGCCTAAACAATAAAACAAATGTAGTAAGTCAAAAACGGAATTTTTTGAGCAGTTCACCGATCTGTCCGCATCAGTGATAAAACCACATTCGTTTAGCAATTACTAAGCTAATAATGTCACAATGTTTATCTAAATATGGAGCTGCACACCAAATAATTACAAATAGGTATGTACAGCGCCGTAGCTGCCCAACTCTAGGCCCCTCCCGAAAAGCATGATTTCTAAAAAAAAGATTTCTAAAGCGTTACTGTATTAGCGTTATTATTCGTCATGATTTAGTTGTCGCTGTAATTTATCTACCGCAAGGCTACTTAACTGGCGGACCTTGGTCATACAGTAACTGAAAGATATCTCCGTATAGTGGCACAGTACCACACATGAAAAATGTTACAATAACCATGAAAATATCATAAACAATGTCGCATTATAGTAGTATCGAAACGGCTTGGAGCGAGTCTTTTGGCATGCAAAAGCCTTTATGACATCATCCAAATCTACATATAGAGCGCACACATGAAGCTTCGATTAACAACATGGCCAATGAGGACAGTCTTTTTTTTGTCGTGTGAGACCTGCTGAAGGTTTTGATCAGCTCCAGTTAGCTGAAACTCCTTTCAGCGCTGGCAAAAGTAGGTTATCGAGGCAGTTTAGCATAATCCAAAGTGCAACAATTATGTTAGGACAAACTTCATCAAGACGTGTCTTGAGAATAGAGCTTCAAAAAAGGATTTGGGTCTTGATCATTGTCATTTAATTAACAGCGATTATTTAGAGATCCGATGAAATGCAAATGCTAACAGAATTTTGCAGGAAATCGGAATGAAGCCTGTCGTTCAGTTATGAAAACACTGTTACCGAAGGAACAAGCCTGAGGCCGATCGAAACAGTGCACCGCGATCAACATTTTCATTCATTAGCGCTTAAGTGAATTTTGCTAGACGAGCATGGGCATCGCGCTTTTAACTGGCCGAAATACGCATGCAGAAACCTTTCTGATGTCTAGACTTGTTAATCTCCTGGTGCATGGCATATTTTTAGATTAATAAAATTTTGTATCTCAAATAAGCTATAAATATTGACAAATATATACCAAGGGGGCTTGCGTGGATGCGATGTGGTCAACATCTACAAACCACTAACTGCATTACTCGGTTGGGACATGCTTAGCAGTGATTGCTAAAGTAAATAAACTGCACTATTAACTCCATCTTGCTGTCTGAACAGCAGGCTGCGCAAGTGTGTAACTTTGGTCGTAAGCACCTAAGGTATCTTGCTTCTATGCAGTACAAAATACGAGAAGACTCCCTGCGCTTGAGCAAGTCAGATAACATTTTTTCATAACAATCACTGCACAAATACGTTGATCAGGTGTAAGTCAGACTTCTGGACGTACGCAACTAGGCATATTGGCTAAATTTACGTTCAACACTCTTAGGCTAAGCAATGAAAGGTGATGCTTTACGCTCAAGCGTCAAACACGTTTATTACCTCACCAAACATATCAAAAATGCTTAGGCGATGTTATTCACGGTAACAGCGACATATAGGCTACTGCTCAGTCTATAAATTACAGGACAAAACAGAATACGGATTGATAAAAACAACACTGATTTCTAGTGTTTCACATTTCAATTTGGGGAGTGAAGCTTTTGGAGGACTACTCCCACAAAAGCCGCCCTGTGGCGACGGGACTAAATTTTGGACCCCTGTGTCGCCAGAACGGTAAATTTGCGGATGTTTGTCTGATACGGATAATAGCGTATTCCGGTTAAACACATACTAAAATTCTTGGCAAATTGGTTATGCGATTAACTGGATTTGTCTGTACTAACACCCGAAATCACCGGAAAACACTCAGACAATTCTTTGAAAACCGCTAAAAACAAAAACCTACTAAAAATGAAAAGAATTTTAAATACCGAAATACAAGCTAACAGGGGGCCCATATTTACATTTAGCCTGTCAGGGGGGCGGCGCGCACCCCTGCCCCCCGTAAGTTACGCCACTGGCAAAGAGTTATATCTGTGTACAAGCATTTTAAACGAAAGTGATTTACTCAAGCGATTTATTTACATACAATGCTAAATATTTCCAAACATTACCTAGGGAGAAATGGCGATATTTTGCCAACAGTTTGCGTAGCATGCTAAAACTTGTGCGTGAAGTTGCTTGGCAATTTGCTAAAAAACTTGTGCATGGAGTTGTTTGGCAAACTCCACAGTGCATGAAGTTGCTTGGCAATTTAAGAATTTGGCGTGCAGTTGTGGACTGATGTTTGACCAGGTCATTTCCACAATTACTTTTAGGTCACTGTGCAGTTCGATTCGGTTATCAAAGAGAACAGAACTATACTGAAATATTTCTAAAGCATGTTTTTTAGATCAAACTTCTACACTTTCCAAAATACTTGATAGAAGTTGCAGGAAAAGTTGCATGTAAAAAGAAAAAAGTCGCCATTAAAATTCCTGGAACCAGCTTAAAACATCGTACTACATAAACTCTGAGTACGTATTTAGTAAGCTGTAAAAAAGTTGCAAAAACGTGCCCTACTTATAACGCCTGAAGACAAGTGTAACAAGCAGCAAACTCAAGCTGTTCATTTTTTTCATTGGCAACCAAAACTTTTCACAGATCTGATCTTCCGCAGTCAACAGATTTGAGGTGATAAAAACACGTTTCAGTCCAGTTGTGACTTGTGACTAGCTGTGCGTTAAGCGCTGTCTTATCCACTTAGAAGGGTGCTAGACTGAATTATTCCTCACCACGTGCGACGGTTGCATTGGAAAATGGTCAGTTGCCCACCACAAGGGTAGAGCCTGAGCTAATGTTTCGCAACAATGGGTTGGTACATCATAATGTCATAACTGCTGCGGGCCTATTGTCCTAAGTGCAATGCTGGCAAATAGCTTTCGCACATCCACGTGTTTTGCGATTTTTGAGCTGATTAAGTTCACGTGCTTTGGCTCAACACTCATTTGCCCACATGAAGAATTTCTCATCCCGCGCCCGCCCCGCACCCGCACGTAAAGCAGTGCGGGTTAACCCGCCCAACGCAGGACTCTGGTTGACATCCAAAATTCCTAAAAATAATTACTTGAGCTTCATTCACAGGTGAACAAGTAGTTCTGAAGTGAAATACAAAAGGAAGTTGAATGTTGGCCAGTATTAAATTCTTTAATAATTACCTCCAAACAAAATTAGTATTATACGAAAAGAATCAAATTTTTAGTCGGATGTATCTTTATCTTTAGGGTTGTGCACACGTTATTGTGATTTGTTATAGATTTTTGTGCGCGCCAACAATATCGGTTTGCGGCCTGCTTTAAAAGATTCAATATCTTCCAGCGCTTATCGCACATTTAACAAAATGTAGTAAAACGGTGTGCAGACAATTGAGACCAATTCATTTGAGACCACAACAATCAAGATCACATTCACATGAGACTTTTCAATTGAGACCACATTCATTTGAGACCATATTCATTTGAGAACACATTCATTTGAGACAGCATTCATTTGAGACCACATTCATTTGGGACCGCATTCATTTGAGACCACACTCATTTGAGACCACACTCATATGAGACCACATTCATTTGAGACAATTAATTTGAGATCACATTCATTTGAGACCACATTCATTTGAGACTACATTCATTTGAGACCACATTAATTTGAGATCACTTCATTTGAGACCACATTCATTTTAGATCACATTCATTTTACGCCACGTTAAAGTGAAGCTGTTTTGGTTTACTGTGAATCACATTTTTATGATCTACCTTCCACTTCTTTGGGGAAGACCTGAAGTTTTGCAAGGTGACTATTCATTTGAAGTTTTGCAAAGTTACGCCCTTCCGTGTCCAGGGATGACTCACGCTGGGTTGTAAATGCACTCGTACTTTAAAACACCGCAGAGGCCAGAAAACTCTTCATACCTCGGGCTTGGAAAGGAGCATTGCACCTTTGAAATGTTATTTTGTTAGACCAAGTCAAATAATTATATGTTTTGGGTCATACCCTTATCGAGGCGCCACAATATTTTCAGTTTTAAAATGAAAAATGAAAGACGAGAAAAAATGTCTTTTTGCGTTGGTCGAAACAATCACAGGAGAAAATCAAATTTCGTGACTTTTGAGAAAAGAAATGCAACTGCGCATGAGCAAAATGTCTGACTCATGATCTGTACAAATGCGACTGTTTTAGCAGATAACGTTAATTCCGAAGATTAGCAGAATTCCTTAAAAATTTTCAAATGACGATCATTTTGAAACATATTTAGCAAAAATGAAGAAGTCCCCACATCTTTATTTTTTTCAAAAAATTCGGGCTAGAAACATGTTCTTGTTATTTGCCCAATAGCATAATGCGCTACTTCAGACATTGTGAGATTTTCTTTGGAATGTAAGTTTGACTGTTGTAAAGTTGGTGACGCAATTTCCCTTTATCACTGTTTCAGATTGAAAATGTTGAAGGGAAAGAGAGACTAAGTTTTTGGAAAAAATTTCCAATTCAATGTTGAGAAAAATCTCAGAATTTTTTGAACAGAAAGTTGATAAAGAGTTGTTCATGGTCTTTTGTTGTTTGCACTGATACAAATCTCAAGAACTTTCATCTCTATATCGACAATGCTGACTGTTCTTCCCGAAATCCGAACTTTTGCAAATTGACCAAATCAACCTCAGTTATTGAGTTTGCTAAATTCAGATATCGCTAAGCTACTGTGGTTTCTCATAGAAAATGCAGGGAGTGCGATAAATTATTATCCACAGCTTCAGCTTTACTGCCACAAATCCGCTTCGTCTTTTTTTGGTTGCAGATGTGTTACTGTACTTTGGGAAGTAATTAAGTTCACAACTATCAACGACTAACAATATATCATTAATAAACAAGTCACATAAGGATACAAATTATTGCAGAGCTATTGCAGCTATGAATTATTGCAGAGTATCATACCAGGTAGGAACAAAAACCTTAGCGAAAAAGAAAACTAAGTAAATTCAAATCGGGATTTTGTGGACAAATGTACCTTCTTCAAATACGAACTAGAAAGCAATGAATAAAATAGTCCTACCTTGTTGTTTGTTCCGATTTCGACAAAAGAATAAACAACATGAGTGCAAAGAAAGGGATCAACATCTGTCATATCGTACTTTCCAATGCCGGGTCTGTACTGCGACCAGTTTGACACGTAACAGACGCGCACGTAATCGGAATTTCTTTCTTGTCTTGGCAAAGCTATTAAAAAATGATGCCGACAATAAAAACTAAGGAAGCGCAACTCCTAGGCATTTTTACCTACAGTAAATAGTAATCCTTGAAGACTTAATGCACACATCCAAACAAGCCGACCAAATAAAGTATTTACCACCTAAATCACGTTTCAGCTATAACATGCAAACTTCAGCGCGTGTAAATTCTTGTATGCTAAATAGAAAATTAGAACGTAAGTGTATGTCCCCAGGACCCCGGAATCCGAGGCAGAGGGTGTCTACAAAATGAAATTAGAAAAATTACAGTCTGTTAAAACACTGTAACTAGATGCTTCTTCCTGTTGCAGGCTACTAACACATGCTACATGTAGGTTATCTGATGGGATTTTTCCTGAGGGGGGCTTGCAAATGTATGCTAATGACCCAAGACAGAGATGAAGCACTGCCATAGTCACCTTAATACCTTACACCGTATATCTCTTCCCTCTTTGTAGGCTGGTCAATTCCTGCAATCCCGCATCAAACGTGATGGTTGTACAGTTTCACATACTATTTATGAGAGAACAAGTCCACAAATCTATCTCCTGTCATGCCTCACAAGTGCGATATTTATGGTGGAGCTGTCTGATACTTATTTTCATGCATAAAGGCAATATCTCGTTCTTCAATGCAGATCTATCACGTTGGGCCGCAACCAGCTGATATTTTCGCGGGGTGAAATGATTGTAACTTGCTGTACGTAACAACAACCAATCATATTTTCAAAAATTTCGGGGGCGGGGCAATTGCCCGGTCCCTGCCTGGTTGCAGGTCTGCAAGAAGAGTTTTGCCTTTAAACATACGCCTCAAACCCACATAATAAAATATATCATTTAAGTCTAACACATGAAAAACAAAAAAGACTCAAATATTTTAAATTTAATTTTTCGAAACCTGTTATTTTGTCAACACTATAGTTTTCACGTATTTCAAATTCCTGTATTTCTCAGGTACCTCAATACTAAAGTTTGATAGTGGGGCATACAATGAAGCAGTTGCCCCGAGCTTCACCAAACCTCGGCACCAAACCCCTGTATCTTCCTCTTCAACGGTATCATTTTTAACGTTGGAACTGTTGACAGTACAACTTCGACTGAAGCATATACCGCATAAGAAGTTTCATAAAGCAATATATCAGAGCTGACATGAAATCGTGTTTCACCACAATAAATACTCATTAGTTTGTCAAGAAACAAATTAATGCCTGATCACCGACACCTATCCAACACTTAAGGGAGTTAACGAGTTAAAAGCTGTTTTATGAAACATCAATACATCTATTCATCTTTGAGAGCAGATAGTAATAACCAAAATACTTACTTCCGGCGGTTGCTGAAGTCGCCAACAGCAAAATAATGAGGATCTTCATCTAGAAATAAAATTTTACTTGTAGTTTCAGTTAAGGTGTGATTAAAGCGGTGTCAAGCGAAATTTCTGACTTCACACCATGTATGCATGCACAGAGTAATCTTTTATACATCAAATACGCTGAGAAAACTGATGATTAGGGATTAGGGATTCGTGTTTAGGTATGTGTGTCGGGTTAGGGTTTGGGTCAGGGTGAGAAAAAGAAAAATAATTGAGGTCTAAGACTAAGTCCAAAAATTTTCAGTGGTTAAACTTATTCCCGTGTTATAGCTTGTTGTGGGTACCTGACATCCAACCAAAATGTTTTAATTTACACAACATACATGAAAAAGTAATTGTCAAACTTAATGTTTTTTGTTCTGAGAAGCAAAATAACTGACAAACAATAACAGGTCAGAAATTTCGCAGAGGTCAAAAATTTTGCTTGACATCGGGTCAATTATGTTATATTTGTGATAAAACTTTGCCAAGCCTTTTCTCAAAAACGCTTGCAAGACAATTGTTGCAAACGATAAACATCAACGATATAGCTGAGCCTTATTCCTGAATTATGACGCGATTCGAGTCACGCGCTCTGCAAAATCGAGCCTGAGCTATCTGATATTCCTTCAAGTAAATTCTGGTCGATTCACTGACCAGTGGTGGATTCAGCTGACTTTTTTTAAATATAACAATTACACATGTGCAAAAATTGCATTGCGCGTTATGCAAAAATTTTCAGTTATAGTTGTAATTACAATGACTTCGAAAAACTTCAATGAAATTACAATTACAATTAATTGAATGTCAAATTGCATTTAAGTTAAAAATGGAAAAACTCTACCTTGTTTTCATACACGTCCTCGCTGCAAGCTGGGTTAACACCAGTGAGGACTTGCCACTGAGCAGTCGCATCAGTGAAAAACACATATAAAAATGTCTAAAAATGCTTCGTCCACCATTTAGCCCATTTCTTTAGGTTTTGTTTAGAAGAAGGCACTTACAAAGCGAAAAATAGGCACAAGTTATGATTTTCACGGAGGTGACCTGATGCACCTGTGCACCAGTTACTGACGAATCTACCCACATCACGCCTCTCGCCATTACAAAATGTCTAATAAATTTGTTTTCAATATTTTAATCAGCGGTACACCTTACAAGTAACAAAACAAATTGCTCACTAATCATTAAAATTGGTTTATAAGCCGAATGTGTACATCGTTATCTTAATAAAATATACATAAAAACCTTCTAAAAAATCCCGAAAAGAGATTTATCTCGACGTCGTCACGTTACACCAGGGTCTCCAAATTTTTTTATCCGAGGGCCACATAAGCTATTACACAATAGTTTGAGGGCCGGACATCTTGCATAATGTGAGGGTATCGGGATGTGATACTGTACATTCCACCAAATCAACATATTTTTCGTAAATATATCATTTATTCATTATTGATAAAATGGCTTCGCAGGCCGGATGAAATGGCTTCGCGGGCCGGATTTGGCCCGAGGGCCATAGTTTGGAGACTCCTGCGTTACACCCATATCGTCCTGGGAAACATGGATCCAACCTACTTAGTGCAGTCCAAGTAAGAGGCTGGTCAGTGGGAGACAAATAAACGCCGTCTTTCCGGCAACACCCTACAAACTGCTGCAGGACAGAAATCGCCTGCTTGGCTACGTAAGCCGAGCGGACCTCTTACGTCGCCGACAATAGTCACGTGATTCATAGTTAAGCGTTATTTGCGGCGATGTGTCTTAAGGATCTCAGGGTTTTGGTGCCCTTCAGCTTGGTTGGGAGGATGACAGGTGCCTTCACGTGACCCTCCTGTACGACATTGCTTGAAATGTCCTGTCAACACGAGAGCAACCACTGTTACCCAAACCTGTCAACACGAGAGCAACCACTGTTACCCGCGCTGGATGTGTTCGGCATGGGGTGGGTCATAAAGCGCCCTTCTCAGGGCGCGGCAGCAGAAATGCTGCCGAAGACGCACGACCCAGCATACTCCAGCTGAACACCGAGGGGCTTACTGCAAACATGATCTCCGTCATTGAGCAGCTAGCCTATAAGAACAAGGCCTTCATCGTCGTCCTACAGGAGACCCACTGTACAACTGCAGATAAGCTAGTGATTCCCAAATTCTGACTAGCTGTTTCAGTCCTGAACAGGAACCACGACCTTGCCACGTTTGTCCATGAGCGGTTGGAATGGCCACTGGTCGATCAGTCTCCAGAACAATCAGAGACTGAGTGGTTGTGCGTAGACACGTCGCAGGATACAAGATCGTCAACGTTTACAAACCTCCGCGCTCGGGATTTGCACCAACGGCCATCCCACGTTCCCACACCCCAGTCTTTGTATCGGTGGCTTCAAGTGCAAACATGTCAACCGGGGATACAACAAAACATCTCCTGACGGCGAGAACCTGGACGCCTGGGCAACATCCAACAACCTTGGTCTGTTGTATAACCCAAAGGAATCAGCCACCTTCTCTCACCGATGGAACGTCGGCACCAACCCAGACCTGGCCTTCGCGAGTTTCGGCCAGGACAGCCGACTGCCGGAGAGACGTGTCCTAGGAAACTTCATGCGGTCACAACGTCGGCCTTCCCTTATAACGCCACCGAAGCTCAAGGTTCCTGCCCACAGCGATCCGGTGAAGCGCTGGAACTTTCGCAAGGCTGATTGGAAGTGCTTTTGCCTTCTCACAGAAGAATCCGTTGAGAGATTGCCACCTTCGGACACATCAAATATTGAGAGGGCATACCAGAATTTTTGTGAGAGCCTACTTTCTGCGGCCAAACAATGAAACCCACGTGGCCGCCAGAAGAACTATGTGCCATGCTGGGACAAAGAGTGCGAGACCCTCTATCGCTCCTTTACCCGAGCCCCAGTGGGGACTGACTCTGATAGAGCCGCTTCGTCCTTACTATCTCGGCTCGGGCAGAAGAAGCAGGATCGATGGGAGGAACCAGTAAATTCCATCGACTTATCGCACTCTAGTCGCAAGGCGTGGAGAACCATCAACAAACTAACTGGCAGGTCTGGACGATCCCTTCACCAGTGCCCTGTCTAAGCCAGAAAAGCCACTGAGGGACCCAAAGAGTTATTGTCCCATATCTCTACTCTGTGTCCCCTTTAAAACCCTCGAGAAACTCATCTACACCCGTGCCGACCCAATCATCGACCCATTGCTCCCTCGGAAGCAGGCAGGCTTTCGACACGGGAGGTAGACCGTAGACCAAGTCACCCTGCTGACACAGGACATAGAGGATAGCTTTTCGGCTAAAAAGAAGGCCGGAGCTGTGTTTGTTGACCTCACAGCAGCCTACCACACTGTATGGCACCGCAGCCTCACCTGCAAGCTACTGCAATTGCTGCCTGATAGACACATGGTTCACGTGATTATGGAGATGGTTAGCAATCGCAGCTTCACCCTCTCCACCGGAAACAGCAAAAGAAGCAGGTTACGACACCTCAAGAACGGCGTCCCACAGGGATCTGTCCTGGCGCCCCTTCTCTTCAACATCTACATCTCTGACCTGCCAACCACCGTCTCCAGAAAGTATGAATATGCTGACGATCTAGCAATCATGCGTGCTGATAAAGACTGGCAGGCAGTGGAAGGGGTGCTGACCAAGGACATGGCAACTTTGGGTGAATACCTCCAGACTTGGAAGTTAAAGCTCAGCACTACAAAAACGGTGTCGGCAGCCTTCCACCTCAGCAACAAGGAAGTTAAACGTGAGCTTAAAGTCAAATACAACAACGAAACCATGCCCTTCTGCTCCGAGCCCAAATACCTCGGAGTCACGTTGGACATGTCGCTCACGTATCGCCGACACCTTGAGTCACTTCGCAAGAAGCAAGATTCGATCTTTCAAGCCGGTGTCAAGCGAAATTTCTGACCTCTGCGAAATTTCTAACCTATTGTTGTTTGTCAGTTATTTTACTTCTCAGAGTATAGGAATAAAGTTTGGCAATTACTCTTGATGTGTGTTGTGTAAATTAAAACTTTTTGGTTAGATGTCAGATACCCACAAGAAGCTACAGCATGGGAACAACTATAGCCACTGGAAAATTTTGTACTTAGTCTTAGACCTCAATTATTTTTCTTTTTCTAACCCAAACCATAACCCGACACACTTACCCAAACACCAAACCCTAAGCCCTAATCTTCAGTTTTTTCAGCGTAGTTGGTATGTAGAATATCCCTCTGCGCATGCGCACATGGCGTGAAGTCAGAAATTTCGCTTAATACCGGGGTGTGCGTCAAACAGTCCAGCCGCACACTTTCTGTGCTCCATTTCTCGTATTCGAAAAGACCTTAGCGCAGCCTCATTTTGCAGTTGTAAATTGATCTGACGCAGTGATGAGTGTGTATTACTCCCCTGTTTTAATGCGGAGCCTGATATTTTTGCAGTTATGAACTGCTGTGTCGTAGCGTTGAGTGTATTTTCCTCCGATATCCTAACCTGTAGCGCTGATAGTTTATATTCAATTCAATGACAAATAAATTAAGGGGAGTGCGTGTAGACGAATATGCAAATTATGTCAACAAACTTCGCCAAAACGTTGGTTTGGAAACATGAATATGACGTGAAATTGTGACGTCACAAACAGCGCACACCAAATACAAATGACCACCATATGCCACTAAATGAACCCCCACCCTATGAAAATTTTCTGCGTACGCCACTGATGGGTGGAAACTCATCTACACCGGCAACAAAGTCTGTCTAGGCGGCTGGGGTGAGGATACTCTTAAGCCCACAGCTAGAAGGCTGTGCTGATGGACTCCACTGGGCGGAAGGGTGTAAATGTTGAAGTTGAAGCTGAAAGAGCGCTCACTGTGTTTGATACAGGTGCACGGCCCAAACCCACGTGCACAGTACCCGGAATTCGTGGAGAAACCTAGTAATGCTCTGTGATGGGTTAAGGTAACGAATCTACGACTCTTTTGGTGAACACGTCGGAACATACCCTGGAGTATGGAAGGGTGTGAACAGTCAACATGTTGATGCTAACCTAAATGATAACGAAAGCGTATTGCTGTCGTACTGCAGCAATGCACTGTGTTTCATTAACATTTTCTTCCAACTCAGGGATTTGCAGAAGTGCACTTGGTGTAGAAATTCGCTGGACCAACGGTTACTGATTGATTTCTGCATCGTTTAAACTGACTTGTTCCAAGCAGTGTTGGACGCTCATGTCAAAAGGGGTGCAGAACTGTCGAGAGATTACCACTTGTTTGTGACTTGAGTGTGGAAAAAAACAACAGGTTTTTACACGAACGTGTAGGGCTAAGAGGTCCTTTCAAATAACGCAGGAGGCGCTGGTTGAAGAGCATGCAAGAACGACTTGCTCAGATCCCGTGTAGTCTTGTTCCGAGAGTTCCAGGAATGCACTGCTGTCATTTTATCAGATGTTGGGCTATGTGGACCTAAAGGACTTGGTTCGGCTGAAGATGGCAAAAAAGTAATCCCTTGATGAAACCAAGAGGTGAAAGACGCTTTCCTAGCAAATAAATTAGTTTACAATACTTGACGTTAGAAGAAACCCGAATCTTTGCGTTTACGATACGCTGAGGCGCAAAAGACCGGATTCCAAGTGCAGTCTTAGTAAAATTTTGGGAACAAAGTTGACTCCAATTACTGGCAAGCCGACAAAATGATCTGGAAAACCATCCGGGATCTCCGCCGTATAAGATTTGATATTGCCAGATCCATCAAAGACCAAGGCGGTGTTTTACTCAGCATCAGCAAGTATTTCGAAGACCAGTTGAATCCTGTCACTCGCATAACACCCGACGCAGAGGTGCATTTTAGAGATAAATATACAAGTCCTTTTAGCTGACAAGAAGCTGAAGACAGGGAAGATGGCACATTGTAATGAAATTAGACCTGAAATGCTCAAAGCTGTGATCAGAAAAGGACTTCTTTGTCTAATATGTGTGTATCAAGTGTCATAGTGTTTTGGGAAGGCACCGAAGGATCGGCAAACCGGGGTGATCATCTCCATATACACAAAAAGGGAGACAGGAGGGAATGCACTTGCTACCGCGGCATTGCCCTTCTTAGTCTCCTTGAAAAGTGTATGCCAAAAGTCTTGAAAGAGGATGTCGAGAGATATTTGAACTTAAGCTGGAGGATACCCTGTTCCGGTTTCGTCCTGACCGTAGTACTACAGACGAAATTTTCACTCTCCAATAAATTTTCTAGAAATCTTGGGTGTATGTCGAATTTTGTTACAATCCTCACCTGTGATCTTGAATCTTACGTATTGACCGAAAAGGTGTTATCTAAAAGTACAAGTGGCAGAGACGCGATTGTTTCGAAGAGTTTCACGATGTGATATTTAACGACAAAGTGCGCAGCTGCGAAATTGTAGCAGTGGATGTTAAGCCACTTCTCCGAATCGAGAGATCTCAGCCACGATGGTTCGGCCACGTGTCTAGATTGTCCCAGGCAGTGCCGTGGCAAGGCAGCCCCGTACCCCCCGGTCGGGGGGGACGACCATTCGTAGGGGCCCCACACAAGATATTGTAGTAGTAAGTTAGAACCGTCTCTCTACCCTTGACTTTTACTCTTCTGGTTTTTGCCCTCAATGCAGAGCCGGTAGATTAAGCGTGTAATATCATGATTCGTTAGTTTCGAAAAGGAACTGCGGACGTTCGGACACTATAGCAGGTTTTGTAAAGTTGTGGCTACGTCAGAACAAGGCCGATTGTTAATTGTTGATAAAGTCTTCTACCTTCTCTACTTAATTTCGCTGGCATCGCCCTTGTGCGTTGAAATTATCCGGGAAATTTACGTCATAATGAATGTGCTGCGGAGTGTTGTGCAATCGTTTTGTAGATGCATACAGACAGAGAGACTAGGTTTCTAGTTCAACGTTAAAAGCGTTTCCGTGAAAGCTGCTTAGACAGGTTATGTAAACTTGAAACGAAGGAAGGCTGTTGTGCCAGTTTATTGTATATATGTCTATGTAGTCTGTGTTAAGACAGTCTAATGTAAAGTTTCGAACCAGAAAAACCGGGGATAATCTCGGTAAGTTTAACGCTCGCTTGCTCGATCTTAAAAAGCCACTTCAGATTTAATCTCACTGGCTATATGTCATGATGAAGCTGGGTGGTGTCAGATTCCAATAAATTCGTTCTTATTAGAAGTGAAGGCAGAGGGAGTATTGGGAAGCAGTTAGTTCCACGCACTGCTTCCACCTATCAGCTTTTGGTGAAAGCACCAAGTTGATTAGATTGAGACTGGCTATTAAAATGATGAGGCTGTACAGCGACCACCAGGTGCTCTGTGATCGTCGGGATGCAAATCACAAGCATTAATGAGACTGCCGGTTTGACATATTGTCGTATACCAGGGG
>Ga0210059_1003451_pt1 | contig 25279 bp, 13 predicted proteins | sample Ectturendosymbi2_FD_188042 | JGI IMG/M metagenome (GOLD analysis project Ga0210059, IMG submission 188042) | Ecteinascidia turbinata endosymbiont from Florida, USA - Sample 2 (SPAdes) (version 2) | ecosystem: Host-associated > Tunicates > Ascidians > Unclassified | place: Key West, Florida... | reverse complement strand
CAAACAGTTGCAGATTATAAAATGTTATCTTTTCACCTTTCAATAAATGTAATCATCATTGTGGTATCATTTAAAATCCTGGATTTGTGCCCAATCGCTTTGTTTCAACAATTGTGAAACACCCTGTATGCATGTTGTGTCAACAAACTTCGCCAAAACGTTGGTTTGCAAACGTGAATATGACGTCGTATTGTGATGTGACAAACAGCTTGTGTTCAGTAACAATGACCACCGTACACCACTGCTCAAAACTGAAAATTGGTAGGGGGCATACAATCAAGCAGTCGCCCCGGGCATCACCAGACCTCTGCACGCCACTGGCCACAAAACACTTACCAGGAAGTTTCAAACAAGGTTGGTTCACTTGATGACCTCCAATCCCATGTGACATAGTGACAATCTTTGTTTAGATCAGTGGTTCTCAAAGTGGTCGATATCGACCGTCTATTGGACCATCCAAGTGGTCAATAACTAGTCACGGGGTCGAATGGGGGTCACTGCACGGCCCCTAAGTTCTAACCATATTTTCGGATTGTGTATATTTTATCATACATTTCAAGTAAAAAGTACTCAAATTCATTTTGACACATACTTTCCTTGTATTAGTAACTGTTGGGCTAGGCCACGGGGTCCACAGAAAATTGCATACTTTAATTGAGGGTCAACGTGCAGAAAAGTTTGAGAACCACTGGTTTAGATTGATCAGTTCTCTTGCCGTTGTTTTCATTTATTCGAATTTCCACTGACAAATGGTTACTTCTTTGCATTGTTTCTGCTTATTAGCTAAGCCATATGTAACAATAAAAAACAGGAACTTAGGAAAACAAGCGAGAACGTTGTCCAGACAGGAAAAAAGGCGTATATAGAAGAATAACGTAGGGCAGGGGTGGGCAAATAGCCAAAGCATTCAGGAAAATCTCCAAATTTGAAATTTCCTCCAACTTATCACAATAAATGTTAGTGTTGAGGCTAATTTAAACCGACATTGGTTCTATTTCTATTAGAAGTATGGCCCCCTGCTAAACGCAGCCTTCTTGAAGTGCCCCCCGAGCCAAATTAATTACCCACCCCTTACGTAGGGGGATAATTTGAATATACAATTTACTTCCATATATACAACGCGTTGTTAATGCCTTTAATTTTGTTCGTAATTTCTATACTTTTCAGTCATCTAGAGAGTTCGAGAAAACCAGGCGGGGGGCGAATCTGGCCCGTATGTTTGACACCTCTGGGCTAACTGAAGCCGTACAATATACTCCCTTGCCTTGGAACTGAACGTATGTACACCTAAAAATATCTTATTAGCCAGAGATGTTGCACCAACACAGACATTTTGTAATTCAACTGATTCACTGTTTTCAGGAGAAAGGTTATTTACAATGCGTAGTAACACCACATCCGCTGATCAACACTGTGACTTGGCTTACTGCAAGATGAGCATTCAGTATTCATTTCCACGTATCTGCTCATTTCAAATGCCTGATGCTTTTTCACAAGCCTTCATTTTTCCGTTTGTGCAACGATTCTGTATTGCAGTGAGAGGTCGTAGCAGATGCTAATGTGTTATTTCATTATTTGATCCTTTTCAGTATTGTCTGTGCCAAGCAAGCAATTCCCTCGTGCTGTTACGATTTAACGCTTTCATATTCTTGTGTAATCCAGTATCACCAAACCCTCTGAAATGGATCACGCGATTAATACGAACATGTAACTAAAATGAATTAGGTACTTTGGGCTTAAAAAATTCTTGTTAAGCTCGCAGTTACGCCTTATGATTACAACGGCTTTCTTCGCCCAACACCAGCAAAGTAGGTAAATCGTTCAACAATGCTCTTACAGTCGAAAAAAACAAGTAGTTTTTATAACTCTTTTGTCATTCGATAGAGAACATGCACCTGCTTGTGGGTTAGCTGAGAAAATTAACCGTTCCTGAAGTACGTGAGAAACCGCTGTTCATAAATCAACTAAACGTAATTACGCTTTGACAACCAAATACAAGCTTTTCACTGTTGTCCACAAACAGGTGGGCACTGCAGGAAGCTGCCTTTCTGAACTCAACATGGTTATAAACAACCAAAATGTTTCTGCATCAATTATAATACCCGTGCAGGAAATACGAGCGACAATCAGTAGCAGCAATAAAAGTCTAACATCAACACATTACAGGGCACAAAGTTAACTGCCAGTTACGATCGGACTTCTAACCATTACAAAAGCGATGTAGCCATAAACCAGTCGACACCCTGGGGCAGTCAAAATTCACCACTTCTGGAAAAGTGAAAAGTGCAAATTCCTAAATCACTTCAAAAATCAAACAAATCGTAAGGCACCTGCCTGACCTGGACAAAAGTAATAACATAGAGGAATTCTTATGGTGATGAAGATAATGATGGTTGCAACCGAATGTGTGAAACGGAATTTTACACTGGCTTGTGCAATCGCCAGCGTTTCTGATAAACAAAATTATGAAAAGAGTATCACAGCTTCACCGACTCACCCCTGCAACACGTGATCTTTGTGTAATACATAAGAACGCAGGTACATGGTTTGTACATTTCACCACAATGTAAATGTTCTTAGGATTCACGGAGAAAATAAAAAATATGATGTTACAACCAACGTACGCCTGTTTTATGCCACTAATCCCAACGCGGCGTGGGCGTAATTACCTGGTTGGAAATGTTAAATAATTTGTAGAATAAAACATGCGAGGTATGAGCGAACATCAATCCAGATAAATGCTTGCGTGAACTCATTCAAAAACTTATATTACGCAAAATACGTCAAGCCTATTGACTGACTACTTCGAACAATAGCAGGTATATACGCTCAGTAGGTAGTAAGCAAAAGTACATAGCTCTCCTCGGTCTGTGATCGACGACGTAAACATCAAATTGCACAAAAAACGAAAATCAACGTATGGCGGTTGGTATGAAGAAAAGTCAGTTTACATATAACGCTATGATGAGCACAATTACCCGTCTGTTTGGCAACGAAATAAACTAAGTCCATTCACGCCCGTAACCAAGGGGGAGCAAAGCCTCACCTAGAAAATGTTTCGCACCCCTGGAAAAATGTGTTGGAAATAGTTTAAAACTATTGGACAAAATCCAAAAAATTTGGGGCCCCTCTCAAAAAACTCCTCGGCCCTCCCGGTGTTCCAAGCTGGTTACGAGCCTGAGTCCATTACAAAGATTGGTGCAAGTAACTGATCCAATGTCAAAAGCCTGACAAAGCGCCTTGCTTCATCATGCGTTATATAAACATTTCACATCATAAAAATAAACTTCCTGATTACTGCTAATACTATTCATTCAATAGGGCTGCTTCGCAAACTTCCCAAGGACAGTTTTTGTTCCGTAGTGCCCAACATCTTTTGCAGCGCTCATTGAACCTGATCTGAGGAAATGCCGTGACACTAACAACGATCACTGCAGTACTGTAGGTTTTTTGCTTTTTTTCACACCACACCAGACAGCTAGCGTAAGCAGCACGCATTGCCATCAGGTAGACTTGCTGTAGCTAGCAGGGTGACATTTCAAAAGTAAAAGCATTGTACCTGGGTGGTCTTACGCCCAAAGAAAAGTGAACAACTTTACGCGCAACCACCAACGCCCACAGTTGACGTCTAGCAATGCAGCAAATCTACCAGAAGCAAAGCAAGTGCTCATTCCTCGAAGGTCACTTGCGCCTTTCGACCATATATCTCCCACATCGTAACTTCTTGGGTATTTTTTCGTTAGTATTCGATATAAAAACAGTGGTACAAATTTTGCCAGGACCGCCAATGGAACGTAACAGCACCTAGCCTGTGCCGCAGAAGCTTCATCGACGCCTGCTGAAATACGGTTCGCTTAATAGTTAAAACGCAGTAGATAAACTTTGGAACTCTTTAAAGGCAAGAAACGCTGCTATAAAAATTTCGAAAGGGAACAGGTGTATAGTAGCTCTTTTCCGCCATGTAAACATTTGTTACATGAAAAACTCATTTTTTTAATGTAAAGCAATATTTTCACCAACAAACTTTTTTAATTTGTGCAAAAATATTTTAATTGACAAATTCTTTGAAACTGAAAAAAAAAATTTTGCAACGTACGGAAGAACAAACAAGATTAACAGTGATTTTTTTCACAAAAACTACTTTGAACAACCAATATGCAGCATATGAATTTTCAACATTGTTTATTCACAATTTTCAGTTGGAAGCACTTCCCTGGATGAGTTGGGCGGAGCAAAAAATGTGATGAAAATTTTTTTTTAAGAATTTGTCAAAAAAATTTTTTTTAGAACGATTTTTTATTGTGACGAAATTTTTACATGGCGCAAACGGGCTACCATACAGGTGCGTCTTGTGGAAAAAGCTAAGAAACGTCAACCATAAGAATATTTTACAAGATGGGGCTGAACGTTGCAGACCTGTCAGCTTGAGCGCTGTATGCCTCGATACATTCTTTGCCTGAAAGACGCCAGCATCAAGTTCGTGCGTCAAGCGCCAGTGAAGCGCTCGGGGCGAGACTCAAAACATCCTCCACTGTTTTGAGAAACTCGTCTCGGAGCTGTCCAAAGAGCATTATATTCTCGGGCTCGGATTTCATCCAAAATTTATCGAACTCGTAAAACAAATAACCTGAAAAGGCAAGAAAACACAAAACAGATGCAAATCAATTACGATAAATGACACATCATGTTTGCACGCTTCAGCGGTGGGAGGACCACGAGACAGTTATGGCCCGCAAAGTCAAGTGCGAAAGCACTGCTTTTCTGTAACGTTGAGGTACTCTGCTTATAAAACTCATCTTATGGACATTTCGTTTTTTTTTACTTGCGGAGAACTATTAACACGGCTTGGTGAGATTACGTCACAGCATTAACTGAAGTCCAAATTTACACGAGATTCTTTCAGTGTACATACAACTTGAAAGAAAAGTTTTTAAGTTGGAGGCCAATAAGTTTTCCTGAAAAAAGCAAAATTGCACACCATGACAGACAAGTCAAGTTACTCGAGCGACATTTTCCAACCCCACAAACGGCATCAAACCGTCACGAAACAACACTTCTATGTACACAAATATTCTTCAGAAACTGCCATGTCAAAGATATTAACCACGACCCTTCCTACTTGGAAATGTCTTTGCTCGACAACTAAATGAAGTGGAAAAAACGAACAAGTCTTAATTTCCATAATACTGTAATCGGAAGATTTAACGCGATATCAGAATGCTTCACATCCGGTTTCTGAAGTAACTTTCCACTAGTTTTACTACCATAGAATTGCCTCATTTGCCTGTTAACTTAACCGGCCCGACTGACAGCCTGCAATCAATTCAGATTAAAAATGTTACTCATCCGAAGTAAATTATTTTGGTGAGGGACAGTTAGCTCTTGAACGATAAATAGACTTTTCTGATCAAACACAATTATGGCTGTGGAGGACTGCATTCAGGCGATTAGACATTACTGGAAATCGACATTGGGACCAAGTAGAGTTCACATCCGTTCCGTCATACCTATTGTCCCACCAACATGATAAAAACCTCGTCGTTTGAAAATTTGGAACTTCGCCGCCTGAACACGTAATAGAGAAAGATCTACAAAGTGTAGTTTCGTGTATCGTTTGCAGATTCCTTGCCTTTTTGTGCTTTCGGAATACATTTAAGCAAGAACTCTGTATAGTATTCACAACAGTGTGCATTTCCACAGATACAAGAAATTATTGCATAGAGCAAAAAAAAAAAAGAAATTTTTGTAACAATAACAAGAAAACTACGTTACAAAAACATTCATAACAAGTGCAACTGAAAAACTTCTATTTCTCTCATCCATACTCTGCTTCAAAATATGAACACCGTACAACAGACATTGAACTACAGGGTAAGGATCATTCCGATATTGTGGATGTAGCAACAATTTGAATTAGTATTTATTCTTCAGTTTAAAGTGGTGGTCTGGTGGAAGACCACGGTCTTCATAAAGCAAGGATTTGCAAATAGAATAAAATTATGATAATTGGTTTCAGTCTCATTTTCTTCTTTTTGCAAAATCCAAAGCTTTCACCAAGAAATTTTTAGGTGCAAAGTGTAATCATGATTAGCAACGAAACAAATAAAACACGCAGACGCCACGCGCCAAGTTCCCATGCTCAAAATTTTTCGCAGCTAGACGTCCCTCCACTGCACGTAGAGCATCCCCAATGCCGAAGCAATTGACGCACTGCAGCAAAATCTAGCAAACGCCGTAGTTAGCAGGAAATGCCGAGAAGACAATACATCAGATGAATACCACGTTGCCTTCATCGACCTCGCCAGGTTTTTATGGACGGGGAGCCAACGAAAAAAATGACGGCACTATGAGCGAAACAAAACAGAAAAGGATATTATATCACAAATGGAGACCCGTGGTGTAGACCTCTGCCTTCATTAATTGATAGGAGAGCGCACGTTTTCTATTTACTGTTCACACAGTTTTTTTTTTCATAAGGATTAATACAACAGCTCTTAACTGACGATCACACAAAAAACAACTTACAGTAAACTTCATGAAAATCATTCATGCACGGTCGGCCTGGTATAGCGTTGAAAAAATGTGATCTCAGGAGACCATTGCACATAAGTTCGTATGCCATACTGGTGATGTTGATTCCCACGATTGCATATGAATACCTGCGACAATACAGTAACAATTCGAAAAAATAGTATATTTGAAAAACGTAAAACTTTATTAATTAATGGATGCAGTGCCACTTTACTATGATACATAGTTACAAATTAGTTTATATGCAAACATAACCGGTCGACATTCCAGAACCGTCGCCAGAAAGTCTTCAATAGGGTGGGCTTGGCATTCTGAAAATGGTAGAACTTCACTAATTTATAGTGTTTCATTTTTCAGTTTGGGTGGTAAGCCCGCTAAAGCCCCCATGGCGACGGGACTACGACATTCAAATTTAGTATCGCCATTTACCCGTATTTCGGGTGTTGAGAGTGCTGCAGTGCTTGCATTGCAAGTTGGTTATGCTGTTCTGCAAAATAAACCAGGTTACGCAAGCCAAGCAATCCCATGCCGCGAAAATCAGTCTGAGGATCTTCACCCTGGAAACAAACACAAGAAATTACTCGCGTTTCTGTTAATTGCCAACTCAATAACTTTTACACCCACTCTCCCTCTGGAGAGGGTCGCTGTGACAGCAGCCGTTATGAGGTATTGAAATATCTCAAGTTTTTAGACATCCTGTGAAAAGTCCTGCTGGCACCATACCAAAAGGCGACCAAACCAGAGCGGAGATGTTATCACGCCACCTGATCCTTCGTCGAACTCTGGGTCGCTTTCTCTTGGGTATAGCTAACAAGACTAGCCTCGCTAATTCTTTCAGAGGCATTCTGGTCACGTGGCTTAGCCATCGTAGCTGAGATTCCACGATTCGGAAAAGTGGCTCGATATTCAAGGTTTTACCAATTCCCCAACTGCGCACTTTGTCGCGAAGCGAGTTAAGCTACACTCCATGAACTCCGCAAAATTCCATCTCTGACTTATGCAGTTGAAATAGCATTCATTTGGCCAGTATCCATGACATATGACCTTTGGTGATCGGAAAAAATACCGATTAAAAAATTGAAAGCTTTGCGATGTTTGGCGTTCTGTGACGACAGAACGATGAAGCTCACGCAAAACAATATTCGGTTTACAAATCCGTGGATAATAACCTTGTTCTGCTTTCCGTCACCCAAAAATATCAGCGAAAAGTGCTTTACTTGAACTTCTCGACCTGCTGCAGTGTATTGCAGGATACTTGCAGGTAGCACCGTACACTGACTTGGCTTTCTGGAGAGACAGTGCTAATTTTTAGTCCAGCTTGATTTTACGCAGCTGAAGACCTTGTTCAGAAGATACAAGTAACACAAAATCGTCAGCATAAAGCAAACGGTTGATTCGGCAGTTTCCAATACTGAAACCCAGTCGCCTTGACTGTGATTGCACACCACTTTTGAGCAGTTTCCTTCTACCCATCCATTAACGCCGAGCGCGAGGTTGGAGAGGCCGCAAGTACCGTTTTTCAAGTCTGCAGCATGACTCGGCAGGGAATCGAACCCAGTCTGCAAGCTTCCGTCACGCGTGCTCAACTAACTCTTGCTATGCCCGCTGTCTATCCAATTCATACAGATCATGAAGAGGAGTGGTGACAGCACGCACCCTTGAAGACCAACATGCACGGTGAACGGTTGTGGTAACGCCGCTACCTGGGCATCTCTCACCTTAGCCTCCCTAGAAAGGTGTATGCCATGTGCCTTGAGAAAAGATATCGTGAAATAATTGAACCAAAGCTGGGTCATACCCAGTGCGGTTTTCGTCCTGGTAGCACTACAGACCAAATTTCAAGAAATCTTGGGAGTATGCCAAAACGTTTAGGCATGCTTTGTCGACCTCGAGAAAGCATACGACGGGGTTCCTCGTGAAAATATTTTGGAGTGTTGCGGGAGTACGGTGTTGATGGCCACCAGTTACTGACCGTCAACTTCAAGTCACTATATTGCTGCTCAGAAGTTTGTGTCAACGTCGGGGAAGTTAAATCACAACCGTTCAGCGCTGGTGTTGGACTCCGACAGTGATGTGTGTTGTCACCATTCCTCTTCCATAGTCTACAAACATAAATTGGATTAACAGTCACAGCCCAGTCGACGTGGGTGTCGCAGTTGGGGCTGCAGGATCAACGGTTTACTTTTTTGCGGACGATTTGATACTGCTAGCATCTTCTCAACAGGGTCTTCAGCATGCACTCGATCGGTTTTCTGCTGCGTGCGACCGAGCCGGAATGAAAATCAATACTAAAAAACCTAGATACTATGTCCTAGAAACCCAAGGCAGTGTGTGCTGCAAGTGAGCGCCAATACACTCAAGCAGGTGGAGAAGTTCAAGTACGTTGAGGTGGGATTCACGAGTGACGGAAGGCGGAACAAGGAGATTGAAACACGGCTTGGTAAAGAAAACGCAGTTCTGCGTGAGCTTTATCGCTCTATGGTCACAAAACGTGACCTTTCAAACACTGAAAAGCTTTTACTTTTATCGGTCTTTGTTCCGATCCTATCCTATGAATCTTGGGTAATGACTACAAGAATCCTATCTCAAGCGCTAGCGGCAGAGATGGGATATATGCGAAAAGTATGCAGTGTGACAATTCGCGACAAAGTGCGCAGCTGCGAAATTCGTAAAGCCCTGAATGTCGAGCCACTTCTCCGAATCAAGAGATCCCAGCTGCGTTGGTTCGGCCATGTGTCCAGCAACATTGGCAAATCCTGCTGGCAACACCGCGAACTCTTCGCAAAAAGCAGCTCAGAGGTTGTCCAAGGACCAGGTGAAGTGATTACATCATCTGATCTTGCTTGGCCCCGTCTTGGTGTGGAGCCAGCAGAATTATCTGAAATTACTGTTGCCCGTGAGGTATTTGGAGTCCTAAGGTTTCTGCCCCCGCGACCCTCCCGAGAGGAAAAATGAGCATGGAAATGAAACATATGGGATAAGTTTATTTTTTGCCAGGATTGTGAAACATTTTGGGACCACGGATTTGTTGTGTTTTCCGTGGCAACCACAAAGTGCACACCGCTGGCAAAGCCATGATGAACATGCTTGTGTTTTTGTTTTATTCGAAGCAAGGTGCTTGTAACTGGTTATTTTTTTGTCCAATTGTGGTGGGTCTTTTTATTGCCTTCGTCTTTAGCTTTTTGTTTCTTTGATCGAGTTAGCAGGTGAGGAAATGATGTAGCCCCAACCTGTGGGTCAATCTTTCTTGTCACATTTTGGAGGGCGCAATCTTAATTCCCGTGTTGACGCCATTGCTATCGTGTCATTTGCCATGTCCACAGGAACGTTTGAGCGGGATTGCTATAGGCTGGTGAAGTAATCTTCTTTCCTGTGGATGAGTCGTCTCAATCTTATTGACTTAAATGTCGCATTTGGGTCGTGTGATTTACCGTTAATGACCTGTCTTCCTTCCGTTGTGGGTGCTACAAAGACTGGTGACACATCCAAATGCATCTTTAATGGTTATGCAATGAACGTCGAGGAATTCTACTTCGCCCGAAGTGGTCTGAGCAGCGTGGTAATCCCAAGACAATACGGCCAAAAACACAAGAGCATTAAATCATAACAACGATAAAACAATTTTAATAGCGTTGCAGCTACTGGAACGCGTCAAGCGTTGAATAGCTTTGTTTCATAGCTCAGTTTACGTCGCATACGCAACTTACGACGAACGCAACGCATATCAAAGCTAACGGCAATCAGAGCAAACAACGGCCTACATAATCCAAGGTCAAGTAATTCATTGTCAAATCACAATCGGGACTACTTGCGGCGTTAAGATGCGAGAACCTCACCTGAAAACCAATGTTGCCCCACTGCCGCGATATCCTGCTCTCGAGCGCTTCGTGCGGCTTCAGCAATGACCAGAGCTGAACATACACGCAAGTTGAAATGGTTCATGCTTCTTACAATAACTAAAAATTTAACGTTCACTTTTGCCGCCAATGGAGTTTTCGTATTCTTTTTGGGAAACACGAACCTTGGCAGGGTTTTGGTCTTGGACACGCATATAAGAAAAAACATCATTCTTGTTCCCACAAAATTTGGCATTTCATAAGCATGCCTAATGTGCGTTGATAACAAGATTTTGATAAAATCAAAAGTTTTGCTTGAATATGCATTTCACCATGCGCAACATGACAAAATTTCAGGTTTACTCACATGAAGTAATTCTTGATGGCCTTGTTAATAAACATTTGTAATTTGCAATCTGCACTAACACCTTTAAGAAAACAAACATAGCTACTGCAACATACACAAAATTTTTTTGGAAGAGAGTAAACCTTTGCTGTGCTTAATTATCTTTCAGTGGTCACATCATACATTATGAAAAAACTTTTCGCCGACAAACAGTGCGTTAGGAAGATCATAGTAAAGTAATACAGATCTCATTTACAAATTTGCAATCAGCATACCTCCGAAAGTAGTTTTTCATGCATCACGTTACTGGAATCATACTTTTTAGTCCGGATGGTTTCAACTTCATGCATTAAAGTTGCAAACCCATGAATTTGAATCAAGCATGTTCTTAATGATGCAAAAAACCTATCAAAGACAACAGCATTCTTCATTGTGAACAAAGCAGATAAGCACACATTTGGATGACCTAACAAAATGTAATGTACAGTAGGTTGCACTAAAAATATACAGAAATTTTCAGAATAGTGAAAAAATTGTTTTTTGAAAACATTTGTTTAGCTTCACTAAAACTTCAGTTGTTCTCATAACTCTAGCCACAACTCTTCCTATAAGACCTGCTGGCCTAACAAATAACTATTGTAATGAAATGATACTTAAGAAAATCAATTACTACAAGTTAAGTACACTTACTTACTCATTACTCTTATTTACACACACCATAGCACATGCTATGGCATTTCAGCCAAAAAGCGTGTGAAAAACAATCCACATGCTCTGGCAAATTAACATTAAAAAATAATATTAATCAATTATACTTGTTTGACTTAATGGAAAACATCCCAGTAGAGGAAAATTTGACTCCATGAATAGACCACAGCAACGACACTGCAACACCAAAGTACACGAGTACCACCACAACTACCATTTTCTAAAATTTACTTGAAATTATTAAATGATCACTATGTTTTGCATGAACTTTTAAAAAATTGTCATAAATTCATTAAAATTTGGCTTGTTTAAAACAAAATGCACCCAAATCAGCAAAAGCTTATTTAATCCTTGGCAGAGTAACGTTAAGCATGCAGTAGGTATGCATTTCACTATAATTACTCATATTCAATGACAACAGCACTTAGGGACAAACCCACATCCCACACCACCATTTTTGTGCACACAGTCTCAATAGCAGTTTGGAAAAAAGGAACTGTTGAAAAACAGAATATAACTAAGATTTTTTAACAGGATTTATCATCAGGTAAGTGAAAAAGTATGGAAAAACTTCATACTGACAAGATAATACACCAAATTATGTCCAATGAAATTAGAAAAATTTAATGCTGTAGAACTACTTACTCTATTCTGCATAATTGCTCGCACTTGCTTTAAACATTCTATTTTAGTGCGTTATTCAATAGGATGATTACTTGTAATTTACTTGCAAGACACTCACATAGTTTTATCTAGAAACTTACATTTGTATTAGCTATATCATTAAATATTTGCATATAGAGAACAATAACCCATGCCATGTTCACGCAATGAAATTAGATAACAATTATCCATAGCTTCTAATTTCCATCAGGGCCATTCCGTGTTAATTCTCAGGAAGTGGTCAAGTCACCCTCTCCCATTTTCCTGTAATTTCACTCAAATTGGCATTACCCCATATGATGAACATTTGCAAAAATTTGAATGAAATCTGTCACGAAATGGCATGATTATAAAGCTTTTTAGTTGGGGGGAGCAAAGCCAGGGGGTGCAAATTGTTCATATTTAGCCATGTTTAAAGCCTTATTACTTCCAAACCACATTAGTGAACAACCCCAATTTTTCAGGAATGCTAATAACTTGCCAGATATTGGAAAAATAACATTATCTACATTCTTCTTCTTTTGTATACATGAACAGGAATACATGTTGATCAGAACTTTGATCGGGTAAGGTATTCCAAAAGAACAGGGCTGTCCACCTCATTGATGTGGCACAGAGGTTTGAATTTCGTGCAATCATGCAAGATGTGGTGTGCAGTCTGCACCTTGCCACATTCACACAAATCTGAGCCACACAGGCCCATTAAATTCATGTTGGCCGCATATCGGCCAACACCAGTCCTCAGGTGGTTGAGCTGAATCCAGGCATTTCTGGGGAGGTCGCAACCTGGTGGTTGTGGGCCGAATGCAGGAATGAAGGATTGGAGAGCTGCAAGGATTGGTGTAGTCGGTTCCCTGTGAATTGACAACAATTCCACAAAGGAGCGTAGAGGTTTCCTGGAGCGGAGACGTTTAGAAGGTTTTAGGTACAGAGTTTTGTGTAGAAATTGTTTCGGATTGAGTGCTTTGGTGTAAAGTTTCAAGCATGAAACACTGCGCCTTGTCTCAGATGGGGTAACGCCAGATAGAATGGGCACGAAAGAGGAGGATGTGCTTCGTAGGCAAGCCAGTGATAACGCGCATCGACTCGTTTAAAGGTACATCGATGTGTTTTGTGTGAGCGCTGTGGCACCACACTGGGGCACAGTACTCTGCCGGAGCAAATGCAAGTGCCAAGCAAGAGGTTCTTAGAGCTTTGAATGAAGCTCCCCAACCGACACTGGCCAGTTGCTTGATGAGTGCCACTCATGACGAAACTTTCTTGTTGAGTGTGTGTAAATGTGACCTGAACGACAGAGAGCGATCCAAGCATATGCCGAGATATGATGGATGTGAGTCAAACTCCACTGTTACATTGGGTTTTAATTTGTCATTCAGCTGATGGAAGACGGAGCACACAGTTTTCTCAACTGAGAGCCTAAGTTTCCACTTAGGTAAGTGTTAACAACGGAGATATCGTGTAATAAAGTAAGTTCCGCTTCCATAAATGTGGGGGCCGAGATGGTCAGAGCGACGTCATCAGCATACATGTACCACTTGGCCAACGTTTCCGGAAAATCTGCTGTAGATATTATACAAACAAGGGGCGAGAGCAGATCCTTGTGCGACTCCGTTTTTGGTTCTTAAGGGGCTATTTGCTTGTCCGTCACTGGTGTATAGCACAAAGGATCTCGAGTACAGAAGTTCCATGATGAAGTTAACTATGGGTTGACATGCTAGTACTTTAAAGAGCTTCAGCTGCAGACCGAGATGCCATACAGTATCGTAAGCTGCCGTAAGGTCGAGAAAAATAGCTCCGCAGACATTTTTGTCCTAGAACGCTTGTTCAATGTTCTGCGTAAGACAAGCAACTTGGTCCACCATAGAGCATCCACTGCAAAACCTCACCTGCTCGTGAGGTAAGAATTTTTCAACTATAGGGTTGATTCGGTTTAGGATTAAGCGTTCTGTAAGTTTGAATGTGGTACAGAAGAAGGAGATGGGGCGATAGCTCTTTGGAGAAGTATCTAGTTTCCCTGGTCTTAGTTGGGCTATAACAGATGCTCTGCACCACATCTTTGGAATACCATTGTTGTGGAAACATGTGTTGACAAACAGTGTAAGCCAGGTTATAACATTTTCACCAAGGTTGACCAAGAATTCATTATGGATGCCATCTGCGCCAGGAGATTTCCCAAGTTTAAGCTGATTGAGACCAACCTTAACCTCTTCAATAGTAAACTGCTTGTGCAGGTCAGGGTTATCAGCATTGCACAATCGTAGTGTCTTCAGTTCTTTAATTATTTGTCTCTCAAACTTTCTGTCTTTGGATTTGGTAAGACCATTATGAACAACTTGTCTACCAATGTCGTCTGGTGATATGGGACGCACCTTCTTAACGGAAACAGTGCCACTTAAGCGTTTTACAGTCTTCCTAGCTTTGAATTCAATACTGCTGACAGTGTCAATCCAGCGATCATGTCTTTTTATGTCTAGTAGATCTGTCAATGCTGGCGCCGAGGAATTGTTGGTATCTGGGCTGTCTGCGCTTAGGTATTCTTTGTATAGTCAACTGCACTCTTCGTCCCATGTGGGGATATAACTTTTCCGAAAACCTCTAGGGATTGTTTGTTTGGCAACAGTTTTCAGGGTCTGTGTGAACTGTTTGTAGGCGAAATTGACATTATCCATTCTTGGTGCAAGAAGACTATCGGTAAGGTTATTGGTTAGGTCTTTATATCTTTCCCAATCTGCTTTTCTAAAGTTCCATCTGGGTATTGGAGCGCTTCTGGTGAAAGAAATCAGTGGCATTGTACGGATCAATGAAGGGCGGTGTTGAGAGTGAGGAAACTGTTCGAGGACTTCCCTTGTAGGTATAATTCCTCGTAAATGTGTTGAGAAAGTTACATCAGGGTTTGTTCCGGAGTTCCATCTTGCTGTTTGGAATGAGTTCGGTTGTTTCTGATCGTAAAGTGTATGAAGGTTATTGGTGCACAACCAGTGAGCCAAAAGGTTGCCGTTTTGATTGGAGTCTGTGACTTTCAAAGGTCAAAGGTCTTGGACCCCCAAGTTGACTGTTTCTAGCTCTTGCTACAAATTTTCGAAAATTTTCAAACCTCGCCACAGTTTTATTTCTTGATAGTTTTCGCTCATATTTGGAAGAATTGTTGCTGATAAAATTATCTGACCTTAGAAAATTTTATTGCAAAATATCAAAAGGTTTGTGAGATATATTGGGCCAAACTTGGCATGAAATAAAAAAAATTAGAAAAGTGGGGTACCTTTGTGGCCTCGGTTGCCCATGACTGCAGTGAAAATTTGCGTTGACAATTTTTTCACATATTCATTATGATATGGCAAGTTTACCATACAAAATTCATGAATGGTTCTCAATGTTTTCATAGAGAAAAATTTGACAACGTTTGTACAAAATAGGTTGTAATTTCTGAGCACAATGAAGAAAAAATACACATTAAACAATTTTATGTCGCAAAATACAACGAAGCATTACGAAGATAATGGTTAAGATTTATTTAATTAACTGCAGAGTTAAAAAAAGGTGTGTTAGAAGTAAATTCCAAGCTAGAGTCTACACAAGTTCTTGTTATTGCATGATGTGCATCAATGACCAGTGAACAGATCGTAGACACTTGACAGATTTTTTGATATTTCCGTACGGCTTACAATGAATTTCAATAAGCAATATTTTTATGACTGAAAATTTATGCAATATTAGTATTGCCAAACCAGACAACGCCAAGATGGCAGAATGAATCAACGTTTATCTCTAAAGTGGTAGATTCAAGTTTAACTTCAATATGAAAAGTTGCTTATAAAAATATAGTTTCAGTGGAAACGAACCCACGTTACTTGACGTGACGCTGAGGAAAGCCTGAACTTAATTTATTTTGTCATAACCTTGTAGGTGTAAATAGCAGACAAAATGTACCCCGAAACTGCAAAACGAAACAATCATGATCGGAGACAGTCCTCTTGCCATGAAGGTAAATTTTACAAAACAGCTCCTGCGTGTACAAGATTCTGATAGCATTAGAGCCGGCACTGCCAGAGGAGGATATTCAGAAACACACGCGTTCGACGCAATATCAATTTTGAGTGTTCAAAAACGTGGATTGCTTCATGTCACTGCGCAGGCACTATTTAGACAAGGCAGTAACGTTTTTGTTTCGTAATAGTACTATGCAATGTTAGAAGGGAAATGTAGGCTGTTGCCTGTTCCAAAACACCCACATTAGAGACCTGCAGTGACAGTGTTTCATATTTTATCGGCTTTAATGCTGAGTACCTGTGATGCAAAGGGGTCCGTCATGACAGCCAAACAGGCCCCTAGATGCGGCCCTGACTTCTAAAGATGTTTTTTTCGTTTGTCTATTGCCAAATTTCTTGCGCACACAAGCAACAAATTGAAGCAAATAAAAACATTTGTGCAATGTTCATTGCTTGAAGAGTTACCCTGGAATGCTAACGCTGTTGACATGTCACAGGAATACTGACCCCACGTGAATTTCACTCGTTTTTTAAAAAACATCTTGCCGATTTTTGGCCAAGGTTACCAAAGGTGAAAGTTTTTGTTTTTCTTGGTCATTTTTGGCCAAGGATAACAACAGTGAATGCTTTTGTTTTTTCTTGGTCATTTTTGGCCAGGGTTACCAATGGTGAAAGTCTTTGTTTTTCTTGGTCATTTTTGGCCAAGGATACCAACGGTGAAGGTTTTGCTTGGTCTTGGTCATTTTCGGCCAAGGATACCAATGGTGAAAGTTTTCCTTGGTCTTGGTCATTTTTGGCCAAGGTTACCAACAGTGAAAGGTTTTGTTTTTCTTGGTCATTTTTGGCTAAGTCTACCAACGATGAAAGTTTTGGTTGGTCTTGGTCATTTTAGGTCAAGGTTACCAACAGTGAAAGCTTTGCTTGATCTTATCCTTTTTGGCCAAGGTCACCAATGGTGAAAGTTTTTCATGGGTTTTTCATGGGCATTTTTGGCCAAGGTTACTTTCATTGACCACTTTGGCTGTAAATACGAATGATGAAAGTCATGTTTGTGATTTGAGGTTTTGAGCAACCTCTGGCATTCCGCTCTGCCAAACGCCAGTTCGCATTCGCTGGAGGCAATCTCTGGCACCCCACGGTGCAAACAGGCGTTCACGCTTCGGGAGGCAACTGCTGACATGGGATTGCAAGTACGAGTATGCTCATACACAGGTAGGCAAGCGTTGGCATAAAGTACGACTATACTCGTAACCCGGAATGGAACATGTTAATAAAATAAATCTTAACCATTATCTTCGTAATGCTTCGTTGTATATTTTGAGACATAAAGTTGTTTAATGTGTGCTTTTTCTTCATTGTGCTCAGAAGTTACAACCTATTTTGTACAAATTTTGTCAAATTTTTTCTCTATGAAAACACTGAGAACCATTCATGAATTTTGTGTGGTAAACTTGCCATATCATAATGAATATGTGAAAAAATTTTCAATGCAAATTTTCACTGCAGTCATGGGTAACCAAGGCGACAAAGGTACCCCACTTTTCTAGTTTTTTTTAGTCCGTGCCAAGTTTGACCCAAGATATTTCACAAACCTTTTGATATTTTGCATTGAATTTTCTAAGGTCAAAGATAATTTTATCAGCAACAATTCTTCCAAATATGAGCGAAAACTATCAAGAAATAAAACCGTGGGGAGGTTTGAAATTTTTTGAAAATTTGTAGCAAGAGCTAGAAACAGTCAACTTTGGGGGTCCATGACCTTTGAAAGTCATAATGTAGATAATGTTATTTTTTCAATATTTGGCAAAGTAACTAGCATCCCTGAAAAATTGGGGTTGTTCGCTAATGTAGTTTGGAAGTAATAAGGCTTTAAACATGGCTAAATATGAACAATTTACAACCCCCGGCTACGCTCCCCCAACGAAAAAGCTTCATAATCATGCCATTCCTTGACACGTTTCATTAAAATTTTTCAGATGTTCGTCATATGGGGTAATACCAATTTGAGTAAAATTTCAGGAAAATTAGAGAGGGTGCCTTGACCACTTGCTGAGAATTGACACGGAATTGCCCATCATAAACCTTAAGTTTCTAGTCTGATATCATTATGAGTACTTACATTGGGTTTGCATCAGCCTGAACACCTTTAATTTGCATTATTTTTTCTACAGCATTATCCATATCCACAGGTTCCACTCTGACGATAGAATTAAGCTCCTTCGACTGAGATCTTATCAGGCATTTCTCTGATTAAAAACCATATGTTAACAAAGTTCAGCAACTTTTGTTGCTTAATATATATAGCTATATGCTAACTGATGAACTCTTCATATATTTCATAAACCTGAAACAGAATATCTCCGATTTAAGAGTTTAAAACATATTGAGCAATGGAGTATGGGAAATAAGTCAATCAGAGATAATCTGCAGCAGTGCTCTTCAACCTTTCTGTCATCGTGGAACCCCTAATATACTTTCGCGTTTGTCATGCAATCTCCATTAACACTTCAGGCACCGGCCCACGTATATATATGTGAGGGCAAAACGTGCCCAGGTTACCGGGCGACATATATATATACGTTAACGAAAATCCTGGTTTCATGGCCCTGGGCGCCAAGCCAATGAGCCATTTTTGTGGCTCAAGTGTTTTTTGGAAACTAGACTATCATCCAAGTCTTTAGAGCCTGTGATTGGCTTTCTAGCTTATCTGGAGCCAAAATTATGGTTCAAAAACCAAAATTTGGATATAAATTCAAATCCCACAAAAGGTAACCTTGGTCATTTTGGCTAAAAACCATAACTCGCCAGCTGATTGAGCTAGAGAGCTGTTCAAACCCTCTAAAGACTAAGAAAGTCTTGTCGTTTAAAATTTTTTAAAGATTTTAGTTTTGGGTTTGGAGTTTTTGGTTGATTATGTCATGATGGGTAGAGGTTTTGCGTTTTCTTTTGATGACGTCATCGGTTGATCCAATCAGCCGATTTTGTGGCTCAAAACTGCATAGAATTCTAGGCTATAATATGAGTCTTTAGAACCCTTGATCAACTTTCTAGCATTTCTGGGTCCAAAGTAATGGCCAAAAAATTCCAAATATTTCAGGAATTCCCTAGGGGATTAGCTGGGATTTCCGTAATTAATTAGCAGTATTTTGGCCGTAATTTTGGAACCAGAAATCTTGGGAAGTCCATCAAACCCTCTAAAGACTCGTACTATAGCCTACTTTCCAATAAAAACTCGAGTCAAAAAAAATGGCTCTCGGCGTTGGCGTCCAGGGCCCAATGACATCCTAATATAAACAAAATATGCATCAACATACTGCCATCACATAAACATCTATGAAAAACGACATCCAAACCTGAAATAATTTTTTTTCATTGCAAACTACAAGACTTTCCCCATCTCTAAAGGGTTTGAATAACTCTCTAGCTCAATCGGCTGGTGAGTTATGGCCTGGGGTGGAATGCACCCCAGGTTAGCATTTGTGGGGGTACAATTTTTACCAATTTTGTTTTTTAGCCATAATTTTGGCTCCAGATATGCTAGCAAGCCAATCAAGGGCTCTAAAGACCCAGATGATAGCCTAGATTCCATAAAAACACAGGCCAAAAAAATGACCGGTTGACCACACCAGTCAGAAAAACTAAGAAAAACACACCAGTAAGAATAAGCTAAGATTCAAAAGTGAGATTACATAAGAAAAAGCACAATGTTAACACTAAAAAAATAATGATGAATGAACATACCAACTCTCATTGTGCGAACAGCTCCAGTGCTTTTTATGAGAATTCGCTGAAGCTGGCATGTGTTAGTCACTAGTCGAATGATCCATTTGATAAAACAACGGAGTATGGCAACTTCATACATCAAAGAAAGCAAACTAAAACCATCCTCCGTCTTAATAGACTGAAATGGCTTGTACCCCGAGGCACTTTGATTTGAAATCACCTTATGTTCAGGCATTTTGTGAATGTTATTATAACAATAGTTAGAAGCTAATGCTATATCTTTAGTAATACATTCTGCACATAGATAAACAGCTACTTAAAACAGCAAAAAGTGTCTAGTACCCAAAACTGCTCTGCCAATTTATCCGTTATTAAAGTAATTTTCTATGATGAAATGCACAAAATACCTCATCCAAACATCTGGCATAGCAGTATTGTGATTAGAAAATTCACAATCAAGCGAAACATCAAAATGGTCTTGACACACACAAAATGATAAACAGGTTAAATGCTAGGTAATAGGCATGATGGAAAATTACCACCAAAAAATAAATGCTAAAAAGAATTGACAACTTACATAATAACATATCAATATACATTATCACAAAAACACCTACTAAGCAGGATCACAGTGAGGGTTAATATGACAGTGAAAAATCTCAAAAACAATCAGTCTAAAATTTGAATACACAAATACTAGCCCCAGAATTTTTACAGTTTGAACATCATCATCATCATTCAAAGCGTTAAAAATGGAACTTTGATTAACCCTAGCAATTACAGGTCAACATCACTGATCAATGTCATGTTATGCTTGTACTAAAACAAATCAAATTCAAATAAATAAAACACGAAAATGAAGTATTGTTTTCCAAAATCTGCATCAGGAATATGAAAGAAAAAACAACACATCAATCAAGTAATCTCAATATTGACATTATTTAATTGATAAAACTATCTGCGTAACACCAGTTCAACAGCTGCACACTGCAAAAACCAAACTATATTATTTCTTCAAGCATGGATAAAAAGAACCAACTTCCTGCCACTCCTATATTGCCACTTCACAACCAATCTAAACATAGGCAGTTTAGTATAATGGCTGCGATGTGACAAGCTCTAAACTGTTGTTAATCAGTCTAAAACTGCTTGGGGTCAACCCTTTACAACTGGCATTGCATTTTTTCATATGACACACCCTGAATATCCCATATAGAAGGGTGGGCAGTTTTGTCAGTGACCTACAAAAAGCATTCACAAAAAATCTTCAAATCTGACATTTCCTAATTTATCACAGTAAATATTAGTATTGAGTAATTTCCATTGACCTTCTTCTATTTTCATTAGAAGGTAAGGCCCTCTGCTGAACGCGGTGTTCTCGTAGTAACCCCTGAGCCAAATTAATTGCCCTCCCCTGCCATATAGAATTCAAGTGGCTTGACTTTCTTCATTTCCGTAAATTTTAATTGTATACAAATTGCTTAAAATAGGAAGGAAATATTTGAATGAGGAAGATTGTCAAAGAGAAAAAACATCAATGAAATTTCATGCTATAATCACTTAACAATGAAATGGCCAAATAGTCAGAGCATATGAACAAATCCATCAGAATTTTAATCCAGGCTTTTCAGACGAACTTACTAGTTTGTCAAAAAGTTAAGAAACGAAATAAACAACTTTGATCAACAGTAACCTTTAACTTTTTAAACAGATTAATCCTCATCAAAGTAGTCTTTCATTTGATCAGGCCCTACATAGAATAAAAACATCACACTTAGCCTTATCAATGACATACCATGTCACCAACAATCACTACACATGTAAGTAACTTGGTGGGGCATGGCACACTATAATAATAGCCTTGATATTATCAAACTACTACAATTGACACAAGACGAGGCAATGAAATTTTTACTTTTATTCCACATAGAACATGCAAACAAAAATGTGGATTGCACTTAGACACATAAAAGGTATTGCACAAAAGTTGCACTGGCAGTCAACACCAAATGTCAAAATATCTGCACCATCAAATTCATAACATATTGATTTTCAAAACAACTGAACGTGCAACTTTCTGCTCATTTCAATGTCCATATAATGTTATACAAAATTATGTTATTTTTTTTATCAGAGCATTATCACCTACATAATTACATAAAAATGCAAGCATTCACATAGGGTATGGGGCTGCGTTTGCTAATTTGGTGATAAATCTTTGAAAATACTTCAAGATGCAAAATCCAGGCTTTTTTAGGCTGATAATGATATTTTTCATTGTCAATAACCGATGCCAATACTGATATTTTTGCATTACTTAAAGCATAGGTTCTCAAAGTGCTCCGTACGGAGTCCCAGGGCTCCGCAAGAGAAACCTCGGCGCACCGTGAGCTATTCGTTTACTTATTAAAATACTGACTTTGCAACTGTCCAAAGAAGCAATAATGGCATTAATAAAATTTGACAACGGTAGCATCGAAATGTGGCAACATGGCAGTAATTGAAATATGGCATTATCTATTAGTTCCCAATTGATATTACTAGGGGCGTAACGTAACGTCAATGATTGTTGCATGCCTTGCTTTCAGTGAATAAAACTTACTCACTTCAAAACTTTAAATGAAGTTTTAAATCGTAAACACTAAGAAAAATAAAAAACAAAAACTCCTTGCAAATTTTCGTTGTCAAAGGTATTGCCAAAAAGAAGTGATTAAGAGAGTAAAGCAAAGTCTGACATTTTTTCTTCAAATGGACGAATCTACAGACGTTGAGGATTAGCTGTATTACTTGTATTTATCTGTTACATCTATAATTTTAAGACTGAAGAGGACTTACTTTTCTATAAACCTTTAAAAGCTCACACAAAAGGTGAAGATATATTTTCTTTTTTTGAGGAGCATGATATATTATGGAAAAACTGTTTAAGTGTATATACAGATGGTGGTGGGTAAATATTCGGGAGTTGTGGCTCACATAAAAGTAAAAACTCGGAAACTGTTGGCATTCACTGCTTTTTACACCGCCATGCTCTGGATGTTAAACGGATGCCTCCTGATGCAGTTAAGTGCTGGAAGACGTGACAAAAATTGTTAACTTTATTAAAGCTAGGCCACTTAATTCCAGAATTTTTAAATTGCTGTGTGAAGATATAGGAAAAACTCAAAGTGTTCTTGTTACATACTGAAGTTCGCTGGTTGTCCAGAGGGAAGGTGTTGGCAAGATTTTATGAGTTGCATAAAGAGGTTCACAGCTTTTTATCTGATCGAAAGCACAAGTTTGCTGTTAAATTAACAGACAGCACCTTTATTCAAAGGTTGGCGTATATGGCAGATATTTTTGCTTACTTAAATGAAGTAAATATGTCGTTACAACGCAACAAAGTAACATATTTCAAAGCTCAAGGTACCATCCTTGCACTTCAACGGAAAATAAACCTATGGAAAGAATGCATCCTTGAAGGAAAACATGAATGCTTTGGAAATTTATGTGAATATCTTCTTTCAAACCAGCTTGTTTTGCAAGAAAATATAAAAGTCTTTATCTCCCAGCATCTAACCAATTTAGCCGAAGTTATTGGAAGGTATTTTATCATCAACGCTGATAACTTTCTTTGGATTCAGAACCCATTTCAAGATTTTCCTAAAATGGCAACCCTCTCATTAAAAGAAAAGGAACAGCTGATTAATATATCATCAAACTTTGAATTGAAAAGTAAATTTAAAGAAATTGAACTAACAAAGTTTTGGATCATGCTGATGGAAGAATTTCCAGAAATATCACTTGAAGCTCTGAAAGTGCTACAGTAATAAGATTTCTGACTACCCATCTGTGTGAAAAAACATTCCCATTGTATGCAGCAACAAAAACTAAATATAGAAACCGGCTGAGTGCAGAAAATGAGCTAATCTTACAAGTGACTTCAATTGAACCGCAATTTGAATATTTTTTAAATACAAAGCAGCAAATACATCCGATTCATTAAATGAAGCACTTCCAATTTACTCAGGAACATCAATCGGTAAATATCAATTTGTTTTCTTTGTTTTTATTTTTAGAAATTTATTGTGGGGCTCCATAAATTATGGTCAATCTCTTCATGGGGTCCATAACACCAAAAGTTTGAGAACCCCTGACTTAAACCACAGTTGAAGGAAATTACTTTGCTGCAATGAAGAACCACACAACATCGAATTATGCACAAACCTGGATCACTAAAACAGTCAACCACCACAGCATATCCCCTGTTTTGTTTGCAGGCAGTCATCTGCTTCACAGGAAAAAAGCTGTGAACAAATGTTACATCAGAGACAGTTTATAGGGACGATTATGCAGCGAGCTGTATATTACAAACTGCTTGATGTAGTCGGAGGACTGCCCAGTGTAAAAAACAGGATACAGAATTTGCATTAATCAATCAGAGATAAAGTAGTAATTTGGGTTTCTGAACACTCCTTGCACTACAACAGCATGGTGGCATTTATAAGCAAATATTTCTGGCATATATTGGCAAAATGTTGCTGATATGATACATCGGCAATATTGCCATACTAACGCATCAGTCAAGCTCTAGCTTATACACCTAGTTATTTTCTCAGGCAAACTTACATGTTTGGGTAACTGTTAACTGTTGCTTATGCATCCACATGATAGACTCATTCTGCATAAATTTTTAATACACCTAGCTATTTTCATAGGCAAGGGAAGGGGCTATGAAGAACAAGGGTCACCAACCTTTTTGAAATTGAGAGCTACTTCTTGGATACGTATTTAGTGTGAAGGGCTTCCCGTTTCATGCACACTTCTGAAATAAAAAATGTACTCAATTCACCTTTACGTTATTTTTAATTGATGACATTCATCTGTGTGAAGCCACTGAACATGTTAACGCTATTTTTAGAACAGGTTCAAAGTTGACCCACGTAGTCCGTGTAGGTGACCTGGTGCCCGCTGGAACGATCTTGGTGACCCCTGTAGACCAATGTAAAATATTTTTTTTAGATCACAGGTTCATAACCTGGGGTTAGTGAACCTACAAGGGGACTGTGAAGGTGTCCAAGGGTTTGTGAAGGACCAAGGGTCCATGAATGTGATTTAAAAGGTTAACACTTTGGCACCCGGGTGGTTTCGGCGATTTTCGAAAAAAAAACAGCAGTTTTCGGATGCCTTACCAACGCCCTAGCTCCTCCGCCGATTGCGCTAGAGAGCTGTTCAACGGCTCAAACGGATCGGCCAGTCTAGTAGATTGCACTCGAAAAAAAATTTTTTTGCTTGGGGGTGTGGGTTTTTGTGAGTGACGTCATAAGTGGAGGACTTTTAGGCCACCTTGGCCCACTTTGCCTGGCCCACTTTGCCTGGCCCTGGGCACCGACCGTTAGGTGGTAGTATTTCGCTCAAGTTTTTACTGGAAACTAGGCTACAATCCGAGTCTTTTGATACTTTGGATGACCTGCTGGGGTTTTGGGTTCAAAAGTTGTGATTTAAGTTAG
>Ga0210059_1003450_pt1 | contig 25280 bp, 14 predicted proteins | sample Ectturendosymbi2_FD_188042 | JGI IMG/M metagenome (GOLD analysis project Ga0210059, IMG submission 188042) | Ecteinascidia turbinata endosymbiont from Florida, USA - Sample 2 (SPAdes) (version 2) | ecosystem: Host-associated > Tunicates > Ascidians > Unclassified | place: Key West, Florida... | reverse complement strand
AAACTAGCAACAAATTTTCCAAAAGATGGTCAGCGCATCGCAGTAATTGGAACAAACAAGATTGTAAAACTGATAGTGACAAGGACCAGATGGCCTTGTCGCGGCACTATAAACAAGCCACCTCTGCACAAAGCATACACCGTTACTTTTGTTGAACAACCAAGTTGTCACTCTCTGGATATCTGTGAAAATAAATGGTATCACCTATTTGACGCGCAACTCAACATTCAGAACATGAACCTCCCCCGTGTAAAATAATTATTAGGATGCTTTGTGTTGTTTGACTTAATCCGATGTTGTCTTCCGCTTTGTGCGCTAGCTTTTCTCTCAACACAGCTTGCTTACTCCCACCACAGTGTTTAAAGCGAACTCGTGGCAGGTTTAAATGCGTACCCCAGAAACTTACTGCCCGCACATGGCTTACTATTTTTCTCTACCATTGTTAGTCATTTCACCAAGAGTTATTTTTTAGTTGGAGAAATTTTTCAGCCATTAGCATCAACTAGTTAGATGTTTCAGTCATTTATTTATTTGAGTAAACGTCTTTTTAATTTTTGAGTAAACGCTTATTTCATGAGTCAGATTTTTTTGTCGCCACTTGTATTCTTGACGTCAGTCAGTTTGTTAAGATGTTATGATTTATGAGCTTGTATTACAAAATTTTGATTGTAGTCTTGAGTTTGTTTTTTTTCTCTGCTGTTACTTCAGCCTTTCAACTTTTCACCTGTAAGCTTCGCTTGCAATTTTCAGGACTGAGGATGCATAATTGTACGTGAAATCGATTTCCTATTAAAAATTTGCTGATCGATTCCTTGCTTACACCCATCGTGGAAAGTACATACTTGAGCACATTGAGATGTGTAATTCGCAAAATTTTTATACCAATTGTTCTTGAAAGTTGGGGGTTGACTTACACATAAGATGCGACGTACACATGCATTGCGTGGAAGCATGCTTGTTGGGTTGAGCAAGCACATACACATTTGAGCGCATTTACGTGACACATGTGTTTCTTAGCTTGTTGCACAGAAGCAAGCACACTTTGTGGTTTGCACAAGAACATACGCAAGTGATTACATTCACATGAGGCATGTGTGTCATACGCTTGCACAGGTTGATGTAATTGCAGAAAATGCAATTTAAAAGGTAAAATAAGCGCTCTGGGGTAGACATATGTACTTTATACTGTGCGTGCGAATAACTTGCCAAGAATTATAGTGTAAAAACGTTGTGCAATGTCATGCAAGAAAAAAGTGTTTCATATGATGCTGGTTTCAAGCTCAAGGTTGTAAATTTTGTGACAATTATGCATCACACAGATGGTGATTTTAGGGCTATCGATGAGCATGCATATGATAAATTTCTGTCATTATCACAGCTTTTTTTTAAAGGTGTTTTAGGGACCTGATTCAGTCCCTAGAATAAGAGAAAACTTCCATCAGATCCCTAGAATCAATGAAAATTGGGTCCCTAGAGTTCCATACCAGGTACCTATCATTTTCCTTAACATTTTGAGAGCCGGGGTACGGTATATTCATACTTTGAAATCAGCATAACACCAGCAGTTGTCAGTTGCCTTACCAATGCCACTGCTCCTCTGCCGATTGCGCTAGAGAGCTGTTCAAGGGTTCAAACGGATCGGCCAGTCTAGTAGATTGCACTTGAAAAAAAAATTTTTTGGTTGCGGGGTGCGGATTTTTTGGGAGTGACATCATAATTGAAGTAGTTTTTGGGCCATTTTGGCTCATATTGCCTGGCCTAGAGCTCAACTGCTAGGCCGAAGTATTGCGCTGAAATTTTCATTGGAAACTAGGCTCGAGTCCGAGTCTTTTGAGCCTTTGATCGACTTTCTAACATTTCTGGTGCAAAAGCTATGATCTAAAATCAACAAATTAATTAAATATCTAATTACCTAATTATTCAAATATTTTTGTTATTTTAGATCATAAATTTTGAACCCAAAACCCCAGCAGGTCATCCAAAGTATCAAAAGACTCGGACTGTAGCTTAGTTTCCAATAAAAACTTCAGCGAAATACTACCATCTAGCAGTTTCGGCCCTGGGCCAGGTGAAGTTGGCCAAGGTGGGCTGAAAGTCCTCCACTTATGACATCACTCACAAATAATCTGCAACCCCCAACCAAAAAAATTTTTTTTGAGTGCAGACTACAAGACTTGCTGAGTCTTTTGAGCTTTGGATCGGGTCTGTAGTGCTTACCGGACCAGAAAAATTCCCGTGCAAAGCCATGTGCGATCCAGCTGTTTTTGCGGAAACCGCTTGAATCAACCCGGGTACGAAAGTGTCAACACTATGGCGTCCAGGTGGTTTCGGGGATTTTTGCACCAGAACAACTGGATTGCACATGGCTTTGTGCGCGCGTAGCTCTGGTGCCGAAAGTGGAAGAGAGCTGTGTAAAGACACAGCATGTCTTGTAGTCTGCACTCGAAAAAAATTTTTTGGTTGAAAAAAATTTTTCTTGTCTCGAAAAAAGTAGTCGAAAAAAATTTGTTTCTTGTGGTCTGCACTAAATTTTTTTTCAGTAAGTCTTGTAGTCTGCACATGAAAAAAATTTTTGGACTTTTCTTCAGAAGCGAGTTTAAGTAGATTTTTAATCATACACATTCAGTTTAAAGATATTAGTAATCAAAGAAAACCAGAAGCTTAGAGTGATTTCTTATACAACAAGGCTCATCCAACAATAAAGTGCAATTTATGCTCCATTATAGAAAAGGAGGTGGTTCAAGCACCGAAAGCTTGATCAACCATTTGAAATCAAAGCACAGAATCCAGTAATCCATGAGAGTGAAGACCACAAAACTACAATGGCACAGGAAGTCATCCTATCATAAATTATGAAAAAGGAAATGAGTCTTCTTGAGGCTACAAAGAGGAGGTCAAATAACCTTGAATAACTGTTCCATGCATTAATTACAATCAAGTCCAAATCAGTGGAACCAGACAGGGCTTTTTTAGCCATGGAACTATTTGTCACAAAACTCAGAAACAGACTGAATAATGAAAGTCTGCTTTGATTATCATATGTCAGTATTATAAACATCATTGAAGAACTGTGCTTATAATTCGTTTAATAATTCATTAAGAAATTGTGCAGGGAGGAACAGTAGTAATTTTACAATGATATTGAGTTTTCATAGCTCAAAATGGCGTTCATTTTTAAACCCAAAAAACGGGTTTTTCCAGGTTTCTTTTCTCAGCTACCCGAAACCTGGGTTTTAAAATTATGCCCTGAATTGGAAACCCTAAGTGTGAGGAAGAGATGGGGTGATGTTCATGTGTGCTCTTGTGTATGATGTGGCTTTTTGCGGTAACACAGTAAGAAATGTGGCTCTTGGTCTCTGACTGGTTGGCCACCCCTGATCTATTGCAAATTTTTGATTGTCAAAACAAAGGTGCAAGATTTAACTATGATAAGTAGCTATAAGGTTTTCCTGAGAAAACTATTGTTCATGATATCCACTGCAATTCTGTCATTTTTTAAGGTAGGCCATGTAGTTAATGTGCTTATTACCACCAGTGACTGTTGAATCGCAATGAAGTTGTGATTCATTTTGAGTAAATGTTTCATTGAACGTTAACTCCTTGAGAGCCGGCCTACGGTATATTCGTACTTGGATTTTGGCCTAAAAAACAGTAGTTTTCGGTTGCCGTACCAACGCCGTAGTTCCTCCACCGATTGCGCTAGAAAGCTGTTCATGAGCTCAAACAGATCGGCCAGTCTGGTAGATTGCACTCAAAAAAATATTTTGGTTGGGGTTGCAGATTTTTTGTGACTGACGTCATAAGTGAAGTAGTTTTAGGGTCATTTTGGCTCATGTTACCTAGCCTAGGGCCCAACCGCTAGGCCAAAGTGTTTCGCTGAAGTTTTCATTGGAAACTAGGCTACAATCTGAGTCTTTTGAGCCTTTGATCGACTTTCTAGCGTTTCTGGTTCAAAACTTATGATTTAAAATAAACAAACTAATTAATTAGCTAATTAGTCAAATATTTTTACTAACTTACATCACAACTTTTGAACCCGAAACCCCAGCAGGTCATCCAAAGTATTAAAAGACTCGGATTGTAGCCTAGTTTCCAGTAAAAACTTTAGCGTAATACTACCACCTAACGGTTGGCACCCAGGGCCAGGCAAAGTGGGCCAAGGTGGCCTAAAATCCTCCACTTATGACGTCACTCACAAAAAAACAGCACCCCCCAAGCAAAAAATTTTATTTCGAGTGCAATCTACTAGACTGGCCGATCCGTTTGAGCTGCTGAACAGCTCTCTAGCGCAATCGGTGGAGGAGCTAGGACGTTGGTAAGGCAACTGAAAACTGCTGTTTTTTTGCGAAAATTGTCGAAACCAGGCGGCTCTTAAAAGTGTTAAAGAGTGATTTTTGCATTACAAACCTGTTATTGGATTGCTTGAGAGTGTCACAGCTTTTTTTGCAGAAATCTGAAGAAACCTAGTGTATTTTAAAATGGTGACAAAAAATGGAAGCTGTGATGCAAATGATATTGTCATTGTAGTTGAAGCTACAGCCAACCTTGTTGCTCACTGGGAAGCTGTCAAAAAGATGTATTTGGCCCCTGCACTCAATTTTTTCTATAAGAAAACTGCAAACAACACAGATTTGCTTTCTGACCTGGATGGAAATCGATATGGATTGGTTTTGTTTTATGCAGCTGACAGAACACCAGATTCTGTGACTCAATGCTTCAAGCCTACAAGCAGTTTGAATTCAATGCTAAAATTGTTGGATGCTATTCAGTTTGATGGTGGGGGTGGTGAACATTATAGTCATGTAACTGAAGGCTTGGCTACAGCATTGCAGCTTTTTCATGATTTAAGGCATTATCGTCCTGAAACTGATGCCAAACGCTTTTGTTTTCTTGTGTCAACTACTCCGCCATACTCAATGCCATGTTTTGAAAGTTTTGAATATGCTGGCAGCACTGGTACAGAGATATGCGAAAAAATGAAGGAACAACGTATTAAAATGTCTCTTATTTCTCCAAGGCACATTGCAGACTTGCAGCAGATTTTTGTGCAGTGCAATGGTTGTCAGCCTCCTCTATTGAATTATGCCCTTGACCGCAGGCATCTTGTCCTAGTTCATGGGTTTGAACTGCCTACAGAGAAAGAGCCTGTACCAGTAAACAAACAATCTGAAGATGTAAATAGCTCGTTAGTTTCTGTGAAGGAAACTACTGAAATGGAAATTGACACTATCACTACTTCAACCAATGGCTTTACACAATCAGCACCTCAAAGTAGTGCTCCCTTTCTGAGTGACGTTCAAGTGGTTGTTTCAAGCGCACCAGTATCTACAACAGGTACTTACATAAAACCTGAACCTATAATCAAAGCAACTGTTAATTCTGTTTTTCCACCATCTGCATCTCTTCCCAGTAGTACATCAAGTGCTGCAATAGGAAGCATTGGTGTAAGTGTCACTGCCGCTAAAAGTGCTAACCCACTTGCAACAACAGGTAGCGGACCTATAACTACTCCCTCTGTTCGTAATGTGACTAACGCAAAGATGGTAGCTGATAACATTGTTAAAATTACACAACAACCACAACAACAAACACAACCCTTGTGGGCTGGAACTTTGGAGTGGCTTGAAAAACGAAAATCACCAGATGGTGCAAATCCTCAAAAGATTCCACATAACATACCATGCAAGATATTACCACAACGTCAAAATACAGACATTAATACAAGTTCTTGGCCACCAAAGCTTATTATGCAGATTATACCGCAAATGCTTTTGACAAATGCTCAAAGCCTTTTGCGCCAGCCTCAGTCACAGTTTGTAGTACTTCAGTTCCCCTTTAATGACATGTTTAAGCTTCTTCTCAGCAACATGCAGAGGGAAACCTGTGGATTGATACAAATTAACTCATCGGCAGCTGTTCAAAACAGTGCTGATTCAAAGATGCTGGTGATAATTATCTTAAAGAAAAAAGATGACAAAAATCAGATCGTGGGTGTGATTCCTGGTGATTCTTCTGCTGTTATGAATGCCATCCGTCATTTGGCTCAATACACAAAGCAGCAGCATCAGCAACAGCATCTGCAACAACAACAACAACAACAGCAGCAGCTTCAACAACAACAGCAGCAGCGCCAGCAACAACATGTTGTTTCACAGGGTGGGAAAATGATGTCGCAGTCCACTGTACTTAACCAAGCCAATGCTGCATCCAATATCGGTGGTCAAGTTGTTAGTTCTCTTGGTGGGATGGGCTCTGCTTCAAATGTCATGGTAACAGGGCCAAATAGCAATGTATCTTTGCAGCAATACGCCCAGCAGCAGCCACAGCACCAGCAGCAAATGTCTCAATTCCAGAGAGCCCCAACATACTCGACAACAGTCCTGAATCAAGGTAATATTCAGCTGGCAACGCACCAGGTGGCACGTATGAATCAGCCTTTGAATCAATCTGGCATGCAGCAAACTCCAAATAGAGTTATAAATGTCAGTAATGCGCAAATGCGCCCACGTCTCACTTTGCAACCAAAGCCAAGCATAAACATTGGCTCTAACATTCACATGACTGCAGTGCAAGCCCAGTCACATTCTGGTGGGCCAAGAACCATATCACCAGTTGCTGGGAATGTGGGAGCTGTGAACAGACTCGGGTTACAACAACTACAGAATTCAGGTGGAATGCCCAACAGACAAGTCATGCATGATCAACGCTTGAGACACTTACTACGTAATAATGATAATATATCGCACATGGGAAGGAATGTGCGACCACAAGGGAATCCTGGTTTGAGACAAGTAAATCCAACTCAGATGAATCAAAATTATGTTGTTAGGAATGTTAATACTATGCAACGCATGCCGGACCAACAGCAGTTTTAAATGTTATAGAAATATTACAGTTGTGTTTCATTATAAGGTGTGTTGGTGCTGCACCAACAGGCACATTGCGCAGTATTGGCTGTTTTCTTCATTGTAACAATTACAGCAATTCATGCTACTGGACGTTTTGCACATTGTGCACATTAACTGTTGAACATTTTTGGAAATTATTTTCATTCATGCAATAATTTTTATTGTGGTAGTTTGCAATGTTCTTTACATCTTCTCAAGCGTAAGATGCATTTTTGTTTTTTTGGGGTTACTGTTCCAACCTGCAAGCATCACAGACATGTGGTATGAACGCTTAATATTTATTTACTTGCTGGTTTTGCATGCATTGTTTTGTGCCTAAACAAACACACATTTGTTCACCAGTGGTGAAATGTTCAGTCAGTTTTTCTTATTGAAGAAGACTGCTTTTCATAAGGTTTGGTGAACTTTCAGTGACAGAGTTGGTTCCTTGACCTTGCCTTAGGAATTTCAAACGTACTGTGTACATCTGTATTGTTTTGATTCCAATCATAAAAATCAGTAGCATATGTATCTAATTTTCATCACAGCACCTAGCATGTGATTATAAAGTAATCTTCCTTCGCCTTTTTGTGAACAAGTTTCTGATTTCAATGTGAAAGCTCTAGTAAACCATTGGTTCTCTCATCTTTTTTTGTTAATTGATGCGATGCATTTTTTGTTTAAAATTCATGATGCAGCTGATTCGGTCCTTTCTAGCAACAACTTTTGGGTTTATCTGTAGAAATAATGAGTATTAATGTGATATTTTCTGTCCAAAATGAAATTTTAGATGAAATTTTTTATCATTTCCAATTGCGCATGTGTTTGTGTAATGTACAGAAATAGTTGTGTTGACATTCCTAGGAAATGTACCAATTTGTACCATGCTCATTGTCTAGCAAGGTAGTCCTTTCCAAATAAATGAATACCCATAACTTTCTTCAGCCAGTGTTAAAACAAATTCGGCCTTGCAAACTTAAAAACTGCACTACATCAAAACAACTCCTTAGAAAACTTTTAAGCGTGAGTCGTTCAAATTCGCAATGACCTCTGCAAAAATCGTTTTGTGCACTGCGTCTATTGTTGCCCGAATGCGTCTTGTTTGATTGTCAATGAAGTTATTCCTGGCATCGTTTCTCGTAACGCGATATGCCATTAATAACGTTGCTGTCCTTAAGAAGTGTTGATGTTGTAAATGAATTCATCACATTCGTGACGCGCTTATTGCTTGCATCATTGTTGTTGAATATGTCAAAAACATCTGCCAAACAATTTTATTTGTTTTGTCTGATAAAAATGCATTTTATTCTAAACTATACATTTGATGTTAGCTCCAAAGATTGCTTCTGAAATTTGATTTTCTGTTTTGTGTTCATAGTTGTTTAACGCGGACGTTAAATTTCAGCTTCCTTAACGTCACATTACTTATTCACTACAACGTATTGCCCTGCACGTTGCAGTTTCATGTCGCAGCTGTATTTGTTGACCGCGTTCGGCAAAGACCGCTGTCGAAAACACTTTCGTTGTTTGTTGCAGAACGAGCATTTGTAACGAAACAATCATGCCTTGTTATTTTGCAGGTTGCGGTAGGTATATAAGTGAAGGCATGAAGGTCTGCTTAAGCGAAGGAGCGCCACTCCAGCGCCACCTGCTCCTCCTGGCGCAAGGAAAGTTTGAGTACGGCAAGGCGGAAGCGGAAGCTGTGGCGAACAGTTTCGGCGCGTGTCTGCGCGGTAAATGGGAGTCGAACGAGAGCGCGCCCGTGCAAGTTCTGCATTCGGTGCCGGAGCAGGTCGTGCGCAAATTGATGTCGAGATCCGTTCTGTGCAAAAGCGCTTTCGAGCTCTGGGGCAGCGGGCGCGATTACGACCAACTGAGATCTTCCATCAGCGAGTACCCGGACAAGTTTAAGGCGCCGTTCTTCGCCGAAACGAAAACCTTCGCGGTGCGCGTCAAGGGACTGGGGAGGAAGCTGCCGTCTTCTCAGCAAGGAAAACGCATAGACGACTTGGAAAGCGTTTTGCCGTTTCAAGGCAAAGTGAAACTGGAGGATCCCGACGCGCAATTCTATATCCTGGAAGATTACACGAAGCCGGGCGGGAGCAGGACGTCTACTCCCAGGCAAATTTACTTCTGTCGTCTCTTGTGCGACGCCCAGAGAGGTCTGTTCGAAAAGTACAGTCTCAAGCAGCGAAAGTTCATCGGCAACACGTCCATGGACCCGATGCTGGGCCTCGCCATGGCCAACTTTGCCTGCGCGGCCCCGGGAAAGTTGGTGTGCGACCCGTTCGTCGGAACGGGCAGCCTGCTCATATCTGCCGCGCATTACGGCGCCTACGTGGTCGGCGCCGACATTTCCTACAACATACTGCACGCCCGCGGCAAGTCGTCGAGGAAAGACGCCGGTTGGCGCAAGCGCGACGAAACGATCCGGCACAGCTTGGCCGAGTACGGCCTCGACCATTGCTACGTGGACGTTCTGTTGGCGGACGCCGCGCGCCATCCGTGGCGCGCGAAACGGTCGGTTTTCGACGCCATCGTTACGGATCCTCCGTACGGCATCAGGGAGGCGTGCTCGAGGGTCGGTTCAAAGAAGGAAGGCGTCGTGGTGCCTGAGCTCGGCGAGGGCCTGGTGCACTTTCCGGAACAGACCGCGTACCACTTGGACGAGATCTTCACGGACTTGCTCGATTTCGCCGCGCGCTTCCTGGTCGAGCGCGGAAGATTAGTTTTCTGGCTGCCGGTCTATCGCTCCGATTACACGCCGGCGATCGTTCCCTCCCACCCCGCGCTGACTCTCGTCCACAATTGCGAACAGGTGCTCAACAGTCATTCGTCGAGGAGACTGATCGTCATGGAAAAGGCGCGTGACGCGAGCGTTGGTCGCGCGACCATCGCCGGGTCAGTTTATTCGGGGCACAATGCGTTTCGTAACAGATACTTTAATCAGACGTGAAACTTTGTATTTTACCACTTTGTTTTTAATAACTCGCGCCCGAAAACTGGTTACAGATTCCACTGCAAATGTCAGTGACGTACTCGTGGCATACTGAATGGCTAGTTTGGTCATTTGCAACTGGAGTAGCAATGAAAGAACGTGTATCCAGGGTTGTCATCTCCGTTCATTCAAAACAAGCTAGATCTAGGCCGAAAGAAGGCTAATATCGGCCACGTAATTGTAAATTAAGCCAAAATTATGCTATTTTCAAAATCATGTAGTTGAAAGCAGACAGTTGGTATTTTAAAATGAACTAATACTTGATGCAGATACAGGTGTAAACGGGTCTCAATTTGAAGCCCGAATCACAAGTCCGGCCCGAGCTCGACATAATTTTGAAACCTGATTTAGGCCCGAAAGCTAAATTTACCGAGTGAGTGAAAATGGGCGCAACTGCGGGGTATTGCTGGCGTAGCAAACTTGCAATTATGAGTAAATAATTCGCAATTAAATCATTTTTATTAAAGTTTTCATGAACTTAATTCTTTCAACAGTAACTGGCGACAAAAGTGTCCGTTGTTGCGAAAAAAATTAATATGCAGGCCCGAACTTGGCCAAAACATTTTGACAAACATAAGCCCTTCCCGACTTACAACACCATGCACAAATAAAAAAACAACTTGATATATAAAAATGCTCGTTTCAGTCAAGAAAAGCGCGAAAGCACTTAATGAGCAACCAAGCATTGGTACAGCATCCACGGCCGGTAGGTCTGCTGCTGCTACAGAAAGTGTTGCTGATTGAGATTCGTGCTCTGAAAACCAGCAGTCAAGATTACCAGCTGTATTTTCTGAAGCACTCAGATCATGCGTCGAACTACTACCAGTAACACCACAGTATCTGGGGCATCATATTTACTGTAACGCAAGTGGTGTATCTCTTCAGCTCTACTGGAACTGTGACAGCAGAGTTCAAAAAGTATACCGTAAGTTCGGTCGATTTCTGAACTAGGTTTCCACAATGCTCATCTGAAAATTAAAAATGCACTCTGCAATCCATCAGCAGTAGAGTGCGGCGTGCATGGAATGCATTCCGCACAACTGGCCAGTTCTGCATTTTGGTGAAAAGCATTTTTGTGCTGGGGTATTTCGGATCAAACACCATAGCATTATCAATGTTTTGCCAATGCATAATAAGTAAATACTGTATCAGCTTTTTTCTCGAAGTAAACCAGTTATTGTTTTTTCTGACAGCATTTAGCGTATTGCTCTCAGACAGCAATGACAGTTGCCTTTCAGACTGGGGGCAGTTTAGTTCTCTGAGCTATCCATTCCTCTGCGTCGTTGCCCAAGGCCTTGGATTGAAGAAGTCTTCAATGTTGCACAGAAGCGGGTCAAGTGTGCTAGTGCGTGTTGATACCACAATAACGTACAGTAGCCTGTTCAAGAGAAAATCTTGCAGACAACAGCACAATAAGGTCTCATGTTAAAAACGGAAAATACAAGCCAAAAATAGTTTATAGGCGAAATCGAAAAAATATAGGCAAAATGAGAAGAAAACAGGCTAAATTTTACCGGAAAAAAGCAAAATTATCAACACTTCACCAGTGGCATTAGTCACGTTGCCACGGGGTCTTTAGTGGGCTTAGCCCCCCCAAACATAGCTCCAAGCCCACGCAAATTGAAATATCAATCATTATAAATCAGTGGAGTTCTTGCAAAATTTTATAATGTAAAGCCTCCTGTTGAAGACTTTTTGGCCACGGTTCTGAGTGGCAAACGCAGAAAATTTTCATGGAGGGCATTTGATTACGTCTCACTCGCAAAGATAAGGAAATGAATGATAAGAGAATATAAAGCAAGCAGCAGTACAAATCTAAGCGTTGTCAAGCAGTTCAAAACAGAAATAAGACGTGCTTGATATGGTTTAATTCTGGTTATCAGTTAACGTTTGAAGTATCTCGATGTCTGCCGGTTTTTCTGTTTATTGCTTTTATTCTGTTTTAAGTCAGTTATCAAGAATAGCACCAAACAACGGCGATTCACATAAAAGTAGTTGTACCAAAATGTCCAAACTTGCATCTTGGAAGTAAATAGTACCAGAATTGGTATCAAAGTACCAACTCTGGTACAGTGGTGTGCGCAGAAAATTTTCATGCGGGGGGTTTCATTCAGTGGCATATGGTGGTCATTTGTTTGTGGTGTGCGGTCTTTGTGACGTCACAATTTGACGTAGTATGCATATTCTTCTACACGCCCTTCCCTTATTTTGTGTATCATTGCACCGAGTACAAACTATCAGCGCTCCAAGTTAGAATATCGGTGGAAAATAAACTCAGTGCTGCCTCACAGGAGTTCATAACTGCAAAATTTTGGCTGCGTGTTGAAAAAGTGGAGTAAAACACACTCATCACTGCGTCAGAGCAGTTTGCAACTGCAAAATGAGACTGCACTAATGCCTCGTCGAATACGAGCAGTCGAGCGTAGGTGTGCGGCTGGACTGGCTGGCGCACACCCCGGTTTGCAAGATCGAATCTTGCTAAACTACACAACAGGGTTGCCAACCAGTCTTAACCAGAAAAAGCCAGACGTCCCAAAAAAGCCAGATAGCAGTTTTGAGGCATATACACATAAAACATGCACAACCACACACAATATAGACATTAAAACTAGTCAAAAACATCGATATAACAAAAGTCCAATCTTTAGAAGCATATTCTTTCCCCGTAATTACACTGTCGTGCATTTGTTTTTTATCAATAACATCGATCATTTGTAGGGCAACAGTAAAATTTTTGCAATATTCTGTGCACCCTGCCTGGTAATAGACCCTTGTCGCAAAAGATTTGCAATGAATATGCAGCTCAGACAATGTTTTGCCAAAGCCCAGCCTACCGATTGAAAATAAGCCAGAAAAAGCCGGATTTTTCTGCCTTTTTTTATTTCCCAAAAAAACCAAAGGTGTTCAAAAAAAGCCAGAATTTCAAAATCTGGCTTCAAACAAGCCGAATTGGCAACCCTGCTACAAACGAATTGAGAATGCGCATAAAGTGCGCAAGAAACATTTCAACTTTTTATTATGTATAGAACTCCAGCAAACTTAGTTTTCGTTTTCCCCTGCTCAGACATTATCAAATGTCTGAATGCTTTTATGTTAAAAACTGCTGTGTTTGAGCTCATGCAACAGTTCTATCATGCTAAAGGATTTGCTAATGTAGCCAGTACGGTCATCGCTTGCGCTGATCAGCCATAGCAGACAAAATAAAGACAATTATTTCGGATATAGTGAACTATCGCGGAGCACAATCTTAAACATGTGTAGTGGACGAAAGGTCTGCAAAAAGTGGTGAGATGATTTCTGGACGCAGACGATAGCCCTGATTCTCACCAAAACCTAATTGTTACTTTTTGGCCCATTTACAATATTCCTTGAAATTTGCATGCAAATTTATTCCGTGGTATTTGCATTAAGTCGACAAATTGACAAGCAAAAAGGATGCGAAAACAATTTCCTTTGCGCAGGTAACAGAGATTTTGTAAAATACCAAGCTCAAGCGGGGGTTAACCACAACCCCCCCTTGCGTACGCCCTTGCTCTGGTAGTCCTGCCTTACAACGCCATGATTTTTATGCTAAGCTGAAATCTACTCACTTTCACCATTGTTGAGGGACTTGACATCACTTAACAAGTTCACAAATTCTTTCGGGGCTGTCTGCAGGGCCGACGTTCAAATGACGTGGATACCGCATGCGCATCCTAAACGAAAATAAGACAAGCGAATGGAAGACCTTGCCTTTTTAGACCTTCAAGTACTAACTTGGTAGTGAGTGTCGGCCAGATCACACTCCAAAGAATCAACTACTTTTACGTCAACGAAGCAATTTCAATGAGTGAGCTCAGAGCGCCTTCTTATCAGTTCCAGTTGGCGATGGTATCCTTTACAGCGTATTGTGTATTGTTCACATAATACCCTTTTTGCCAACTTAGGGTTTGGGGTCCCCCTAAATGGTGGGGGGCCCTGACTATCCCAGTCAGCCCCCCGTAATCCGCCACTGCTGCTACATGATCTTTATCAGTAGAATTGCCATATAGCGTCACTTCGTGGGACCTGAGAATAAGCGTCGTTATAGGCGAACTGCACTTACAGCCAAACTGCGATAGATCATTCTTCATTCCTAAAATGGCGTTTCAGTTCAATGCCAAAACCTGGCAATTAGGGTTAAAAGTGCGTTTTGATAAAGATTGCCGCTTACTCTATCATGTTTTTGCATATACTCTGATAGGTGAGAAATTTGTCTATTTTTTAAAGTTGTAGTGAACGTCGTCCTTGGGATATCAAAAGCTTTTGCAAGATTTGCCACTTTCTCACCATTTTCGCTATTGAACACACAGTGGTGTCATACTTTTTCCATAGTGAGATACTCCTTTTCAGCAATTTATGCACTGTTCCACCAAGACTATCAAGTATCAATCAAACTAACTACGGTCGCAACTCGCAACAATTCCTAATACTGTACAGCAGGGTCTCCAAACTACGGCCCACGGACCAAATCCGGCCCGCGAAGCCATTTCATCCGGCCCGCGAAGCCATTTTGCCAATAATTAAAAAGTAATAAAATTGCGAAAAATTTGTTGACTTGGTACCGAAACAATCACATTATGAAAGATGTCCGGCCCTCGGACTGTTGTGTAATACCTTATGTGGCCCTCGGACCAAAAAGTTTGAGACCTGCTGTACAGTAAAAGTAAAACTCATGTAACGATAATTTTCATTCATTGGAGCCAGTGCTGATGGCGCAACACTTGATGCCGTTCTTACGTCAAACCTGTCACGGCTCAACGATTGGCCTCTTAACTGCGTTCCTATTCGGTCATAAAAGATTTGTGGCTCCACATGGCCGAGCTTGCACAACTGTATTTATTAACGAACGACCTATTCTGCGGGACCGACAAAACGCGTCGCTATAGGCTAAGTGACGATATAGCCGAACTCGATATGGCCGAACTCGAATGCACGCAAAAGATAGAAATTCTGCCGGGACCGACGAAATAACGTCGCTATTGCGGCACTGTCGTTATAGCCGGTCTTTATAGGCGAATTCTACTGTATTAATTTGACCTATCAACTGAGCATCTTAACGGACATGATTGTCGAATATCAGGTCACAAACTTTCTAAACCTAGAACTTGTCACGGAGCATCACTGGCGTTAGATATTTCGTTGCTTAATGCTTGTGACACATTTAAATTATATCAGTTTTTTGACGAAACAAACGATGCATTTGCAGCAAGGGCAGGGAGACATCGTCTTTGAAGTTATAATTACAAGGAAAGCATTACATCGCAGTTTTCATTTTATTTTCTGTTACCATTTCAGGGTATAATATCCTGTAAAATGTTTTAGGATTTTGCAATTTTATATTTGCTTAGTAGTTTTGTGCAAAATCAATTGCCTTCAGTTTTTCACATGCATTCTTCTGTCTTTTGCGTACTCATGAGTCTGCTCACAGTCAAACCATTATGACGTTCTAAAACTCACAACTTTGCGATTACCTCCTCCAGATCTCGTACAGCTCACATCAGCGGTGACTGGGACCAGATCTTGGGCGTCGGAGGGATTTTTTCCAGGGAGGGGCCAATAATGGATTTTCCAAAGAAAAGAAAAAAAAAATTTTGCAGCGGCCAAAAGTGGCAAAAAAATTTTTGCAGGGGCCAAAAGTGGCAAAAGTTCATTTTAACCACTCGAAATTAAGAAAACAACCCTTTATGCTAAAAATTTGGTGAGGAAATTTCAAATTTCAAAATATGGGGGACAAGGATCCCTTTTGCTCCGCCTTCTGACACCCATGGACCAGGCCTGACGAGAATGGAGAACAAGTGGGTAGGCCTACGCTGCATTCGGGATCTTCAAAGAATCTGGTAAACTCGTGTTTCAGAAAACAAGGTGCAACTCCGGCAAATTTTATGCTGTGTTATCAGAAGATTTTTGTTCCCATAAACATCCCTCATTAAAATTCATGCAGCTTTTTGAAGATAACCAGGGACCTTTTTGCCTAGATTTTGCATTTTCTTTCACTAGTTGCTACAATTCGAATTTATTACCGCAATTTGGAATGTCGCAATACAACAGTTTGGATGTTCAATCGTGACGAAATTTGAAAGTGGGGTATGGCTTCACGCGAAACGATTAAGTTCTTAACTCTACGATTGTTAATGATTTGCAAAATTCAAAGGTCCTGACGTCAATTCCGTGACGTCACAGTTATATGAAGTTTTCAGACGGGTCTAGATACATTTGTGCGGGGCCCGTGCCAGTTTTCGACGCCCCTTTTCCCTTTACTCACAACCCTTAGCATCTATGCTGCCACGGAGGGGCTGGGTGGAGCGCCCAAACTGATTTTGTCCCCGGGCGCGGTAAACTCTAGGTACGTCACTGACATCCAGGTCAGAACATACAATGACATTTTCCGCAGAATCATCTCGGCATTTCTAAGAATAGAAGTCCAGCAAACTTTTAGTTTCCTTATTCCCTGCTGAGACATTATCAAATGCCTGAACACTTCTGTGTTTCAACAACTGCTATTTTAGAGTTCTGCCATGTAGTTGGTAATGTAATCAGTAGGGTCAGCGCATGTGCTGATCAGCCACAACAGACAAAACAAACACAAATGTTATACGCATAAAGAAAGTGAACTACGCGTAACACAATCATAAACGTGCGTAGTTGACGATGGCTTGCAAAAAGTGATGAGATGGTTCCTGGATTCAGGCGATAGCCCAGACTCCCGCCATAGGTGAGGGAACCGGGGAACCGCAAGGGCCTAGGCCCCCCCACTTTTATTTCTGGGAGGGCCTACCCTCCCACTTTTGAATTTCGAATTTTGCCTAAATAAGTTTAAATAACACAATTAGTATTGGGTCCATTGTTAAGTAACTCGTTTAATCAAAACATGTTGCAGAATTTTGTCAGTATTGTTTGTCATTTATTATTTGTAATTTGGCAGTGAATTTGGCAGGATTTCGTTATGTTTGGCAGAATACCAGAATACACCGTGCCCAGTCTGTCACCCTATGGCTTGCTTACCGCACTGGTGCTGTTGAGCAGTGTTGCCAGATGCTGTAATACAACACAATTGTTTACAAAAATGGTGTAATTTTACATGCTTGTGTGCATGGGCGTCGGAATGATTTTTTCCGGGGGTGGGGACTAATGGATTTTTCCAAAAGTTTTTCTACGGGGGGCCAAAAGTGGTGAAATTTGGTTTTGCTACTCGAAACTAAGAAAACAGCCTTTTTCGTTGGATTTTTCAAATTCCTGCCCTTCTTCCGACACCCATGCTTGTGTGTAGGAAAAAGTTCGTACTACACCATTAAAAATTGCTGTAATTTGAAGCGTTTTAACACCATTCTAAATAATGAAATTTTGCTGAATCTTATACAGAAAACGAAATATTTGACAGATCAATTTCAATTGTGTTTTTGTTTTTGCATTGGTAACACCAAACAGCTATATTTATTTCTGCATAAACAACACAATTGGCATCCTTACAGCAGACAACTCGCTAGTTGCTGCATATGCTTTGTTTTGTCTTTGCATTCCGGTATACAGAGCTGGGCAGTGGTGAGCTACTAAAATAGCGAGCTACTGTAGCGAGCTAATTTTCCAACAGCGTCAACGGGAGCGTCGCTCTTTTTTGAAAAAATAACGGATGCGGTAGTGAGCTATCACCATTTTACCGTTATCGCTATTCGCTACTTTGGCGTGAGTAGTGGCCAAAGGAAAAAGTTCGCAAGAGCTCTTCTGTCAGCACACGTTGATAGTAACTGCTCTTCTCACTGTTTTGCGCTGATTTTGGATGGTTTGTTTGCGGTAAGCTAGCAGCATTAGGAAAGATTTCACTCAGGCTGCTTTTGAACAGATGGATAGGTTCTACGTTAGGCTGGTAAAAATTGAGCATCAGCGACAAACTTTGAAGCAGTTGGGGCTTCGAAACATTGGCTCCTGCTACCGGTAAAGCTGTGTATGACTGAATTGAAAGCTTGGAAAAATATGGAACTGGGTTCAATATTTCGCTGCATGTGTAACTACGGTTTTTATTTTGAAGCATATGTCAGTATGACAGTTTTTGTAGCTTGATTCGACTTCAAGATATTTGGCTGTATGCATAACTTGAAGCAAACTTATCATTCTGTCTTAAAGACAGTGGCGCAGCCAGGGGGGAAAGGCAAGGTAGTCGCCAGCGGGGGGGCCAGTGGTGCCCGGCCCCCCATTTGAAATCGGTGCCCCCATTTCACGTTTTTCCCCCGGTTGCTACATGCATCCAATACTGTATTTTTAAAATGTGCCCCTCCCCCTTCTGGTTTTTGGCCCCCCCTGCTGCTAAACCCTGGCAACAGGCCTGGGGAAAGGGAGACATCTGTCCCCGGGCGCAGCACTTTGAGGGCGTAAATTGAGGTTGGAATGTCACGTAGCAATTAAAAAATGTCGAATATGAGCGGATGCTAGTAAATACGATTTACAAAATGTCGAAAGCCAGTCTCTGATACCCAGTTGCAAAATCTCATCAAGTTCACCAAGGTTCGCAAAGGGAGCAATTACGAACCATAGTGACGCTTTAAAGGCGTCGCTTGTGTCTCCAGCAACCACCGCCCGCATGTGGTTTGACTGACCGTTGCGTCACAATGCTTTCAGATAGCCAGGGTTGCGAACTTTCCCACTTCGTTCTCATTCATAGTTGCGTCACTATGGACGGGAATCCAGCATTCACAGTGCATGCAACTGCGCATGCTTTCAGAGCAGCGATAAACCTCAAATAGTATGTTGTTACGACAACATATCTGATGTTAAGGAAATCATTTGATGGATTTGATGTGGAAAGGGATTTGATGTGGTTCTGAAGGTAATTATGATTATTTTTATTTGTGGGATGTTTAAATAAATCCTGACTACTTTTGCAAACTTCTAATTGCAAATGGGCAACAGCGTTGAGTGTATTAGTTGTAATTATAATTGTGTACTTTTCAGTTACTCTCAGGGACGCGATGAGAGAGTGGGGGCATTGCTTCCCTTGTTCTTTCAAAAAGAAGGCAACGGGTGCGGAGCTAACTTTTCATCACAGTATCATAGGGAATTTCATGGTTAACAAGATCTAGTTGAAACAAATTTATTGCAGCTATTCACGCACCCACAACATTCATAATGGTTTTCTACACTCTCTGTTATTATTTTTGATGTCAACATTTGTTGTTGAACAGAAACAAGCATATTGGTGAAGAATTTTTTGTTTTTTGTAAGTTTGGATTTCCCTCAATACGTTTTTTTGACCCGTGCCCTAGCGCTGCTTCAGCTGCTACCTGTGTTTTATGTAATTTCACCTATAAACTTAGCATCTCCACAGACATGATTATCGAAATTCAGATCACAAAATTGCTAGCAAAACTTTCTACAGAGAGTCACTGGCGTTAGATATTTTCTAGGCTAAAATAGGTGACGCATTTAAATCTTATCAGCTTTTTGACAAAATAATCGATACATTTTCAGCAGCAAACGCAAGGAAACTTTGTCCTAGGAATGAGATAATTGCAAGTAAAGCATCAGATTGCAATGTTTCCTTTATTTCATGCTGCCACGAACGGCCTAGGGATCGCTTAAACTGATTTTGTCCCCAGGCGCGGGAAACCCGAGGTACGGCACTGCTTGAAGTGTCGTTTGTTTTTTGCAAAGTGCTTTCATATCTGTTGCTGCAACATGATACTGTAGATAAAAATGCTGTTTCTTACTAACAAAGAATTTTACACTTCCACTAAACGAGGCGCCGAAAGTGCATTATTTTTCTTTTCTGCTACTCATTCAAAGTTCTGCTATTCAGCAAAAATCAAATAAGGCTACTTTGCCAAACAACAAAACTTTTTCTACTGTAAAACTCGCGTTGTGCGTACAATCGCTATGTTTATTGCTTCGCAATAAGTTTTTAGCTTTCAACATCAGTGATAACTGCTGAAAAAGTTCGCATAATCTGTGGACGTTGCCAAATCACAATTCCCGGGTCACTTTAGGGTTTAGGTTTCCGAGCATGCTACAGCGCGTCCGCTCAATCTTCTGCCGCCCGGTTTTGAAAACCAAACGTTCTGGGGGAACTACATGAAAGTATTCCCTTTGAGATGACGGATAAATCACTTCGCGTTAAACTTGTTATCGTGAGTTTGCTTGAACATAATTTAAATCAACGAATCTCACATTTTCGTTCTTTTAACTCTGCACGCAAAGTCAACATTGACGAAAGTTTGGGACTGAAGATGCCGTATGGCGAAATCGATTTCCATTAAATAACATCAATGCGTGCTGATTTTTGTTACTGGTGCAGTGTGCACAGACAGTGCTTAAGTTGACGAAAGTTTTGGTTCATCTACGTTTAAACCTGACATAGCACTACCAACCGTCGGGTAGTTGGGCTTTTTTATCATTGTAATTTCGCTGAAATTTTATTTGCCTCCATGTGTTTAGGTAAAAATTGCACGATGCTATTTTTTTGCAAGTGACCATCGCCTGGCCTAAACAAGAAAAAAATTTTCTTTGATTAACATTCTTACCTGACACAGCTACAAAACGTCAAATGATTGATTTCTTTTATCATCACGATCTTGCTAAAATTTTATTCACCTCCATATGCTAAGCCGCAAATCACATGATGTCGATTTTTGCATGTGATCGTTGTCCGAAGGTAACACCAAACTTCGGATGCTGCAACTTCGCATAAGAAAAAGAACTGCTTTCTGACAGCTTGGCTTTGATTTTCCTCATTTGTTAAATAAATTATGTGTGATTCTCAGTGTTTTTTGCATATTTTCATGCGAAACTTTTTCAGATATTGCGAAAAAGTATGTATGGGCATTGAATATACTGATAGGGAAACCTAATTTCATAATGGAATAAAATAAATTTTTGATAGGATATTTTATCTGAATAAGATTTCAGCACTGTGGATGCATAGTGGTACGTGAAATCCATGTCCCATAAAAATAATTAGGTTGACTGGTTCGCTTGCTTGTCACCTGTGTGGGGACCCGTAACTTGAATAGGCCTACAGATATGTGCAAGTTTAAATCATCGCAAAAACATAAAAGCAGACCCGTCGGCAGATTCCTCGACAGCGTTTACAGTAAATCGAGAGCTTTAAATTGTTGATGTTAGGTTTACTTTTTAGAGTTGATGCCGGCTGCTTAATGCGCATTGCACACCTTTTAAACAAAAGCATTCAACACATAGACTGCACTTTCAAAAACTGGAATGTTAAGGAAACGGTGGTTGGTCAATTCGCTCTCGAATATCTAAATAACCATTCTTTCCACGCAGGCTATATAAACTACGTCCTACACAAAACTACAATGGCGAATAAATTGAACCAGGCAGAAACAAGGAACCTCAGTTTAAAATACAAGTAGTCGGTAATTTGTTCAGGGGTTTCACATGAAACATAGATCAACATTACATTTTTATGAAAATCTAAAATAAGGCATAAAAATTTCGTGGGAGACTTTGATTGCCCGGTTTGTCCCCCACCCTGGTTGCGGGCCTAATTCAATTTACACGCGCATTAAGCTACGTGACAAACATATTTGATCTTTTGTTGCTTGACCATTCTCTTGAGTACTGGACACACAGCGCGAAACTTCCATTGATAAAGGTGATTGCTAGCCTACAACAATCGACTCACAAGCTAAATGCACTGTATATGGGCGTTTCTGCAGTCTGTGTTTCATTTATATTTGCCTGCACTGTAAAATAATTTTTCCTATATCATAACTGTTCAGTGACTATACTTTTTTGAGATCACGTGTTTTCTTTAACAACATTTTACAAAAAAATATTTCAAGGTTAGCTTTTTCAAAATAAATCTTACGTGTGTAAACAAGGCCAAAACTTTTTTTAAAGTGCAGCAAAAGTAGCGGTAGCGATAGCTCGCTACTATTTTTATTCAGGAACGGCTGCGGTAGCGCCGCTATTAAATTTAACAAATAGCGGGAGCGGTAGCGACGCTATTAATGAAGCAGCGGTTGCCCACCTCTGCAGGTATCTAATGAAGTTGTAGAATTAGTATTCAGTCATGTTACGTCTGTGTTCAAGATGTATAAAAGTTGTGATTTTGAATGTGTTTAAGAGAAGTATCAATGCTGTGTAATTTTTGCCTGTTTTTTAAGCTGTGTTCTTCTTTTTTTCAACAGCCCAGTGGCGACTCCGGCACTCGGGTTCCTCGGGTTTCGCCCGAGTCTTTGATTACGATTTATATCGGAGAACGCGAGCTTGCTTTGTATATTTATGCTACCATCCACGGTCCCGACTGCACTAAGTTGCTAACTCGGGCTCTTTTCTTTGGACCTTGTCACCATAGGTGGCGGAACCGGGGGCGCCGCATGGGCCTAGGCCCCCCACTTTTATTTCTGGAGGAGGGCTGGCCCCCTCACTTTTGAATTTCGAATTTTGCCTAAAGAAGTTTAAGTAACACAATTAGTATTTAAAATGTAAAAAATGTTGCAGAGTCTTGGCAGCATATTGTCAATATATTTGTAATTTGGGAGTGAATTTGGCAGGATTTTGCAATTGTTTCTCAGACTACACCGTGCCCAGCCTGTTACCCTGCTGTGGCTTCCTTACAGTATTGGTGTTGTTGAACAGTGTTTCCAGACGGTGTAATACAACACAATTTTTTACAAAATTGGTGTAATTTTACATGCTTGTGTGCATGGACGTCGGAAGGGCTTTTTTCCAGGGGTGCCACTAATGGATATTTCGAAACGTTTTTCTAGGGGGGCGGGCAGAAGCTGGGAAGTTTGTTTTTTACCACTCGAAACGAAGAAAACAGCTTTTTTGCTGAAAATTTCAAATTCCTGCCCCCATTGTGACACCCATGTTTGTGTGTAGGAAAAAGTTCGTGCAACACCAAAGAGTGGTGTAATTCAAGCGTTTTAACACCATTCCCAATAGTGAAATTTTGCTGAAGCTTATACGCCAAATGAAATATTTGACATATCATTTTCGATTGTGTTTGTATTTTTGCATTGGCACACTAAATACAGTAGCTATACATTATTTTTGCATTGGCAACACAATTGGCATCCTTACACACAGCTTGCTAGTTATTACATATTCTTTTTCTTGTCTTTGCATTCCGGTACCTAAGGCAGTTCTAGAATGAGTATTGAGTCATGTTACTTCTGCGTTAAAGAAGTGGAAAAGTTGTGATTTTGAATGTGTTTAAAAGACAAGTATCAATGCTGTGTCATTTTTGCCTGTTTTTTAAGCTGCGTTCTTAGTGTTTGAACAGCCCATTGGCGACTCCGGCACACGGGATCTTCGGCTTAGCCCGAGTCTTCGATTACGATTTGCATCGGAGAACGCGAGCTTGCTTGCTTTGTACATGTATTTGTGTCACCACCCTAGGTCCTACTTTACTAAGTTGTTAACTGGGGCTCTCTTTTTTGGTCCTTGTCACTGTTCATATATTTTCGTTCCATGTCTGGCCTTTCGCTTTCATATTGCAGGTGACCAGAATAAAACAACATTGTTCGTAGTGGGCGTTCTCTCGACTTCGTTCGCTCGCACTTTACTCGGGCTCATCCAGTATAGCCCGAGCTGCGCTATGCAATTAAGTATTTTTTAAAACATAGTTCAAATTGGACTGAATGTTTTTTGAAGCAATGGATTTGTACAGAACATTGGATATGAAGTCCAATCCAATGGACAGTTCCCATTTCGAGAATAATTTCAAACGAACGATAAATTTTCCAGCAACTCGGGCTAATATGAATGAGCCTAGTGCGCAGAGGACTTACTGGCGTTAGCATTGCTCTGTGACGTACGTTACTTAACCGTGGAGAAGTTATCATGAGAACTTTTTATTTATTTTTACGTAACAAACGTCACAGAGCAACAATAATGCCAGCTAGAATGAAAGCAAATGGAAATTTCAGTGAGGCAATCGTCGAAAGGTTTTATTCAGTCAGAATAAATCGTATGAGCCCGAGTGACGCTGTTGACCTGGATCGCCTCTGAGTAACAGCCTATTTCAGGGGCTCTCAACCTTTTTCCCCGTTAAGTACCCCCGAGTCATAAAACAATCAACCCAAACCCCCCGTATGCTGACGCAAAAATAAGTGGTAATATATTGACTAACAGTTAGTAACTAACAATTTTCCTGTAGTATAGGATATTAAAAAATAAGAATACATGAAAACTCAACTGCGATCCAAGTACCCCTGAAAATCTTCCCGTGAACCCCTGGGATTCGCGAACCCCAGGTTGAGAAACCCTGGCCTATTTGAATTTCAGATGGTCCACCGATACGCTTTGATAGTGGTGTAATTTTGTCTAAAATAGTGTAATTTAGATCTTCAGATGGTGTATAGGTGATGACGTCATATTTCAATGCTTGTGACGTCACAGTTGCCAATTGAAACCGTAAGACTTTTCTATAGTGTTTTGGTGTTCTTGACGTGCACTTGTGCCCCCCCACTTTGAAAAAGGTTCCGCCACCCACGACTCCCACCAAAACCTAATTATTTCTTTTTGGCCCATTTACAATGTTCCTTGAAAACTGCATGCAAATTCATTCTGTGGTGTTTGCGTAATGTTGACAATAAACAAGCAAAAATATATGAAAACATAAATAACCTCATTGGCACAGGTAATAAAGTTTTTGAAACATATCAAACTCGAAGAGGATTTTTACCCCCCCCCCTTGCGTTCTCCCTTGTTGCTCGCATAAGCACGTGCTTGAGCGAGCTAAGAGTGCACGTTTGTTTTGCAACTGCGTTGCACGTTTTTTCGGAAGCACGTGATGTACCCAGCAGGTACAAACTTTTGGAATGACTTTCGGTAACTTCTAATATATTTCTCTACTGAGATGTCAAAAATCGAGAAATGAACACAATGTTTACCAAGTTTCTGTTACATGTGGGCGTGGCGTCATGTTTCACGAAATATCAATGTGGGTGAAAACAGCGAAGATGTTTCATGTGTGTTTACAACAGCGCATGGTACTTCTGCTAGCCCATTCTGTTCGCTCGCTTGGGAATCGCCTGAATGGCATCATTTTTTGTATTATGTAGCAATATAAAGAAACGCCAGTTCGCTCTCACTTCCGCTCCTGCATTGTGAGCAATAATTCGGTAGAAGCAATGCTAAAGCCCTCTTACATGGGAAAGCTTGATGGTCCGACAGACTGCAAAAGGATTAGGCAAAACCAGTCCACGCTGCAAGTAACCGGCAAATCCATTGCAGCAGGTGGAGACGTTCAAGCCAGCGGTGTAACTGACGAGGGTGAAGGGGAGCGTGCCGCATCCCCTGGCAAGCTAAATGTAAACACTGGCCCTTTTGCTGACATATTGATATTTAGTATTCTTTTGGATTTCAATAGGTTGTTGTTTTTTAGCGTTTTTCGCGGTGTTTTCAGTTTGTTA
>Ga0210059_1003449_pt1 | contig 25282 bp, 14 predicted proteins | sample Ectturendosymbi2_FD_188042 | JGI IMG/M metagenome (GOLD analysis project Ga0210059, IMG submission 188042) | Ecteinascidia turbinata endosymbiont from Florida, USA - Sample 2 (SPAdes) (version 2) | ecosystem: Host-associated > Tunicates > Ascidians > Unclassified | place: Key West, Florida... | reverse complement strand
CAAAAAATTTTGGGGGGCCAAAATGTTTGATTTTAGGCGAATAACACTATTTTGTTTTGGATTCCGCCTCTCAAAGCATAAAATGACAGTAAATGCTAAAAATTTGGGGGCATGGTCTCCCTGGCTACGCCTATGGTCCGGGCCTTGACTGCATAACCTGCCTGCATTTGAATCCCGGACAGAGAACAACGCAACTTAATCCGGTTACCTGATTTTCCTCAAGATCGATTGACTTCAAATCGGAAAGACGAGAACAACGTAAGCTTTTTAAATTTCCGGGAATAGAAACGGGCTTCCGTGCGGGATTGCCTGCCTGGCCATGAAGGTTGCGTTGTGTTCTTGTGGTAATAACTCCTGGTGAAAGCCTGAGGACAGAGATTTTATCCACTTCATGCACGGGCATGCCTGGCACAGGTTTTCGCCTGTCGACCGTTTAAGTGTCTACAAAAACACGGGAATTCATGTTGAAGATTCCAACTTGTCGCGCGAACTATAGAGTGAAAGCGAAATCTCAAGAAGACCAAAAGTCTGCCTCTAAACGAAATCAACCCTCAAAGGAGTTTTGAAATGGATAAGTACGGTGGTGAGCAAAAATTTATGGTGTCCTTGAGAACAATCGTATCGGTGCTTCAGTGTGTCTTTTGAAATCGCTGTTACTTTGCTCTGTTGACCTTGTGTAAACTGTCTGTTCTTGACCCTGTTTGAACCCTACTACGCTCGCTCATGACCTTTATTTGCCCTTTTGTATGTACACGCTTTTGCCAACCATTGCCATCACGGAGTGCTGCTTATAGCGTTGAAGCAAGTGGGAGATAGTGCGACTTTCTTGCTGTTTTGGCTTGTCTTTTTGAGCAGTTGGTTTCGTTCGTTACCGTATGCGATCGCTTGTTTTGTACGAACGCGCCCGCACACACGCCTTTTGAAACGCGCTTCCCGGGAACCAGATTATTACCTACACCCATCTACCCGCTTTGCTTTTTTGATTCTAGGCGTCTGTGACGACAAAGTGTGTCGCATCGCCGCCGCGTGTGGGCCGCAGACCCGGCAATAGTTAACTTGTTGGGACTGATCTGAATCTGGGGGGTAGAAAGTACGAAAAAATTAAGAAAGCACTTTTTATGGGTCTGGTTCGTGTAGAAACATCTTCACTGCCGTTTCCCGCTATGTGTGTGCCGTCAAACTAGTTCATGGGATGTGCTTTCGGTGAGTGTTTCCAGTAGAGGAACTGACTGACGACGGTTGCTGGATGTGCAAGCGTGACGAACGGCTTCATTTTACGCTTTTGATATCGGCGTGGATTTTATTTGCGCGCAAACTTGACTGTTCTGTGATGAGGTTCAATGTGTGACAAGTGCAGCGCAGCCTCATTGTGCAATTAAAGGTAGCGCTTTCATAGAAATGTGCGTTGTGCTTGGATTTGATGCAGGCGGTGGCTCGCAAAGGTGGGTTGAGATCAGTGGTTCTCAAACTTTTTTGGCCCATGGTCCATATTTAAGAAACTTCCAATGGACCATCTTGCTATGATGACACCGCATGAACGACTAGTTGAAACTGTATTGCACAGAGGCCAGTGAATACTTTGTAAAGGATTTACGTAATTGCCTGTGGACCAGTTGAGAATAGCTGGTTTTAGGTGCATCGGGATGCAGCAGTTGTGACAGTACGCTGCGCTTACTTCTCGTGGCAGTCGGGATGTTACGTCGCACTTGTCGCAAGTGGGGTCTGGCGAATATTCAGGAAGTTTTATTACGTCACTGGTAACTTTTTTGGTGCGTTGAGCGCCCGAGATAAAAGAAAATCGTACAATTTTGGTATTTTTTTGGCGCCAGAGGTAACCTTTAAACGAAATTCAAGGAACTTGAGCCTGAAATGCGAACGTTTGGAAAATAATGCATCGCAATACGAAATAATTCTTCGAATTTGCAAAATGATATGCCAAAATTTCACTTTCGGCCAGGCACGGATTTACCTTATGCCTAGGGCTCCGTATTTTGGGGGGGCCCAAAATTTTGGGAGTAAGGACAAGTTTCCAGCATTTCTGTAAGCAATTGGTAGTTTTGTTTTGGTTGAGCGCACGTTTTTTACTACGCCGTTAACAAAAGATCTCATAGAATGAGCGCGGAGCGTTGAAGTAAACGACGATGAGCATTCTCTTTTTATGGCGTTGAGAATGAGTTATTGTTGCATATCATTTGTGGAACAAAACGCCTGAATCCATTTTTCAGATTATGTAAGGCCAGTGAGTTATTGCATAAATATGTAGCTTACTGTGAGTGTGGTCACATAACTCACCGCTGCCTTTTTCGTTAGTTTCAGTGTGACTGTTTTTGTTGCTGATATCGAGGGAATTCAGAGTAAAGGAATATGTTTATGAATTGGAACAACAACTTGTTCAGTGAATGTAGCCAGCACGTGTAGTCAATGGCGTAACTAGAGGTTTGAGCCAGGGGGGTCAAAGATTAACTGAAGGGGGCCCACTGGTCACCGTAGAGGGGCCCATTAGCCAAAACTCAGAAAAAAGTTAAGAAATGACAGTGAATCTGTGGATGTCCATACTAGATTGAAAAATAAACGAAAACACCCTGAAAAATGCAAAAAACAACAAATTAAAGAATACTAAATATCAAAATGTCAACCAAAGGGGGCCCATTTTTTATATTTACCTTGCCAGGGGGGCGGATCACCCTCTTGCCCCCCGTCAGTTACGCCAATGCGTGTAGTGCTAATTTGTATGACATTGTCGCAAGCCTTCACGAAGGGCCCCCGATTTAAAAAAGCCTAGGGCCCCGAAAATCAAAGTTCGCCTCTGCTTTCGGCGTCAGTTCGATGCGACTTGAACTTTTCCAAGTCAAGTCACTTCAGTCTCTGTTGATGTGGGCTGGGGTCAGTTGAGGTCAAATTTTCGATTGGTTTGTCCAATTCCCTGCTGAAAAGCCTTTTTTTCGAGCGTTCACCACCTGAGTGGTTTTGGGGTTATTCTTTCAGTCCTTATGTGCCGGATTTGCCCATATTGGGCAAGTCTTCGTTCAGCCATAACTCGACAGCAGGTTAGGCTAGAGAGCTGTTCTAATCCTCTAAAGACGCGGGAAGTTTTCTACTTTAGAGATTAGGAAGTTTTGGATTTAAGTTCTTTTTTGAGTTACGTCATAATAGGGGTAGCTTTAGGCCGTGTTGGCACACGTCATCGGGCCCCTTAAAAACAAGGGGAAAATACTCATCTTTAAAGCCCTTGATTGACCATCCAGCGCTTGTGCTTCAAAAGTTATGGCCAAAAACAATTTTGGCAAAAAATATTTTTAGTTTTTTTCCAAAATTTTTGGTTTTTGCTCGGTTGAAGCAAGGCCTAGTAAGAGAGGGAGGAGGCTTGAAGGGTACGTTTCGTGCTCAGTTGATTCGAGAATAAGCTAAAGATGTCCTGTGTTTAGTCAGCAGATGAAACCCATACGATTTTTAACCTCGTGTTCGCATACATATTGGGCCAAGTGTGCTGTTGTCAGTTTTCTTGGCAAAAACTCGCTGTTTTTCCTGCTATAGCTGCGTGGCTCACGAGGCAGATTGAGTTGAAATGGGCGCCCCTGGTTCACTCGTGACAATTGAAACTTCTCAAATCTGTCAAACATTTGCAGTTCGCACGTTATTCTTATATTCCCTTATCCTTGCGTTTAACAAGTTAAGTATTACAAATCTTTCAATTTATATTGAAACTGAAAGACTGTATTTAGATGCAGCCGTCTTAGTTCGTGGGTTCGCGTCATAGCTGCACCAAGGACGATGTTCACAAGTCTAAGCTTGCTTGATCTCCCTAAAAAGCTTCTGAGGGCTAGCAAATAATGTTTAAAACAACAACACACTGGTAGTATAGATAAAATCATCTTTTATTAAAAATGAGACATTTGCAAACTGTAAATTAAAGCACTTACCAATTTGGCAACGCATGAAATCAAACGGACTCTCTCGAATCAGATTCACAGACACAATTCAATTTCTGGACTCATCTTTACAACCAGCAAGACAATCTTAAAACACATAAGGTAATTTATTAACTGAAAACCTATAGTTACATCAACTCATCGTCAAATGAATGACTTGCGGTTGTGGGTAAGGGCTTTTGACTAATCTAATCGTGACGGGTGTTTCCAGTTTCGTTGGCAAATGTTAGTCAGTTTCCGAGATTCCTGTCACGATTTCAACGCCTTTCATTTTTGTCAGCGTTGCAGAGTTTTTATGTAAACAAGTTAAGTTTTTGCTGGAATCATTTGGCAACAAGGTTTTTAAATCTTCCAAATATTTTATGGTTTGGAATGACATAATTTTATTTGTACAAACTAACAATGTCAATTTATAGTGACAGGGCTTTTATTCGGGCAAGCCAAATTTATCATTCTGAGTGTCAGAACTTCACTTGGACAAAGCTGTTCAGAGTGACAAGGATCTAGCCGGACGTGCCACTCGTGTTTAACTGAAAACAAGTCGGTCTAAGTGACTTAGTTTTTAGTCTGAAACTCAAACTACTGAGTGTTACGGTGCGGCACCATAACCCCAACAGCACTCACAACCAATCCGACGAGCTAGGAAAGGCTGCAAGGCAGAGCTTCGTTTTACTTCTGATGCTAAACCAAAGTGATTTAAACAACCGAAGGAGTTCATTCGCCGAGATCGACAAGCGAACTGAACTTGACTGCGAAAATCGGCCCTTATATACCCAAATTTTCTGGAAAGTCCCTAAAAAATCATGTGATTTATGTCACGTACAGGATGTCATATCATAACTAGGTCACGCCTCAATCACGCGACGTCCCATTGCTTGACCACGCCTCCATTTGTCTGTCAAGGTTAAATTGTCTGGCGTGTCACATGATTAGGTCATAACAGGAAGTGAGAGTAAGAGTGTTATCTGAACGTGATCAGAGTGAGACCAGAATAATGTTCGGTTCATATTCAATATGTAGTTCATGCTTGCTTCTCGATGCTTGGTCTGTTTCGATGTTCATCAGTATTTCTTTGTCTTCTCAGTGCTGGTGGTGAATCCAATCTTCTTGATTGTTGAGTATTGTTCTGTTTTGTAATACTTTATTTTAGATGCAGTAGACTTTATGTCTGCTACATAAGCGTCTGGTTTCCTCTTTGCATCCATTGCAAAATCTCAGAATAAATAGGACGAATGTTTTGCTCTCGCCGGAAAGACGGACTTTTTACTTCATGCGCAAATGTGTTTCATCATGTTGGGTTTTCCATTAGCTTTCAAGTCTCACTTAGTTTCCCATTTGAGCCACTGCAACCTGATCTCGGCGCTAAATCTCTGCCAAACAGACGCTATGTTTTTATTTTATTTTCGCGAAACTTTCGACAAATTTTTTAAAGCACAAGATCAAACCTCCATTCGGGTGACATAAACTGGTCACAACACAAGACAACCAGAGTCGTCGTCAGGATTTAGCATCGGGGGGGCACAAAACAAAAAGAGGCGCCAAAAACCAGAAGAGGGGCCCACATTTTAAAAATACTGTTTTAGATATATGCAGCAACCAGGGGGCCAAACGTGAAATGGGGGGGAACAGATTTCAAATGGGGGTGCCGGGCACCACTGCCCCCCCCCGCTGGCAACGGCCCTGAAGACAGCGGTTAAGCTCAGGTTTTAATGATAGTGCGTCTCAAATTCTCCTAGGTTTCGTGTTGGATTCGAACGCGGAATGATTTAAGTGTTGCCCACACTCAACTAAACCGTAACTTTGAAAGCCTCAGTTTAATTCACGCAACTGCGATGCAACCTGTCAAATCCGCAGAGTAAAGAGATTAGTTTTCAATTTTCCGAAATTCGCAGAAGTAACAAAGTTGTACAAAATGTTTAATTTTTCTCATGATCTTTGCAGACGTTTCGCTTGCTGAGATTGATTGTCAACCTCAACGTACGCAAAAACCTTTGTCAAGATGGAGACAAACAGTTAACAAATTAATGTGTTTTAAGTTAAAGGTTTTTCCGTGTTACACATTTTTTCAGTTTCGAGAACTTTTTACCAAATGCAAGATATATCTTTATCGTACAGAAGAAGTATTTACCAAAATACTACATTTTTAATATGGTAGACAACAGTCATAAGAAATTTATTACCGCTTGCCTAGCTTTGTTGATAGCCTCTGGTTTTGAAGTCACGCACAGGCCAGCCTTTGGCTTACCCAGTCTCCAAACGCTTTCTAGCCCGTGTATGTATAAAATTTTAACCGTCAGCAGTCAGCATTGAATATCCGATATAAATCTTCTGCAAAAGTTAACCAAGCGTGTAAAACCACTGGTAGAGCCATCGTTTAGTGTGATTCTGATCTTTTCACTCTCAGTCGAAGGATTGTCATCGTCAAACACGACACAGTAAAGAATTTTACATGACCTTTGAGGCATGGTTGCGGTGTTAGCAACAACTGCACTGGGAACTGCAGCAGTGCTTTTTCTACAAACATGATTTGCAAGAAATGAAATACGGTTGAGTGAAATAACCACTCGTATAAAAATGACTCGTGCTTCATAAATGGCAATCCTTTTCGAACTTTAAATGTTGCCCCTCTCACATGTATTCCCCGTTTTCTTTGACCGAACGACCACACCCTTTCGCTCCACCAATCAGAATGGATGAAGAAATGAGTTGCAAAGCGAGAGATCCCCAGCCGAGGTAGAAAGACCATCCGAACTCGGCCGTGACGTCATCTGGGAAAGGGATATCTTGAACCTTTTGTTCCAGCAGGATCCTGGCGATGTATGTGCACATTCCAATAGTGGTGACGATGCCTTGAAAATAAGAGAAAATCCTGTTTGATGTAAAAAGACGCGCATCCATTGTTTTCAACGCCACAACGAAACTGGTCTGCAAAAGGAACGAAGACCTTGCCCCCGTTGAGCAATTGCAAGCAGTATCATTGCAGCTGGTTGGTATAACTTATTTAAAGGAAGTGAACTGCATAGTCCACATGGCAGAATAACAAGCGTGATAGAGGTACTGTAGCTATGAAATTGAGCAAGTTTTAAACTCTTATAAAAGGCTAATAACGGGCTAAGAGTTTGGGATTCCAATAAGATTTCTGCATTTCAGTTCTTCAAGTACCAAAGGTTTGTTTGGCGTGCCAAGCCAAAAATTTGCAAAAAAAAAATAGACCGCTTTACTTTAACGCTTTTTGTTCTGCTGAGGTATCAAATATCCCAAACATCTTGCCGTACAATATTAAGTAATATCAACTACTGGCCTGTTTTTTAGTCTATGTGAGCCTAAACGTAATTGATTTTGAAAAATAACAAAATCTGCTTGACGCATATCAGAACACCCTTTCAGTAAAAAGTAAACCAGTAAAGCGTTCAATCGTGCAGCCTTTGCTTGATGTGCGCATAAGCACTGTTTTGCAAAAGATCTGCTTAATTGTACTTCGATATTTTTTCTGCAGTAAAGTAAGTGAATTCAAAGCTCAGTTAAGCGGAATCTACTTCCTGCGAAGAAATTTCAAAACGTTCTGTTGCAAGTGTTCTGAGCTTCACACAATAGAAATTTTGCTTGCATACACGAAAGGTAGAGAACGAGTGATGCCAAGAGCAGCGGAGTCTTCTTCCTGCACAAACATCCGGACAGACCAACAATAGCCGCGCAGAAGACCATTGCACAGGAAAGGATGATGCTGACCGTGCTTGACCGCGCGAAATCTGTTGGACAAATATTTGAAAGGGCTGCTGTGAATGGCACTGTGATTTTTCCGAATTCTTAAGCATTGATGTTATATGCAAGAGGTTTACGATATTTGCTATGAGACTAGTAAAAGTAAGTACTCTATTCTCGTTGATGTTTGAGATGGACCAAACGACGGCGTCAAATAGTTCTTTTGAAAAGGGACAAAAGAAAATGAAAGTAAGTTATTACTAATAACGTTTCAATTTCTTTTCTAGGATATAAAATGCTAAGATTTTTGAGAATTAGCTTTTATTTACATATGCTTTAATTTATCAGCAAATGATCGACGCCCGAGCTCTTCACCATGCAGCCCTGCAAAGCACAGAGGAACAGCAGCGGAAAATGACTTCAGCACCTTCAATTCTGTTTGATGGGAAGTCGTAGTTGATGACGCAGATTTCATTGATAAGGTCCGATTGCTTCACTGCAAAATGAAGAAAAACGTCAGCAGCGAACAGTGAATCAAACTCTATTTGAATAAGAGCTGATGATACCTACGTCGTAGGCGAAATTTAAAGGTCTTAGTGTTTGATTCGTAGCTGTGAAAGGATTCCTTCCGATACACAAGTGTATGAAACTCTTCTTGAAAATTGCGATATTGCCAAGTGTTGTTGCATGAACTGCAACTTATATTTCGTACCGACGTAGCTTTTGCCCAGCATTTTAGTGGGCATTCTTAGTCACCTTATATGCTCCAAATACGCAATCAAGATATGCTTCGTGATCCTACAGCCAAGCTTTTAAAGTGATGCTGTGCAACAGTCAGTATTCTGGATCACCACATGCTTTGGATCAGATTTTTTAACATTTATTCCCTCCGGTTTTCGGTAAAAGTTAGCTACGCATAAGCGCTTAACCTATTCAAATTTAATTAAACCTATTTGAATAAAATTAGAGACAAGTCATAAAAAATGAGAAGCTAAGTTAATTCAAAATCTTGGCTTCAGGCGAAAGTGTTTGTTTTCATTTCATTTTGCTGAAATACTGTGCATAACTTTTTACATGCTACGATGTGTGTTACGTAAAAATGTTCACATTCCAACGTTTTGGCGCTCATGTAGAGGCTAGTTGTTGCAGAAAGACTGTTACAAACATGAGCAAGCGCTACCGGTTTTTCTGATAGTGAAGATCACTTTTCAAAACTGCCAACAAAGACTCCTCAGATACTTAAAAGTGGACATGCTGAAGGTTTCAGTTGGACACGGCTGTAGTTATGTTATGATCAAAGTGAAGCTCACCTTGCGCGGATTGACTTTCAATTGATTTTTCGTGATTATGACTTATAAAAACGATGATCAAAGGAGAAAAAGCTATGGTGGTTCTGAGACAGTGTCTGAGTGAAAGGCTGCTTTGTGCAACCCAAGTGGAACCGATGTACGTGCATTACTTGGCGCAGTGTGGATGTAAAAACTTTTTTGGGTGCACTGCTTGCTACACGCACTCAGTAAGACTAAAGGAAAGGAGAAAACAAGCTTATTAGGGAGTTTCTAGATATCCCTGACTTTATAGCTTGTTTATTGTATTGGGGTTATCTGAATGTATTCTCCTAAAGTGTAAATATGCCTGATTTCAAAGATTTTTTGTGCACCTAACAATGCCAAATGTAGCCTTCTGAAAAACGGTATGAGGCTTGCTACCTGTAACTTACTAGTCTTTGAAAAACGTGTTGGTTTCAGACAGAACCGTCGCCAGAAAGTCTTCAGTAGGGGGCATTACGTTTGTGCAGGGGGTCTTGACATTATAAATTATGATACAACTTCACTGATGTACAGTGTTTCACATTTCAATTTGGGGGCTTGGAGCTTTGTTTGGGGGGATAAGTCCACCAAAGCCCCCCGTGGCGACGGGACTGGTTTCAGAAACCCTGTCTCATATAAAACTACTCCTATTTGCGTTTTGGTGGCATCGATATTTTCGCACCAGGACGTTTATCCAGTGGCGTAAGTGACGGGGCGCAGAGGGTCGAATCACCCCCTTGACAAGCTTAATGTAAAAAACAACGCACCCCCACTTGTCTTATATTTTTGGCTTAGTATTCTTTTGGTTTTCAGTAGGTTGTTGTTTCTTTGCATTTTTCGGAGTATTTCCCGGCGGTTTAGGGTTTTAGTACAGCCATCCACATCCAGATTCACCATCGTTTTCAAGATTTTTTCTGTGTGTTGGCTCGTGGACCCCCTCGAGTGGCCAGTGGGCCCATTTCAGCTACGTTTTTCTCCCCTGGTTCATACCTCTAGTTACTCCACTGCCATTAGCGTATGTCAAAATACTTCGATTCTAAATTAGGAAGGTGACACAAGATTTTTTGCAAATGCTTCCATTCACTAACAAGGGCGTACGCAAGGGGGTTGAGGGGGGGCTGCTTTTAAACGCCCCCCTTGAGCGTGATATTTTACAAAAACTTTACGGAACAGGACTTTTCTGTCTGGCCGATTCGGTCTGGCCGTTTCGGTCTGAGCCGTTTCGGTCTGGGTCGTTTCGGTCACGGGACATTTCGGTCTGGCCGTTTCAGTCTGGGGACATCTCGGTGACGACATTTCTGTACATAAACAACTGACTACCTTTGTTTATTGAAACGATGATATAGGCAGGCGAAATGTCACGCTAGCTGGTGTTATACCAACTCCTTTTGAAGAGTCATGATTGCGATTAAATCTGAATTGTAATTATGGCTTTGAAGAATTTGTATTTAATTGCAAAATGTCGATAATGATTTAATTTGCTTGCTGATGATAATTAAAATCATATTTTGATGCTGATTAACTGTTGGTTCTTGGATCATGTTTGTAGTTTTTTCAAATAAAACTTCTCTTTGATTTAGGTATGTTTGCATTAAAATGTGAACATGTAAGATTTCTGCAAGATATCATAGTCTGACCGAAATGCTCCCAGACCGAATTAGCCAGACCGAAACGGCCAGACTGAATCGGCCAAACCGAAAAGTCGCGTACCCAAAACTTTGTTATCTGCGCAAAGGAGATTAATTGTTTTCGCATACTTTTTGCTTGTTAATTTGTCGACTTAATGCAAATACCACGGAATAAATTTGCATGCAAATTTCAAGGAACATGGCAAATGGGTCAAAAAGTAATAATTAGGTTTTGATGGGAATCTGGGTCATCGTCTGCGTCCAAACACCATCTCTGCGCTTTTTGCAGACCTTTCGTCCACTACGCATGTTTAAGATTGTGTTCCGCGATAGTTCACTTTATCCGAACCAATTGCCTTTATTTTGTCTACTAAAGGTGGATCAGCGCAAGCGCTGACCGCACTGGCTGCATTACCAATTTCTGTAGCATGACAGAACTGTTGCTCGAGCTCAAAGACAGCAGTTTTTAACACAGAAGTATTCAGGCATTTGGTAATGTCTCAGCAGGTAAAATAGAAAACTAAAAGTTTGCTGGACTTCTATACATAACAAAAAATTGAAAGTTTTCTTGCGTACTTTACGCGCATTGTCAATTCTTGTGTTGTTTATCAAGATTCGATCTTGCAAACAGAGGTGTGTGTCAGACACTCCAGCCGCACAATTTCTATGCTCGACTGCTCGTATTCGACAAGACATTAGCGCAGCCTTATTTTTCAGTTGTAAATTGCTCAGACGAATTGATGAGTGTGTTTTACTCCCCTTTTTTAATGCGCATCCTGATATTTTTGCTGTTATGATCTGCTGTGTCGTAGCGTTGAGTTTGTTTTCCTCCGATATCCTAACTTGGAGGGCTGACAGTTTATATTCAGTGCAATGACACATAAAATGGGGGAGTGCGTGTCGAGGAATATGCGTATACAAACTTCGACACAACGTTGGTTTGGAAACATGAATATGACGTCAAATTGTGACGTAACAAACAGCGCACACTCAATACAAATGACCACCATATGCCACTGAATGGAACCCCCCCATGAAAATTTTCTGCGTACGCCACTGTTCTCTAACCATTGCTGTTGCAGGTTTGACAATTATATACTAAATAGTTGACAATATAATTATGATTCATGTTCATAGAACACTATCAAAATGGAGCAACACTTGAGGAAGACATGTTTTAGGCATTATTTAGTTTTCTACATCGCCTTCCTAACTCGTAACCTGCTTTATTTCTTCTAAATGACGGGTCACAAACGAGCCCACCTAAGGGATTAAAAATGTGTTCAGAGCACACTTTCTCTGGAATCTCGCTTTGGCTTACGTGTTTCTGGCCTCTTTTCAAACAAAATCCAGCTGTTCTTGTTTTAAAGTCGACTCGAAAAACAATTTCCTTGTTCTGCAGTTGCTCTTTTAACTGAGCTCAATCCATGAGAAAAGCGAAAAACTTGTAACATAAGTGCTCACCGGTGTCGGGGATATTCTTCGGATAACACGTCATGAAAATTCCAGCATGAAACGGGTAAAGAAATTCTTCGTCGGTTGCATTGCCGACCACTGTCGGTCGGTCTTCCGGTATTTTCACGACGAACCAAAAGTTTGTTCCGGCAGCAATTGCCAAGCAAGCCAAGCTGAGCAAGCAGAAAACTTCACCACAACCAAAGCAACACGTTCCTGACATTGTTCCCCTGTACCCGATTTAAACGAGAAACGAATCAACCTTTATGAAGTGACCCCCACACGGGATTAATTGATTAACTACATTTGAGCAGCGTTTTAGCGAAGTATTGCAAGATTAGCGAGAATGAATTTGGACACCATGTAAGCAGAACATTTGATAAAAAACTTCCGACATGCTTCTTTGGTGCGACAAGCATGAGTTTGCTCCACGCACATATTAATGTTATGAACTTTTGCCACATCAAGTAGACCTGTCGCTCAACCTTCACAAGCTGAGTTATACTCAATCAACCATTTCAAATGTTGTAACCAAGCGCATGAAAGGGATCATTTTTAAGAGTGAATGCAATACGGTTGAGTGGGAATGTTAATGAAGAATTGAGGTATATTCTTTTCCGTGCAAAACGGAGGTAGACCTTACTTTGAATATTATTTCATGCTGGCCAATATTTATCGCTTGACTGGCGGGTTCTACAAATTTCTCTGCAGCCATTTCCAAAGATGTTAGAAAAACCAGAGTACGTCTTTCACCGATTCAATTCTCTTTGTTGTCAATCACTATTTCAGTTCAGAAAACGTTTTCTTCATAACTTGTGCAGCTCCTTCACAAATGACTGCTCTTAACCTCTCCCGCTGGTTTGAGCCTGGCCAGACTGTCCTTAATGTGCGTAGTTTCGGTCTCGGTGCTAAAATGGCTTCTCACAGTTTATATAACAAGACTTTGACTTGTCGCAAGCACTATATTAAATTTTGCTGGTTTTGCGGCGACGGAAAAGCTTTAAACAAGTAAAGCAATTTGAACGCGATGCTAGTTCAAATTCGAATACTTCAATTTTAACGTCCTTTTTAATTTTTGCCGAGTTAACTATTTATCACTAATAAATAAACTTTTGTTTCCAAGTAAGAACGAAGTGATGTATCCACCAAAGTTACCGAAGAGGTCTGAAAAAGATGAGGTTAAAGAAACAATATAAAGATGTTAGAGAAGATCTCTTATTGAACTGGATAATTTCTTCACGCTTATTGTGAATGGGTTACACTTCATCCTGTGAAGCTTGATTTAACGCGGATATTGATAGAGGTTCAAATGATTACTGGGTTATTAACGCTGCTTTCTCTTTTCGGTCAACTACGGAAAGGGAGACGTATAACTTTGTATCTGAGAGCCGATAAGACGACTTAATCATCATTTATTATGACTTGCTGTTGTTTGATAATCTGTGTTTTTGATTGCTTTCTGTGAAAAGACATGTTGTGGCGGTTTACTCTCCTGTCACGTGCCACATCACTTCTGCCAAGTGCCACATCATTGCAGCAAAAATCGCACGTTTAGCGAAACTGAAATTTTGCAGCACCTAAAACTTGGTGATGTGATCTCATTCATTTGCTTTTTAGGCAGTAGCGCAGCCAGCCCAAAATCTTGAGAGGGGCCAAATATTTTGAATTTAAGCGAGCAACAGTGTTTGGTTTGTGACACAGACGCATGAAACGACAATATATGCTACAAATTGTGGGGGAACTGCCCATTCCGCCCCCTGGCTACGCCTATGTTTTTAGGTGAAGATTTATTAAACCAACGAGTATTGCACGAATGAAAGCAGCAAGGTTTACGTGCGAATGGGTTCATAGCTCAGTAATGTTCAACAGTGAAAATGGCCGTATACTGTGCCTGGAAATATACTTTTCTGCTAAGGTGGTATCAAAATATTTCAGTCAAACAAACATTTATTTCTTTTGATTTGTTTCATCGATTCGCGCAGAACCCACATGCGAAGGTCAGGCTCAATATCCAGTGCGCTGTACGGTGCATGTTTTGATAAGGATGAGTAAGACGTTGCAAGGAAATTTAAAAATTCCAATTTAATTTGTTCATACTTCTTCGTTTATCGCTAAACGCTTTTGTCGTCGAAATTATGTACCGTGATTTAAAAGGTTATTCAACTCTTTTTTGTATTGTGAACTAATACCGAAAATTGCGTTTGGAAAACACAATTTTTGTGGTATATTGCCATTAAGAACCAACAAATGTATATGCATGATGCATAGAAACTCTTTTGCATTAAATCTTAAGTATTTGCGTGATTCAAGTTTAGCATGTAGGGTTCTTGTTGCGAAATTTTAACGCATCTGATTCCGCATCAAGACGTTGTGAGTTCTAAACATTCAGTGACCACAGCTGCTTGCTGTTATGCATGGATTGCAATAGATTGTTCAATAGTTTCTAAGTTCATATCGTTCGCAGTCATATTTGCTCACTGATTTTTTTGAAGAAAAGACAAAATAATGAAAAAAACTGTAAGAACTGCAACTCAAAAATTGTTAGTCAAAAAAGTCACTCCGCTTAATCCTCCGGTTGCTATGCATTGTAGCAATCATGCAGGGGCGTAACGAGGTTAGATGGCGCCCGGGGCAAGAAGCAAGTTTGGCGCCCCCATGTTCGAAACTGTGGTCTTTCGAAAGCAGATGCACTGTAATGAAGAAAGTACTTGTGACATTGTTGGGATTTTTCGGCGCCTTCCGCAGTGATTTGGCGCCCCATGGCGACTCGTCGCCCGAGGAATTGCCCCCCTTTCCCCCTCGTTACGTCCCTGCAGACAGGTGTTCAACATTGCTCCGCAAGTAGCTTGTCCTATCGACGAGTTGTCCAGGAACAAACGCAAACGTAATTTTATCTTGTAATCATTCGCGTAGTTTTCTTGAAAAAATAATTTTCCCATTACCATTCTGTATTTTGTGTTTACGAACCCAGATAATTACTATTTAGTTGACTTGTTCAACAAGCATATTTATCAATGCGTTTTTTAACTCTATTATGGCATTAAATTTGGATGAGTTTGTCTGAAGACTGGATAAGTTCGATATAACTTTTTTGCCAATGTTGGGGCAATGCCCAAAGATATTTTATTGTTCCACTGTTTTTTACGAAAAGACAACGCGTGACCTAAAAATCTATGGGGGGATTGAAGGGCGTAAGACAAGTTAATATTTAATTGTATCCGATTCTAGTCTTTGTCAGAAACCATATACACGTGCTGTAGAAACGCCAAAGCTGTCAAAACAACAGCGGTAATTAGCTGAGCTGGAGTACAATGAAACTAAAACTTTAATGACTTCAGCTGACGATTAGGCTATCCTAAATGAAACAGAGATGGAATAAGACAATGGCCGTCACTTTCACCTTCTGCTTTCCTCTTCAAAACACTCTTATCCGATATGAATATAAGCATTCAGTCGTGTACGCCCAATTCTAACATCAGTTTCCGCGAAACTCTTTTTTAACACCTAAAACTTGAATCAACCAAATCACTCATGCAAATTTTCTCTTTCTCGCGTTGTAAAATCCACCACTACAAACTCGTCGATTTGAGAAGTCTGACTCGAATTTAGACAATAATAATGAAAAAAGTAACTCAGAATACAACAACTCAGTATCTCCGTTGACTGTTATGCTTTCTCCCTATTTTCTCTTTGCCTGAACTGAACCCATTTCTGTGAATATCCTGCTGAAAATTCCCACTGGCTCACATTGCTTTCTGCGTCAAATCGACCAAAGCATCCGAACGCTTTGGGTTCTTCCAACTGCAATGGAGGCACAAACCCGGTTTGCTCTCAATCATTGATTGTATTCGATGCACTTTGGGCGTCTGCGCATTAAGAAGCTCTTTTCCTTATTAGACGTCGCTGTTCGATTTTCAATCTTCGCGACAGAAGATTAAGGAAATGAGAAGCGTCTGATCCGCGTTTTACAATCGAGTTGCAATTTTTGTGACGTCATAAATAACAGCGTTCTTTAACATTACATTACGAAACAACAATGACTTGATGATTAACTCAAAACTTGAACCGAAGCTGGTGTAGTTGTCAGAACGCGTAAAGACCCGCAACAGCATTTCTGCAGGGAGGTCATCTCCAAAACATTAGCTCGTCTCTAGAAGTATTGATATTTTATGCAGTCGTTTAGTTTGATGATAAATGTGCTGTTGGTGAGAATTGGTGTCGGAAGAGGGTAGCTGGGGAGGGGCTTTAGCCCCCTCTGGGTTTTGAAATTTGATATTTTTCAAATAACGTTTTAGTAAAAACGTTTGTCTTTCTTAGTTTCGAGATGTCAAAATGAAATTTCACCACTGCTGGTGCCCCTGGACAATATCTTTTAGATCACCCTTTGGAAAATCCTCTATTGTTCTTCCCTGAAAACAATCCTTCGGACACTCATGTTGGTGAGCAATATATTAACACGCTTTTGACAAGAAAACCAATCCCCTCTCAATTTTCACAACCCATATGAAATGTATAATCTTTGTTCTGCCTTACAAGTTCAATATGTTCAAAGAAGGCAAACTACTTTTTTCGTTTATGCAAGATCAGAAACAACCATCAAACTAATCCAGATCATATAGTATTTTGTAAAATTTATCACTAATTTCTGTCAAAAAGCAGAATATGTTTTTGAACAGAGTGAAATTTGGAATTATGGCAAAGTCACAATTGTGTTTTTAAACGTTTAATATGATTTGATTTCCAATATTTTTGCTGCGGTAGTGTTTCCTAACAAATGTGCTTAATTTTTATTAAAACAACCTGAAAATATTGGCTTTTATTCGATTGTAATAGTGATCGAGATCATCAAAATATTCCTTTTCGTTTTGCAAAGTCACAATGGCTGTTGCAAGCATTAAGAACTGTTTTCATGTTTTGCTCAGCGAAGATTTAGTCAACAAGCTGCCGATGAAAAATCACTGTTATGGCTGCGTTTACTTTCAACTCTTCTAGTGCTGTTGTCGAGATAGGGTTCAGTTGCCAATAACTAGGCAGCTGCCACTTGACGTAATCGCGTAGTCCCTTTATTAGGTCATTGTCGTATTCCTTTGAATTGCCGTGGCGATAGTGCGGCGCAACCAAAAGCGTCCGAAAATTGGATTTTCGAGAAAAGAGCTTTTGAAACTAACAACTGAAACAGAGCTTTTCCCAAAATAATCATACGGTTCATTATATGGTTGTTGATCAACACCATAACAACCGTTTGCTGAAAGTTTCGAATTTAAACTCAGTGTTTTTCTATTGTTTTACCTCTTTCTGTTTAAACAAGGAATACAATTCATACAAAAAACGCGCAACCTTCAGACAAACTCAGCATCTTGCAGCCACTTGTTCTTGAAAGTGCATTCAACGCAATACCGGAATTCTTCAATGCCTGCTCTTTGTCAACATCCTTGAAAGAATGCAAGACAATTTGTACGAATTTCAAGCTGTACCAGGCAGCAATTAGTTGCTTGCCGCCCTTTATTTTGTTACTCGTTAAGTATTTTCTGGTTTACTTGACTGTACTAACACTGACATAGTTCTCCAAGTTGGGAGGCTGGCAAATCAGCTTTGGTGTCACGCGGCATTGTTTATCAGTCTGAGGTAGTTATTTTTTAAGTCTAAATGCACTTTGAAACTGATCCCACGGCCTGTTTGACACATTTTTTGTTTTTATTTTAAACTAGCAAATTACTTGTTTCGACAATTGCATATTGAAGCCCATATGAAAGATTACATCATTTTTTCAAGAAACATGATTTCAGAAGGACTGATTTATGTCACGAAGTTCAAACTTTTTGTCCTGGATGAATAAAAACTTGGGCCAAAAACAGCCATTTTCGAATTTTCGCTCTTTACAATGTTTCTTCTTTATACAACGAGCTCATGCATTCGGACATCGTCTTTGCGCTTTCGTCTTTCCTGATCAAACTGCGCTCTGGGGCACCTACAGTAGCTCACAGTTAACATCTTTGAAAGTTCACTCTGTTTTGACAACAAGTTAAACGCAACGAAACAAACTGAGAGGTCTCGTCCAGTGAAGCACAACAAGTATTTTAACATGATGTCGTTCAAAATCTGCGCATAAGTGGGTCGCACGAGGACCCTTCATCGATTTGAGTGTTTGCGACGCTATAGAGTCTCCCTCACAATTGGAGCATTGCGCTGTTGTCTTTGACAAAAACGAATCACTGTAAAATTTAAAATAAGACTAAGAGATGAAATACAATTATCCTCACACGTTGAAGTGGTGAATGTCACGTACTGAAAAAGGATTGTTTGGGGTCAAAGAACAGTGGAAATCAGGATGATCTTTATTTGTTTGAACAATCTTTTTAACAAAGAAAAAACTTGAAAATACGTTTTTATCAGAAATAAGATACACAAAATACGTGATCGAAAAGCAGTCACTGCCTCAAAAAAATCCAGGATGCTTGGCATAGACTTTAGAGGGAGTCCTACGCTGAGTGGGCGAAGACATGGATTTTATTTTTAGGGCAATTTCTAGATGTACTTTAGAGAAAAAATTGAATAATACAAACAGCTCTTTACTTTTTGCTTGACAGCAGTTGAAAAACTCAATCGTTTCCCTGTGATGGTTATTCACCTCCCACATTTCATATCGCGCCGCTGCAAGGGCGTCGAAAACTGCGTCAAAACAATGCGTAACGAGAGCAGCGGCGCTGTGTTCATCAGATCGCTTGTTTCGCATGGTTTTCATGCTTTTCAACCTTCACGCCTTTGCCATGGCCTAGAACTGAAGAAACTTCACGCACACACTGTTGGCACGGCACGCAGTCCCACAAAAAACTCTAAATGCGACAGCATTACAAAATTCCACTGGTAGCTAAGATGACCACGGTGACAGTCATGATGGATATGAACAGCGCTAGTCCAATCCAGGATATTGATCGTGAGATGGATGAGTATCTTCGTTTTAGAGCAGGGTTTTTCGCATTTCTTGCCTAGAACAAGAGCAATATAAAATATACTTTATGACATCACAATGAAGTGTTATAGTCGAAAAACATGGCAGCGATCGTTATACAGCAGCCGGAACTTGAGTTTTGCATTTTTTGAGGGATTAAAAATCAAGGCCCTTCCGCGTGGATCGCTACGGTAATTAAGCCAATGGTTGTGGATCGGTGAAGGCACGCCCAGGCCCGTTGCCCCGGGGGGCATTCAGGGGCAGTTCCCAATTCCTATCCAAATTTTGTGTCCCCGCAAATGTTGTTGTGGCCAGAAAAATTTGCTTCAAACATATAGTTAAAACAAAAACCTTGATCCCTCAAGAATGTATTTTGTCCCCCCCAAACCTTAAAACCTGGCTACGGGTCTGGGCACGCCAAGTCTGGTTGGTGCTCAAATGTGGAATGGAACGCGAGCAAGTGAGGAGATAAAAGCAAAGCACAAGTTGGATGACAGACTGACCAGCACTACTTGGCAAAACCCAACTGAAAACAGTGATTGCAAAGTTGTATGATTCAGCAGCAGGTGAATCATACATGGAAGCAGTGGCGTAGCAGCCATTTGGACATTCTGGATTTATCCAGGGGCCGCAGAGTCAGAGGGGGCGGCAAAACTTGGTCTAAAATAGTACATTGTAGAAAATATTCTGCGCTTTCAAAAATATTCTGAATAGGCTACAAAGTTTTTCACATGTTTTTAAATCTGTCTTTCCTAAATTCAAATTGTTTTTCTTCGTAATTCTGTTGAACGCATTGACCTGAAACACACAATTACTGCACTTTAGCCAGTTTTCTACACAGTTGTGGAAAGGGTATACGCCTTTTTTGGGTCTCTACTCACAGATGGAACGTCCTACTTTAAGGATATGTACCTATTGTGGTTACGAGTGTGATCGACACACGATGGAGTGTACATTTAGGGGCGTAACAAGGGGGGGACAAGGGGTACAATTCTCCGGGCGCCGAATCACTGCTGGGGGCGCTGAAAAATCCTAAAAATGTCACAAGTGTTTTCTTCATTACAGTACATTTGCTTCCGAAAGACCTCAAGTTCGAACACGGGGCCCCCAAATTTGTTCCTTGCCCCGGTCGCCAACTAACCTCGTTACGCCCCTGTGCACATTACTAATCTGTGAAAGCGCTGCATTTGGGCATTGATGGGATAGTGATTGCATTAGAAGAACTTTGTGATCAAAACAAAATTGCTGGTTCACGAGGTCAAGCTCATGACGTGTTAGATGAAATTCAATGTGTTTCTTTCCTGTCTTTTTTACACTTTTGGAAGGAAGTTCTGAGAGAGTCTCATGATGCCCAAAAACATTTGCAGCAAAAAGGTTTGTCATTGGCGAACTGTGCCCAGAAGATGAAAGCATTTGTAGCCTTCTTGAGTGACGAACGTGATGCGCTTGTTACGCAGTGAGTTGATATAACGCTCTCAAGATTTATGAAGAGTTAGAAATTCCAATTGAGGAGCGACGTGTCAGAAGGAAGAAATGAATGCCAGGCGAACACAGTCAAGACGTAGGTTTATCTGTTCTTGAAGAAATTAAACGATGCATCCTACAAGCTGTGGACCGATTTCTTAGTGAAGCAGAAAGGAGATTCAGTGGAATATATGAACTGAACGAAACGTTTAGGTTTTTGAATCTTCATGCGTTGTTGCAAAGCGATAACAATGAGGTTGGTACGACTACATTTAAGGCCATGTACGCGGATGAAGTTCACTTATCTGAACTGCCAGTAGAGATTGAAAGGTTTAAGTACGATTTTTAACCAAAGCTTTGAAAAGCTTCTCTCGCCACTCGCAATAGAAACTGCCACAGTTAGACAAAGCTTAAGGCACAAGCATAAATACGAAGTAGAGTCACGCAATCAACGTTCAGTCAACCACTGCAACACATCCAATGCTGTGGCATTGCTTGAAACGTGGAGCCACTGTTTGTACAAGTCGCTTAAGGTCTAGAATGGGGGAGGATAGACAGGGCCTCCGATAGAATATTTTCCAGGCGGCACGAAAACCAACGTCGGGACACCTAGCTTCTGGGGTCATCGTCGAAACTTGTATAGCTTGTTTGTAAAGTAACCAGAATGTAGATAAAACAGCTTCCACGATAAGATTTTGATATAGATTAATTGTTATACTGGTAACTGGCTTACGTTTGGGATTGACTACAGAAAAACTTTGCTTGCGCACTTTTATTCTCACGGGCACTAGTACCTACCGGGCCTGGGTACGATGTACCTCTTTTGCCGTACACCCCTCTCATAGGCCCTGAGGATAGATTGTCTGCGTTATCTATTCTTTCCATTGAAAATGCTTTTGTCCGGAAACTGAATCGTGATGACATCATTTCGGATTTTGCTTCAATGAAGGCTCGACTAGTTGATTTTTGAAATATCAGTGATTGAAAAATTACCTGCATACATTTTTTAAACCTTGTCACATGTTTTGCGTTGCGGTCGAGGTGGCTGGAAGACACATAGCTAACATCTTTTCACTCCTATTTTATGCAATGTTATATTATTCGTTCGTGCTTCTATTGCATGTCATACTTTGTAAAAGTTAGTAAACCGGTTGAAATGCTTGTATTGCAACGGCATTCTTCTCTCATCAGCATACATAACACACGCATTTGGATTTTTGCACTGAGAGCAACGTTCATAAAAATATTTTTACAGTGATGCTGACCAGCGTAGTAAAGCTACATTGGATTCCGAGGATGGGGGGGAAGCAAAATCGCCGAAATCCAAGGGCGGCAAGCTATGCTGCTACGCCACTGCATGGAAGGCAGAGAAACTAACACTTACATATTGAAATAAAATTAGTTTATGCAAGCTTAGTTTATGCAAAAGGCTATGAAATGATAAAACTACCAATTTTCATCAAAAAAGCAATTTTTTAAATTTTTTTTTAAATTGTGCGAATCTAGCACCTTTGTGTGGAAAGTGCAAAGTCATGTTTTTAACAAATACTTTTTTGGCAGTCTAAACTTAGGAAAACAGTTGATTCATCATCTGTATTACTGAGCACAGGGGTGGATGTTGCTAGTAACGTTAGGGGAACGATTTCTGTAATACTTGGTAGTCAAGTCTCATACCAGCTTCGCTACTGTAAGAAGGATGAAGAATACTTCACAACACTGCTGTGACAAAACAATGGACAACAGAATGGCCTTATATCGCGACAATGAGACAATTCGAACATGTCCAAAGACTTGTTCGGAATTGATTTTAATATGCTGTTTTCCGTATTGTACAAAATCATTGTGATTAAAGTTACTTTCTTAGGTTTTAGGGGTAGCGATCGCCCCAATCACCCCCTCTGGATCCGCCCCTGACTGAGTATAAACGGGGACCATTCAACTATTCGATTGCGAGACGGACACTGTATCAGTTCAATCTTTAGAGGGGCCTATTTATTATGATTCACTTTCTGTGTCTCTCACGTTTTCTATGTTTTTGTTCATGTTTGTGCATACATGCAACAAGAATGCAAGTCCAGAATAACTTTGCTCTATAAAACGAAGATAAGATTAGGCCTTTTGGCAATAGTTTATGATTTGCACTCAACGGCAGGGCTCGTTTTCCTCAACTCACTTGGCAGTCTTAATGTGTAGCAAGCTACCCTAGAATTTTATTCACATGCTTCTATGTATTATGTAAAAATAGAAACACGACAACCGCCCTCTGCTCTTGGTTGGCACTGAAAGAAACATCTTGAGCTTTTGAGCATACGTCGCCTTTTGCAGCAACACAACTAATAATGCTTCCCTTTCTGAAACAAAACGGTTTACTTGAATTCGTGAGTTTTAGAAACAGCAGCTTTTACATCGTATCCCACAGTTCGCAATCGACAGATTCGAAAAGAAAAAACAGCAACAGAAAAGCATGGCGGACTTACAATATTCTCTTCATTCGAAGTTGGTGCTGATGTTTGGCCAATATATTTTTAGGAGGGATAGTCCTCACCTTGTAAGCATATCTAATCCCCACTATTCCGATCACGACAGGTAACACTCCAAGGAGCAACCAGCTGGTCAGACAGGACAACCAAGCCAGGCGAACGTCGTCCTCGCAGCATGGATCACACACGTAGCAGATATCCTTCGGCGTTGGCGGCAGGTCCTGCACGCAATTTCATGCTTAACGTTTTCACACAAACGGATTTTATTTTTCAAGTGAACCGAACTGTGCTGTCACCATGGGCGCAATTTGGTGGGGGACTCGGGGGACGTGTCGCCCCCACTTTTTCAGACGGGCGGGACATAATATGCCATGTCCCCTCCGCTTTTTTGTCTTTAGGTTTTGCATTTGGAGAGATTTCATAAATAAAAGTGATGTTTGTCACGTTTAGTGTGAAGAGCTTTTCATATTAGATGGTAGGCCATACAGAGCCAAGTTGATGTTGAAACAGAGTTTGGTGTGGTATCACTGATTCTGTTAGTTTATAACTTTTAGCTTCGATAAAATAATTTTTAGAATTTTTCAAGTTTCTAGAGGCCGTGAAAGACGTTTAACTGCTTCTATTCGACATTTTCCCCTGTGTGGTATGCTGTTAGAAAGGTTATTTTCTTGCAACACTGAGAGTATTACAGCTGCACATGTGAGAGACTACAGTACAGCCATGATTTGTTCCATGCAGAAATGTAACTGGCTTTGCTGTAACGTTGGTTGTCACGTATTCAGAAACAGACAGCGTATAATTTAATGATGCTAGTATATATAATGTTAGAAAGTTAGATTTTCAGGCAAATCTCTGCGAACCTTTTGCCGAAGACAAAAATCGGCACTATTTTGGAGACTCAGTTTTGGGATGGGGACCTTAGCAAAAGACTGTTTTCCACCATTAGTGAACAGGATTTCAATCAAAACGTTGGAGAAGTCACCTACAGTATTTACCTAGCTGTATATTGAGCTATAACTAGAGCCGGATCAAATCAACGCGAGGCCCCGGGCAAAGTCGTGACCGCGAGGCCCCCTAAACGCTTAGCGCCACTGCGCCGCGTTCACATGCACTCGTTTGAACTTTGCAGAAGTACCAGTCAAAAACGTCAAAACTGATGCGATTTGGCAGCTGACACTTCAGAGACGATTGGGGGTGATCATGTACGGCGGTTCGTATGTGGTTAATTTCTTCAAACAGAAAGTTGTATCACAAAAAATGAAGAATAGGCAAATCTTCAAACGTTCACTTCAATTTAAGGTAGTGGGCGCTTTTCCGCACATGACCAGGGTTCCCACTGCGGCTTTGCCCACTCAGATCTGTTTTTAGTCGATCTGCGTATCTAGGTGCTTTATGAAGTGATAAATTCATCACTAACTTCAATGTGTTCAATAATATAAAGATAATTTTATATTACAGTGTTTGTATGCGCACATCAGGTGAAAAGTATGCATATCGGATGAAGTAGAACGTGTTCAATCGATTTCACATCCTCATGTAAGATCATTTTCGGGATTATGTATACAATGTTGTTGTCTCTAATGCTAATTGAAGCAACTGGTGAAACAAGGGTTAGGACTGAAAAAGTAATTTTCAATCAGAGGAAGAAGGCACATTGGGATCACACTATATTTTTGTGAGATTTTAGACCCCGCTGCAGTTCAAGATTGCAGAAATTTCCCAGCTAATAACAAACCTACTCCAACAGTTAGTGAGAGATATCATCAGCGAAGTATGTTACCTGCACTATGAAGAAGGTCTTGAGCAAAAAAGGTCGTCCGAATGTTAATGTTTGCGTTGCAGAAGAAAATTTGGAAGAGGAAATATAATTAAATCAGTATTCGATTTTATCATTTCAAATCAAATAAACACGCTCATATGCTTGTATTCGTAACACAAGCTTTCTGGGTTTTCTTTGCACGGATATGTTTTTTTTGGTGTGCAATCTGGGTTTATTTGAAATCACTGAATGGGAACCCTGCATGTGACTGCTGAACACATCTTGGCAGGTAATGCAGCGAGACAGTGACACTGCTGATAGTGGTAAGCCACGTAGTTTTATACTGTGTGAAAAGAAGCATGAGTAAATCTGTAGCAGTGCTCCCACAAGTTTGAAAAATCCATTGTTAGTGTGAGTCTGTGATCAACGTGCTCCAGTGAATAGCTTAATCAAATGACTCTTATGCCGGCTTCTTTTCAAACGGTATACAAATATGTGGCTTGTTAGAATACGTCTATTCAGACTTGTGGGGATACGTCTTTATCGTTAAGGTTTAGTTGTGACTTCTTAGTGAGCACTAATAAGTGCAAAGCTATATTTGTTTTG
>Ga0210059_1003448_pt1 | contig 25283 bp, 30 predicted proteins | sample Ectturendosymbi2_FD_188042 | JGI IMG/M metagenome (GOLD analysis project Ga0210059, IMG submission 188042) | Ecteinascidia turbinata endosymbiont from Florida, USA - Sample 2 (SPAdes) (version 2) | ecosystem: Host-associated > Tunicates > Ascidians > Unclassified | place: Key West, Florida... | reverse complement strand
GGTTGCTTTCCATCATTCAATTTTTTGCCAAGGTGTTTCGTCGTTTATATCACTTGCCAATGAAGTAACAAACTTTTAAAGTTTTTTACTATCTACCACTTACCTGTTTCACTACATTCTTTTTATTCTAACACTGGGCATCTGCACTGAAACTCAAATTTCTTCGCCACATATTTCGTGTATTTTGACTAACAAAGCTTTGCCATTTTTTGTAACGTTACCTACACCTTTCCTATACTTTTCTCCTCACACGACAAGTAATTGATTAAGAATTCTCCAAAGATTTGCAATTAAGAGGTGATAAATTAAGAGATTTAAAAAAACGAAAGCACTACGTTGAATTTCGAAAAGCAAAATTTTAACTAATTTTTCATCCATCCAAACTTGCTCACTCTGTCCAAAACAGGTTTTAAAAATGTTGCTCGTGATTCTGCTGTTGAGGCAAAGAAAAACACATTTAAGCCTATTGGAGGAACAGACTTTTTTGGCACAAACTAGCAGTGATGTCGTCTCGAGACTTGGTCTTGAGACGTGTCTCGAGACCCTTTTTTTGAAGTCTCGGTCTCGAGCTCAAAGGTCTCAGGCCTCGGTCTCCAAGGATTTCGGTCTCGGTTTCGAGCTCTTCGTCTCGAGGCTTTGCATAGGTTTTTTTTATGAAGTTTTGCAAGAAGTTCCTTAAAAACGGTTAAAAATGATTGTTCAAAATTCAGCCGTTCAAAAAGGTCAGTGGCTAAGCTTTCTTTGGTGTTATGTTGTTTGCGAGATGGAGAAAATAATTTGCCCTCGACCCCGTTTGAAATTTATACTAAATTCAATAAAAAAATGTGTGTGTACCAATGAAACCGCAGCGCATAATCTCTGCAACGAGAGGTTGCGAGTACTTGCTAAGGGCTATCTTTGAACTGTTTTTTTCCGGAGTTCTGTTATGAAACTCATAGGTTTATTCAAAAAAGGTGGGAGAGTGCAAAAAAGTTTCTTTATTGAGAAGCCAAATAAAACAATGTCTTTTCTTCGAAGTGACACAACACACATCAAAAAACATCAAAAAATTCACACAACACACATCAAAAAAGAAATTGCCAAACATAAATTCTTTATTCTAAGAAGCAAAGTATCTGACCAACAATAACAAGTGAGAAATTTCGCAGAGGTCAGAAATTTAGTTTGACACCGGCTCCAACTGGAATAAAGAATTTAATTCACTCCGGCTCCTGCCGAAAATCCAAACTCCGACCTGAGTCCACTCCAGCACTCCGGCTCTGTGATCATCTCTGGAGAGGTTTGCTTTGAAATATTTTTGGGGAAGCACTTCCCTACGTCCCTACTCCCTTCTCCCTACAATACAATCTGTTTTGCTGTGAAGCCTTAGGGTTGCGCCCAGGGATCCCACTTTTGGGGAATTTGTCCCTAGATTGGGAATTTCAGCAACATTTGGGGAAAAATTTGGGGAATTGAGGTATCTAGGGATTTTTTAGGGCAGTTGCATTTTGTGGGATAAAATTGGGAACAGTCAGTGTGGTCACGCATTTCCATCAAATATGAATGGTAATCAGATTCTTGTGATTAACTGATTTAAAGTGAATGAGTGATCGAACTTTTACTTTGCAGTGTCCATTTGATCGATGGCGTGTCAAGCCACAATGCTTTCGCATTTTACCTAGACTTGAACAATTTAGAAATTAGCGCCCTACTCCACAGCAGTGCTGTAACAACAACAAGTGTTACGTGTTAGCTAACAATAGTGTTAAGAATGTGTCTGTAAGTAACCCTATGGACCATGGTTCTGTCTTCAATGCAGTTGCAAAAAGTTTCTGTAACCCTGTGGTTCCGTCGGCTTCAATGCCTTGTACTACGTTCTGTTTTGTCTGTTTTTATCAACCTGCGTTCTGCAGTGTGTGTGTGTTCATACTCATACTCAGATACTGTGGACTTTGTGTCTGCTCACAAACAAACAAATAAATTAAAGTAAATTAAATGTCGATTCCAGGATCTTGTCTATCTGTGGTAATGATGTAAATTAGTCTAAACTCTACGGTCAAATGTAACTGAACTGGGTCTTGGGTATAGTGTTGCTGAAATTGGATGAACTCAGTCGGCAGTGGATTTTATGTGGGGTTTATTTGTGACAGGGGTTGCAAGGGTACTAACCAAAAAATCATTAGGGTTGCGTCATCAATCAAGGAAACTAAACTCACTTGGCCAAATCTACAAATGTCAGAGTGTGTGAGAACTGGTTGTTAAATTTAAAGGATTATGAACATGAAAAAAGAAGTGATGCTCTTGCAATACTTTTATGTTAGCGGTGATGGAAAGACTTGAAATGAAGGTACAGTAGAGATTGTTTTTAATATCCCCAAAGGCAGAACATATCTTGATGTTAAAAGTTGACTATATCTATTTGGTTTTAGAGTGTACTGCCTACTGGTATGCATGAGTTTGAGAAGGGGTAGGGAGCTTAGCCCCATGGATGTTGTGATTTGACATTTGTCCATAGTTTTTAGTTAAAAAATGCCTTTCTCTTAGTTTTGAGTTGATGAAATCAAATTTCACTACTGTTGGCCCCTTGGAACAATTTTTTTGGCCACTCCATGGAAAATTCCATCTGACGTCCGTGCTGGTATGTGCTGTAATCGTTATTACGCTTAAGTCGCCTATACGTTGCTACAAATGAGACATCATTAGCTTTAGTTGAACCTTCTCCAGCAAAAATCCAGTTTGTGCAAAAATTTTGCAGTGAATGGTTTTGTTGCCACTTCTTGGCGTGACGTTGAATGCATGGTTTGCCACCAATGGAATGCGGGCAAAGAATTGCACCCATATGTAAGTAATGTGAATACGCAATAATAGAGTGATCATGGGTGTGATCTCTATTGTCGCTTGCTGCCATATTGTGAGCTTTGTGCGCTTGTTCGGGCTCTCCGATAGCAGCAGTTGCATCCGTCTGAATTGCAAACTGGTTGGTCAACCCTTTACTGAGCCCCAGAAATCCAAGATGTTCAGTATGCAATAAAACTTTCCCATGTCATAGATCACACGAATAAAGCACAGAAACAGGTAATCACGTGCAGTTAGCTAGTTTTATTATAAAAACACATAACTTGCCTTTCAAGCTTTTATTCTGCCCAAGCCATTATTTACTCTTGTTTAGTCAAGAACACCTTAAGAATCATCCTACAACTGTTCTTAAACACATGAGCCAACAGAGTAACATTAATAAGCTTGCAAATGTAATAAGCCAGGAAGTTGGTTTACAAAGATGCCGGGACAACGGTGCAGCATGGAGAGCAGTAAAAAATTAGGACAATGGAAAATTATAAAAACAAACAAATTGTGACCAATATATGTTTGTTTCTGTTCAGCTACAATATCGACCTCAAAAAATAATAACATAAGTTTGTTGCAACCACAATGCTGCATTGCCCTGAGCCGACCAAAAAGAAAGTTGAACCGACAACCATTGGGATACTAGCAATAAAAATTCCCCACTTGACTAGGTTCACTCTGCTGTTACTGATACGAATTCAATGTTAAATGTGGCATAATCACCATGCTACAACCATTCTAAGTTTTCTTGTTACGCAAATAACTGCAATGATGAACTTAATTCAATTCGATTTTGATAAATCAAGAAAAAAAACTGATAGTGTTATAAAAAAGGCGTTTCCACCCTCATTTCCCCCTTTTTCAAAGGGCAGGCTGGACAATGTCTCTGTCATTTTCCCACATTCCAGCTTCCCTGCTGCCTTATTGTATTTTGAAGTGCTAAAAGTTAGGTATAAAGTTCTCACTGCTTTGTGCAAAACCTAAGGAATTTTTGTGAAATTTTAGGAATTTTGAACTCATCTTTAAGGAATTTCTAGTCAACATTTGTGGGAACCCTGGTTGCGCCACATTTAGTGTAACATCAGATTTGGGAGTAAGCGGCTAACAACAAAAAAAATTAATCAAATGAGTGTGCTTAGCGGCGCACAAAGGCATGTGAATTGTTTTGGTCAAGGTTTTAAATATTTTGCAAGCCATTTATTTTTTAACATGGATGCTGACAGCCATTGTTGTTTTCACTGAATTTTAAATTTAAAAAGCCAGATTTTATGGTATACATACAGTAATGGACATTAGTTGGAAGTTGGTATTTCACTAGTTGTGTATAGGTAGTGTCTAGGTAGCTGGTAACGGCTACGCAGGGTGAACTGCTAGGCAGCCAGAAACATAAAAACAAAAACCCTAGCATTGCCATTAGTTAAGTGTGCAGTAGACATCACCTGCCATAGTGAATACGGCTATGCAGACAAAAGTGCTCAAAAGTAAAACTTAATCTACCTCGCCTTCGACTATAGATACACAAGCGTTGTTGTGTAGTTATGCCACTAATGATTTATAGTCACATGAGTGACTAGGGTCATAGTACGTTAGTTGCGGTTGAGGCTTGGGATTTCAGAGTTTATATGCATGACAAAGTATAGACCATACAATAGGTGCCTTGTAAAAGGCGGAGCTTGGTTACGGAGGTTTGATGATGTAACCGGAGTGGAAACAAGTTCCGTTGCAAAAAGAATAAACAGAAAAAAGCAATGGAAAAATATATTATTATTGCAATTAAATATGCGCTTCCCCCAAACATCTAATGCATGGATGTTTGCAATGTTCAAAAGTTTTGTACATTCACAACTGTTGAAACCAATTTTTTGTCCCCGAACCGTTGTGAAACTTAGATAACCAAAAATTATCAAACTTCAGAAAAGACTTCTTTTACCGTAGTTGTAATATTATCTTTTGCAGTAAAATTATTTTTACTACTGTTAAGTTTTCATTGCTGAATGCAAAATATCGGTTATAACGACTCTGGTTATGTCATCGCACCTCCACAACCAAGCTCCGCTGTTTCGGAGCTCTGCCTTTCACAGGGCACCATAAAATACAACAAAAGATTAAGACAGAAACACATGCACAGAGAAAAAAGTCTATTTTGCCACCAAGATGCCGGCAGCAACAGGCTTGGCAGAAACGAAGTAAACACAAAAGATAAACCCTAAAGCTAACCCTAAACCCGTACGCTAACTGTAACGCTAACCTAAACCTAACACCTAAGGGAAAAGTTTGTAAAGTTTTTAAAAAAGTAAAATAAAGAAAAGGGAAGTCGCCAAGGTGAGAGTTGAACCGAAAAGCAATGGCATACCAGATGTGAAGCATAACCACTATGCTACGAGAAACACGCTGACTGCATGACAAACTGACCTTTTTATTCAAATTGTGTCATGCCATGAGACCAAATGTTTGACTGGCAGCACAATAGCTCCAGCTGATCTGTTGCCACCATAACATTGGCGGTAAAATAGACACTGCCATGTTATTGTCAGATGAACTGATGAGTTGTGCGGCAGGTACAATGGGGTATCTCGATTTGAGGCACCATACATTTGCACTCGATGGATGTGTGAGCGTTGAGTGGAGCAAGTGTCCAGGCTCCATGAAAGGGGACACATAGTCGAGATATGGGACGATAACTCTTTGGGTCCCCTGGTGGCTTTTCTGGTTTAGGGATTGCAGCTATTAGTGCTCTTTTCCAGATCTTTGGAATTTTGAGTTAGCGCATGCAGGAACTGAGGAAGTCACAAAACCAAGATTTGAGAGCCGACCTGGCCTAGAGTATAAACTCTGGGAAGATGGAATCCAATCCCAGAGACTTTCTTGGCTTCAGGCGTCTGAGGGCAGCAGCAAGCACCTCCGGTCTAAAGGGTTCAGAGATACTGTGACCCTCAGGTGTAGGAATCTTCCACAGGTCGGACAGCTGCTTGTTGGCGAGCCTGGAGAACTTGCAGCCCCTAGTCCTGTGTGCCCCATTCTTCATGAGTTGCGAGGTTATGGAATTTGCTGAGATGGGCAGTCGGGCACATGTGAGAGGAGTGTCTAGACCTGCCATTGAGTTTGTTGAGGGTTCTCTATGCTTTGTGGCGTGAGTGCAAGAAGTCGATAGAATTGACAGCTTCCTCTCATCGCTCCTGCTGCTTCTGTTCAAGTCGAGGTAGTAGGGACAAGGCAGCTCTATCAGAGTCAGTCCCCACTGGGGCTCGGATGAAGGAGCGATAGAGGGTCTCACACTTTTTGTCCCAGCATGGCACATAATTCTTCCGGCGATCATGTGGGATACATTGTTTAGCTGCAGATAGTAGACTCTCGCAAAAATCCTGGTATGCCCTCTCAATATTTGATAGGTCCGGAGGTGGTAATCTCCCAACGGATTCACCTGTGAGAAGGCAAAAGCGCTTCCACTCAGCCTTGTGAAAGTTCCAACGCTTCACCTGGATCGCTATGGACAGGAACCTTGAGCTTCAGTGGCGTTATGAGGGAAGGCCTATGTTGTGACTGCGGGAACTTTCCAAAGACACATCTGTCTGGCAGTTGGCTGTCCTGGCCAAGACTCACGAAGGCCAAGTCCGTGTTGGTGCCAACGTTTCATCTGTGAGGGAAGAAACTGGCTGTTTCCTTTGGATCATACAGCAGTACAAGGTGGTTTGATGTTGCCCAGGAGTACAGGCTCTCACGTCAGGAAATGTTTTATTGTAACCACAGTTGGCAGTTGAAGTCACCAACATATAGACTGGGGAGTGGGAACGTCAGGATGGCTACTGGTGTGAATCGCGAGCGTGGAAGTTTGTAGTTAATAATCTTGTATGCTACGACGTCTACGCACAACCACTCAGTCTCTGATTATTCTGGAGACTGATCGACCAGTGACCATTCCAACCACTCGCGGACAAACATGGCAAGGCCATGGTTCCTGCTCAAGACTGACTCAGCTAGTGAAAAGTTGGGAATCACCAGCTTGTCTGCAGTTGTGCAGTCAGCCTCTTGTTTGACCATGATGAAAGCCTTGTTCTTATAGGCTAGCTGCTCGATGACAGAGATCTTGTTTGCAATGAGTCCCTCGGTGTTCAGCTGGAGTATGTCGGTTGTGGGTCTTTGGCAGCATTTATTCTGCCAAGAGCAATGCAGAGGTTATAGAGTTTGAATGCATTGAAAGTTGGTTAATGTGGAAATGTAAACTTTTTGTTTAAAAAGCACTAAAATCAACTGAAATTTAACAAAATACAACAATTGGAAGCTAAATTAGTGTAACTCAATCAACCAAAGAATACTGAATAAGCTAACCTATGCAACTCTAAACCTGTATTTACCATATTATGCAAACCCTTAATGCTACACCTAAAACTCAAAACCTAAAACTGTAAACCTGAAACTAAAGCTGAGGCTTGAAAGCTAGGTGTAAATGCCCGTTTACACTGAAGATGAGCAAGGAATTGCTAGGCATAATCCTTTGTTTCTTTTGCTGCGTCAAGTAATTGTGCATACAGCTTGTTACGGCAAATCCTGGAAATAATTAAACAAAAGAAAAGGTTTCATCTAGTAATTCCTGGATCATCATCAATGTAGACACTAAAACGCTAAACTTGACATTGCAACCTAAGAGCCGTAAGAAAAGCATACAGTACCAGAAATATGAGTGTAGCACAGACATGTCCTCCAAGATCAAACTCTACCATTGTATGTTCATCCTATAATGATATAAAGAAAGTCTGAACTTGCTCTCTGTGTGTGGTGACTAAACCTAACCATGCGCTTAATCACATTGTGGCCAGATACCTAGCAGTTGACCTTGGTAGCCGTTGCCCTAGACCTGCTATGTCCAACCCTCGGGCCGCATGCCCAGTCGAAGGTTTCGTGCAGCCCAGTTAAGGTTTTCACTGTAGTAAAAGTATCCTACATTCTGACAACCTGTCCTTATTAATAATCGTGAATTTGGCATTTTTTATGCAGGTGGTCCTCAGTGCCTCTTAATCATCCCTTGACCATTGCAGTTAGGATCAGAACGCTTTCAGTACATTAGTTTAAGCTAAATTGAGTTTGCTAAGGTCAAAGTAAGCCATCCAATATGCAGCCCTCACAAATATGTCATTCAGTGTGCAGCCCTGGTTAAGACAATGATATAATTTTTGGCTCAGTAGGCCATTTGGGTTGGACATAGCTGCCCTAGACACTTCCATATATATATTCATTATTTCACTTATTACATGTTTGGCTTGCATACATCGTCTACATGTTGGAGGTTATAGAGGTATCACAAAAACATACAGAAATGCTAAAGCACCACAAAGCACATAGGAGTTTTTTTTCTAAGTCAACAAACGCAACAGACAATACAGTAACACATACAAACCAAACGTACCCAGCAATACTGAACACCAAAGGGATAATAAAAAACCCAAATACAGAAAACCATAAAACCAAATATTTGGGAAAGAATCGGGCAGAAAGTTCACACAAAAACAGAGGATGCAGGAAACACATGGTGATAGAAATTATTTACAGAAACGATATATAGAGGGCAGAGAATAATATAATTCAAAAAAAGTATATAAAACAATTGTTTTATAGTACATGCACAATATACCTCAACGTAACATAGATGATGGTGGGCAAGTAATAGGTAAAGAGTTGAAGCATGTACAGATAAGCAGTTGAAAGAAGCGAACAACAATAAGATTTGCAAGGCAGAGAGCAATGCAATTAGAAACATAACATTTCATTACAAAAATAACTAGCAAGTGAAGAAAACAATGTTTATACATATAAATCGTGAATAAATATCAATTTACAAATAGTGTCACCAACTGATGTTGAAGAGACAAGGGCATGGACAGATTACAGTGATATTAGCAGCAGACATTAATCCAATGAGTGTTGGGTACATGAAAAACAATATGTTTAGTAAATTGAGAGAAATATGTAGTTCTAGAAAAAAGGTAGAGTTGATCACAAAATGTCATGACTTATGTGAACTAGCCACTTATTTCACAGATATAACTATATAACTAGCGTCATGTCATTGACACACCTCAGCTTTACATGATTGTGGGCCTAGAAATTAAACTGAAGTCAATGTCCGTGAGGTCCTAGAAGTGCAAATGGCTTTGTTTGCCTCAATCCTCATATTACAGCAAGGGTGCTTCTCAAAAGGACAAATCTGAGCTTTGTCTATATGTATTAGAGTCCTGCGTGGGTTGAGGGTACCCACATTTGTGGGGCAGGTACAGGAACCTGCGTTGCGTGCGGGGCAGGTTAAACTTGCTGCGGAGCGGGCGCGGGTTGACAAATTCTTTGAGCGGGTAACTGAGTGTTGAAGCAAAGTGCATGAACTTAATCAGCTCCAAGATCGCAAAACACATAGATGTACTAAAGTTGTTTGCCAGCATTGCGCTTAGGACAGTAGTAGGCCTGCAGCAATTAATTACATCATGATGTAACAGCCCATTGTTGCGAAACATTAGCTCAACTTGCCATGTGGTGGGCAAGTGAACATTTTCCAATGCTACTGTCATACTTGGTGAGGAATAATTAAGTCTAGCAACACTTCTAAATTGATCAGACAACGCTTAACGCACAGCTAGTCACAACTGGACTGAAACGTGTTTTTTATCACCTCAAATCTGTTGACTGTGAAAGTTCACATCTGTGGAAAAGTTTTGGTTTGGTTGTCAATGAAAAAGAATGAGTAGCTTGATTTTGCTGCTTGTTAGACTTGTCTTCAGGTGTCATGAGTAGGGCAAGTTTTTCAACTTTTTTTACAGCTTCCAACAGTTTTTGAAATACTCAGAATTTATGTAGTACGATGAGCTGGTTGCAGGAATGCAACATTTTCCTTTACATGTAACTTTTTACTGCAACTTTTATCAAGTAGACCTATTGCGCAAAATGTAAAAGTGTGATTTAAAAAACATGCTTGAAAACTATATCAGTATAGTTCTGTTCTCTTTGATAACAGATTCGAACTGAATAATGACTTAAAAGCAATTGTAGAAATGACGCGGCCAAACAAACACCAGTCCAGAACTGCAGGCCAAATGGTTAAATTGCCAAGCAACTTCATGCACTGTGTAGTGAAGTTTCAGCATGCTACGAAAACTTTTGGTAAAAGGTCAACATTTCTCCCCAGATAAAGTTTGGAAATATTTAGCATTATATGTAAATAAATCGCTTGAGTAAATTGCTGTTGTTTAAAATGCTTGTGCATGAATGTATCTTTTTACAGCAACTTTTGTTAAAAATAAATGCATATTTCTCACAATTTTATTGCAACAAGAACTAGTTATAAGTTTTTAGTAGTTTTTGGACAGGTGCGGGTTTGAGACCGAAAAAGTGCGGGTCGGGTACAGGTTGGGATGGTCTGCGGGACAGGTGCGGGTTAGAAGTATGCGGGGTGGGAGTAGGCAAAATTTCTCAAACTCCTGCGGGTGTGGGGCAGGTTTAAATTCTGTGGGTGCGGGGCGGGAGCAAACAGAAAATTTCAACCCGCGCCGGACTCTAATATGTATGTCATGACCAGGGCTGCAGAAACTGTGGAAATCGGGAAGGAGGTTGCCGGGAAATCGTACATGCTCGTGGGAAATTAATCAGCTGCAAGTCAAGCAAAACCAAACAATATGCAAAGAATTACAAGCAAACCACAAAATGGACTGTACAAATTTCTTTGCTCAGTCACGGTGGCCCAATACCTGGCCTTGTGAAGCAACAGTTACGCCTACCCAACAATAGTGAGTCGCTGGTAGCATGCAGGGTTGCCGATTCGGCATTTTTGAAACCAGATTTTGAAATTCTGGCTTTTATTTAACACACTTGGCTTGTTTTGAAAATCAAATGTTGTGCCCAAACCAGCGTCCACGGACAAGCTCAACCTGGTATCTGCTCAATCACACCCAAAAAATGCATGCGTAGATCGCCCACTCAACAGAAACTTTTAACACCGTCTCAATATTCGTTCTACTGGCCGGATCGGTTACACACCTATTTCGCCACCACTGAACTAGCCACAACAATCAACGTTTGAAACACGACGCCACAATCACTTCAAATGCTGCACTTCTAGCAAATTCCAAACGATTTATGCCTGTGATTGTCAACCACTGTTCTGAGAGCCGCATGCAGCTCCCAAGCACCCTGTGTGCAGCCCTCAGCAGTCTTTCAATAAAACCTCTAATATTTTGTGCAACAGACTTCGCTCTGCAATAAAACAAAATGTGTCAATTTTTGCGTTGAAATATCTTCAGAGCAGCTCTCCAACAAAGTTGTAAGTCTGGATTTACCTCCCTTTAGCAAAAAGGTTGACAACCATTGGTTTATACTGTTCGTCCCTGCTGTGCGAGTTAGGCGGTCAGCAAAGCATTACGAAAGTACAATCTTGACATAACAGTTGCATTAGAGATTAGAATTTATTATCAAAGGATATCTTTAGTTTGGTGACTGGAAGTCTCTAAATGCTCTACTAACTGCGATGTGGTTGGTTGTTAGATACCGTGTGAAGGTTTCGCAAATGCTGGCGAATGTTGCGAAGCTTCATGTAAGCAGTCCATATATTACTCAAACGAATTATCTAAAACTAATGTATAGTAAAAAAATTCCTTGTAAATTGAACAGTGCTCATAAACACAAATTTTAGACGTGGGTTAAGCCAGGATTAGGCATGAGAATTTGCTACTTCGCGGTGAAGATTTGCCACTACCATTGGTTTTGCACTCAAGTCCGTAACTAGGGGGGCTTCGCGCTGCTGAAAAATGTGTTGAACGTAGTTTAAAAAATGTGAACCTCTCTCAGAAAACTCTTCAACCCGCCTAGTGTCCCAACCTGGTTGCGGGCCTGTTTGCACTGCTTCGGTATCTTGTTTTTTGCGTATCGCGCAGTAGCGTGGTACACTGCGGCAATGACGGATGTGGAAGCGGCTATTTCGTCAACCGCTTCAACACCTATCGCTTCCGCTTCCACCGACAAAAAACGAGAAAACGACCGTTGACCCTAGCAGACTAGGCCTTCTATGAAGAATGCCATGGATGCTAGTTAAAGGAAGGTCGGTTCCTGTGATAATAGCTAGACCTTTGAACCACGCAGATTTTTTGAAAACTACACAGGTTTAGTGCCACTTATCAATACAGTGCATCCTCGATTATCCGGCCATGTTGGGCAACCTTTTTCCAAAATCTTGACCAGATAAGAAAAGTATCTATCGTAGGGTGCCCACCGTCCACCACCTACACCACACTTAAAAGAACCTAAAGAAAAAAGAACGAAAAAACGAAACTAGTATGAGAACAAGCTTAGCCACAAAACAATTTAAACATTGTTTGTTGGCTTTCTAGTTTTTTTTCCACTGTAAAACGTGTAGATTTTAGACTAAATAATTGAATGTACCTCCCTGTTGAACCCGGCCAGTTAATCGAGGGGCCGGAAAATCGAGGATGCACTGTACCAGATATTCCTCATGCTTGCTTATTTTTCCCATGTTAACGGGATGCAAGCAAGTACAGCGTTTAGGTTTTTGTCACTGGTTATAACTTTTCTGGTGGTTGAAGTAAAATTATTGGGCCTTGAACTTTTGTTTTAACTCTGTTGTTTCTGGCATCTTATATGTGGGTAACTTAGTGCAACATAATATGCATTTTAGCAAGAGAAAAAAAACATCAACTCACCAGGTTTAAGTGAGGACGTGATTTTGATCCAAAATGGCATAGAAGTGACCCATGAGTTGCAACATGTGGGGTTCAATGAACAGTGGCTCAAAGGTCCCGCCTAACTTATTAGATCTACAGACGCTTGTGAAAAAGCATGATTGCTATGCTTGCAATTCTATCATTTATTTTGTAGTATTTTTTGTGAAAGGGCTTAAGCCATTGGAATAAAGCTGCGTAAATTTCAAGAGGGTGGTTTCCAACCCCAGATCCAATATGCGACTTGCCTGCTTCAACTCTTTCCATAGATTTAGCCTATTCCCTCCAACATTTTAGCTAGTTTTGAAAAAACGAAAATATTCCCATTTGATTAACATATACAGTTTTTTCAGAAGGCGTTTGTCCGTCACATTTCGTGGCGGACCATCCTAAACTTTTGCAGAAAGGAATTTGATCGGGATGCTGAAGAAATTTTTTATGCATATTCTGAAAATGTAGCATCCTCCAGCTATAATATAACTCTTCAAGAAATACAAGCATATGCCAACTGTCAGGGTATCACAAAAATACGAACCAGGAAGAAGCGCAAGTCTTTCCACTATCACCGACCCACCCTATTAAAGCAAAAGGTAGTAAAAAATATTTGTGTTCATGGAAAAGTTAAAAGTTACATGGAAAAGTATAAGTAAACATTCTGAAGCAGTAGCACAGCCAATAATTTTGTTTGGACAGTAAATGACACCGTCAGTCACTGACAGCATCTTGGGTCCAACTGTTCCATCCTTTAATTTGTAACAGTTGAAAATTGATAGAAAACCGCCAGTAATCTTAGCAAGTTTGTTTTGCGGGCCCATGGCTTTTTCGACCTCATTCTGACTGCGATACTGTTTTGAAGCCTCGTCAGAACCAGACTTAGGGCTCTTGAACTTATAATAGTAGCAGCACAGAAGTCCATAAATCATCTCATGAAGACAGCGATGCAGTAGTAGCAGGCCTGTAACAAGCTTGGGATACCAGGATGAGGCGAAGATTTTCCTTAGGGGGACCAATTAGATGTACAATAGTTTTACACTATGTTCAACATTTTTTTCCACGGAAGGCAAAAAATTTTTCAAGGGGACTTGCGCCCCCCATAGTTACGATCCTGTTCAGTAGAACCAAAAAAGAGTTGTGTGCTTTTGCAATCAGTTGCAAAAATAAGTTTTTTTATATATTGGGCAGGTGCTGAAAATAAGTATGAATATATAGCTATTTAGAGGAAAGGTTTCTTAAAAAGCATCTCAGCAGTGTTGAATGTAGTTTTATTGAGCCGAACATAAAAGATATTCATGCGGACCCCTATCTCCCTCTTGTCACATCAAGTTCAACCAAAAGAGGTTTGGCATTAAAAAATTTGCTGTTAACATTCACTGGATATATACATTGATTACTGTATTTATTTTGTTCAGATGTATGAAAACATACTTTGTTGTAGTATTGTTCAATTTTCAGGATTGATATTTGAACTAACATTTCGTTTTGATTCACCTTCAAATATTTAAACCAAAGATCTACTTTCAATAAATTGGTAACAGCCAGTGATAATAAACCCATTAATGTGTTTCAGTTAGCTGCTTGAAGTTTCGTTAGTTCGATTTTTAATTTAAGGAATGGTGCACATAAACCATGCAGCAATGGACCAACAGTTTTGTACAGTTTTAAGCATGGTTCATTGGTTCCTCAAGCCAGTTCATGGGTCCCGATGCATGGGGACCCTTGATCTACTGGGATGACGAATGAAATAATCCATGCAACTTTTCAGATTGCATGTATTTTGCTCTGTAAATTCTCACAAAGCATGCCACAACCCTAAGACACTTACTGGAAAAATTTTAGCAAAACATATTGCATTGTGTTACAGCTATGCGCGACATCATGAAAAGTGGCTCGCAGGTGCCAACTTTCCCCAATGTTTTTTCTCATTCTCTCATGCTACTGATATGGCACGTACATTCAGACTTATAGTGCAACTTCACCGTTTAATCCACATCGGGAAATTGACAATTTTTTCGCCAAGTTACCAGGGTTTAGCAGCAGGGGGGGCCAAAAAACAGAAGGGGGGGAACATTTTTGAAATACTGTATTGGATGTATGCATCAACCAGGGAGCCAAACGTGAAATGGGGGCCTGGGCACCACTGGCCCTCCTGCTGGTGATGGCCCTGAAAGTTACTCTTCAAGTCAAATAACCTATGTGGAAGCGGTAGAATTTTTGCGCTTCCGCTTCCACAGAAAAAGGACCGCTTCCAGCTTCCGCATCCCTGGCTGCAATGCAACTGTTTACACATTACATGTGAACCGATGCCATTGACCTGCAATACTTGTGTGTTTCTGTATTGATAGTAGCTCTATACTTCATGTATATGTTTATTTCAATTTCCAGGTGCTTTGGGTTAATTTCATGCAGATAGACTTTTGCAACAGGAATGATTTCTTTAAACATAGATAAGATGATTGAAATGACAAAAGAGTGCAAATACTTACCTGAAAACGATCTTAAAAGACTATGTGACTATGTTTGTGACTTGCTCTTGGAGGAATCAAATGTCCAGCCTGTTTCTACCCCAGTCACTGTTTGTGGAGATATACATGGGCAATTTTACGATCTGCTGGAGTTATTTAGAACTGGTGGTGAAATTCCAGAAACAAATTATATCTTCATGGGTGATTTTGTTGACCGTGGATATTACAGCTTGGAAACATTTACTTATTTGCTGACTTTAAAGGCAAAATGGCCTGATCGTATCACACTGCTTAGAGGCAATCATGAAACTAGGCAGATAACCCAGGTATATGGTTTTTATGATGAATGCCAAACCAAATATGGCAATGCCAATGCATGGAGGTATTGTACAAAGGTTTTCGATTTGCTTACAATTGCAGCAATCATTGATTCCAGCATACTGTGTGTGCATGGAGGACTTTCACCAGACATTAAAACTTTGGATCAAATTCGTACCATTGACCGGCAGCAAGAAATTCCACATAAGGGACCTTTCTGTGATCTTGTTTGGTCTGATCCAGAGGAAGTAGAAACTTGGGCCATTAGCAACAGAGGAGCCGGTTGGTTATTTGGTGCACGAGTCACTCAAGAGTTCATCCATTTGAATAGCCTGAGTTTGATATGCAGAGCTCATCAGGTTGTACATGATGGATACAAGTATATGTTTAATGAGAGTCTGGTCACTGTATGGTCCGCACCTAATTACTGCTATAGATGTGGTAACATAGCAGCAATAATGTCAATTACAGGCCCAACTGAAAGAGAAGCAAAATTATTCCGTGCTGTTCCTGACAACATGAGGGTGATTCCATCTAGATCAACGACTCCTTACTTTCTGTGACAGACCTGCCTTCCTGAAAAGTGCAATGCACTAAACAAAGAAACATGTATATGCCACATATGCCAACGTCATGCATTTACTCATAATGTGTGTTTCATACATAATTCCTCCTTGATACAGCACTTGCTTTTTGCTAGTTTAAAATTGCTTCCTCTTTTGCTGCTTGGCCACTTATTGCGATCAGAGCATATTTTCGGAACCCAGCATATGCAAATGCAATCCTGTTCAATTGTGTCTCAACGAAATCATGTTCTTTTTTGTGTGATTTAACTGTTATCTGCTTGATGAATAAAGCAAGTGATGCTTCTGAATGTGATCATGCCACGGCATATTGATGCTTCTTCCTTCGTACGGCTTTTTCCTTCTTTGTCTGTATTTGCAGCCTACTTGATAATTTTTCTCTCTATTATGTGTACAAAGTATCACCCTTTTCAGTTCTGTGTGTCACTTAAAAATTATTATGTCTGGCACATAACTCACACATTTTTTGGAATGTTGGTCCTACTCGAAACAAAGAAGAGCTAAAAAGCTTTGAACAACTTGCACGACAGACGCAAGATACATATCCAGTAATATCGAAGCGTTTGTTCTTCAGCGGTAAAATTTGAATGAACGTCACTGCTTGTGTTTTTCCAATTACTGGAATTCAGAAACTGGTGTTGCACACTCACAACATGCAGTACCAATAAAAACCCTTTGTGTTGCAACTGTGTACTTTATTCGTAGCTTACTAACATAATTGTTTGTGTTCATGTCACACTTGTGACATCAGTTAGTTTTTCAGGAATATATTTCAAGTTTCAACAGGCTACTCGTATTTTTTTTATATTTTTTTAATCCAAACTCTACACCAGGGATCTCAAACTCAAATTGCTCCGTGGGCCACATGAGGGCTTACAAGGTAACCCGCGGGCCGCATGACGCCGACGCAACAATAGCGGTACTTGAACTTTTACATCTTACTTCCTGCGGAAGGCATCATGAATTATAGGCAAATCGTTTCCAGCCGTCTCTGCGTTCGTATTAATCAATTCTAGTCATCTAAGGAACTTGTTAAACGCCGGTGAATAAACTAACGTAAATGTTATTCAATTCATTCATTATAATGCCCGTTTTTAATCTAGGGAAGGTCGCGGGGGCAGTAGACCTAGGAGGACTCGATATACCTCGCGGTCTTCAGCAATCTCAGATAGTTCTGCTGGCTCCACACCAAAACGGGACCAAGCAAGGTCGGAGGTGCAGTCACTCCACCTTGGACGACCTCTGGATCGCTTTCCCATGGGTTTAGCCAGCAGAATTTCCTCACAAGTCTTTCGTGGGTAATTCCGGATACATGGCCGAACTAACGTAGTTGTGTTCTCTCAATTCGGAGAAGTGGTTCGACATTCAGCGCTCTGAATTTCACAGCTGCGCACTTTGTGGCGAAGTGTCACACCAGGGTCGTAACAAGGGGGGCACAATCTTCCGGGCGCCGAAAAGTCCTAACAATGTCGCAAGTTTTTTCTTTAATGCAGTACATATACTCCCAAAAGACCTTAGATTCAAATATGGAGGCGCCAAACTTGTTTCTTGCCCAGAGCACAATCTAACCTCGGTACGTCCATTTGTCCACCGTGGACTCTTCGTAAAATTCCCATCTTGGCGCTTCATAAAATTCCCATCAAGCTCACGCAGAACTGCGTTAGCTTTACCAATCCGTGTATCAATCTCTTCGCTCCGCCTTCTATCACTCGTAAATACCACTCCTAGGTACTTGAACTTCTCCACCTGCTGCAGTGTATTGCCACTCACAGTATTTCCGTTTATTGCCACTCTACAGTACACTGCCTTGGGTTTGTAGAGAGACATAGTGCTTCATGATTTTGAGTGCTGATTTTCAGTCCGGCTCGGTCGCACGCAGCAGAAAACCCATCGAGTGCATGCTGAAAACTGTTGAGGAGATGCTAGCAGCACCAAATCGTCTGCAAAAAGTAAACGGTTGATCCTGCAGCTCCCGACTGTGACACCATTGTCGACTCGACTGTGACTGTCTATCCAATTCATGTAGGCCAGTAGTTCTTAACCCCGATTCTGAAGGCCGCATTCGGCTCCCAGGCACCCTTAGTGCGGCTTTCAGCTGTATTTCAATAAAACATGTAATATTTTGTGTAACAGGCTTCGTTCTGCTATAAAACAAAACGTGTCAGTTGAATTGCGCTAAAAATTTTTAGCGAGGATCTCCAACAAAATCAGATATCTGGATTTGGCTCCCTTGTTTTTGTTTTACGAATAAGTACGACTCTAGATCATTAAAATGCTTGTTTCTATCTACGTCGCCGACAGCTTCGTCTCGTGTGTGTTAGGGCGTGTATAATTACTCGAGTATGATGAAAATTCGCAAGTGTCTTTGTTTTTTAAGCGCGCTAAGCCATGTCTTGTGGGCCTTGCAGCTGAAATCAATAAAACTGTCGTATGTCTGGATTTGGATCCCTTCAGCAAAAAGGTTGAGAACCACTGATGGAGACTGTGAAAAGGAGCGGTGACAGCACACACCCTTGTCGAAGTCCAACATCCACGGTGAACGGTCGTGAACTTCTGAGCAGGAATACAGTGACTTGACGCCCAGTAACAGGCGACCGTCAACACCCCTCCAAAGCTTTTCACGAGGAACCTGGTCGTATGCTTTCTCGAGGTTGACAAAATATGTGGAGGCGTCTTTGGCATGCTCACAAGATTTCTCAAAACTTTGCTGGAGAGTGAAATGTGGTCTGTAGAGCTCCGGCTGGGACGAAATCCGCACTGGGCATCATTCAGCTTTGGTTCAATTATTTGCGACATCTGTGTTCTAGGCACTTGGCAACGTAAATGGTAATTATTTGAAAATTCCCGAAAAGCATCGCGGGCCGCGAGTTGAGACCCCTGCTCTACACCCTAAGTTACGAACGTGCTAGCCTAGCAATGTTTGGTTATTCCCACTGAGAGGCCCTTTTGAACCCGTAAATTTTTGCACGGTTTGTGGTCAAAGGTTTCAAAAATGCTTCCACCAAATCTGCATTCTTAATAAAACAATACCGTTGATAACGTAATTTTAGTGTTGTTTTTACGCAGGGTCCGTGCGAAACTTGGCCGTGGTAATTAACTGACCTAACAGAATCATGTAAAGGGCGGGGTAGACACCAGAAGTAGGCATGAAAATCGAAACCAGCACTGCATCAGAGAATCTGTAGGTCTTGCAAATAGCACAGTTATAACACGTTCAAAGGGTGAGGCCCATTGTGTTTGCATGATTTTCGGCGCAGTAAGTGATGCGGCCTTTTTTTCGTATGTTGTACGAATTTACTGGGAAATCAATGCCTTGGAAAGGAATTGACAACGTTGAGAATGGTTGAACCAAAGTTAGCTGATCTATTTCAGGTTACAGAAATCATGAAAATTCGTAATTTCTTCCTTTTAAAAAGTGATGCACGTACCAGCGCCGGATTTAGATCGTGGGGGCCCCAGGCGTGGTGGGAGACCCCATGTGCGGATCGGATATAGAATTTTTAGGTAGGGGATGGCCGATGAAGTCACTAGTATTTCCATAGATCGTAATATTTATGACGCAATCATGTGACGTCAAATTTGTTAACTCGAGTGTAACAAAACTTTATGATGCAACATGATAATTGACAATGATTAGCGATTTGTGAAGCTGTTGCAAAACCGGTCACCAGAAGCATCATGTTTCAAATTTTTGAAATTTTGCTTGAAAAAAGTTTCTGGTGGATCCAACGTTTTCATCATCTTTAAACGTACTCAGCAATAACTTTTACGACAGAAACCAAACGTTGCAGAAGCGATTTCCAATATTGTTGGCATTGACTAACCTGACTGGCTAGCTCTGAATAATTCTTCATAGTGATTAATTACATCTGCGACTAAATGTAATCGTGGCATCTTTATGTTCCATTGATTGCTCGTGGCTCCTCAGCGTACTGCCAGACGCAGATTCCTTCAATAAGGAAATGCGCACATTTAGTCATATCCGCGCATATCAGTCCACACGTGAAACAATAAACACAAGTTTCTGAAGGAGAAAAACAAAGCCAGCTTTTTTCAACGACTTTGGCGCTATGGTTCTGGCACCGAATAAGATTTGTGGTGCATTTTCCTGACGAGTTACTGTCTTTTCTGTGTTGTGGAACATGATGTTTTAAAAATAACTTTTCGTTTCTCAACCAATGTTCCCGCATTTTTTCCAATATATTGGATGCCCAGAGACCGATATCTTTGCCTCCAGTGATAGCGTCAGACAACTCATCTATCGTGTTATTCGATGATACTTTTTGACGTTCTGCTGCTGCTGCACCGCTGGTTAAACCAGGTCTATTGTCATCGTTACGTCGGCAAGGTCTAAGTCTGTACCAACTTCGACTTTCTGTCCTCTTACAGGTTCCCCAGAAATAACTCCGCTGGATTTCACTGCCGCTGTAAAATAGTAACTTGAATGTTTATTGACCTAGCTGCAACTTATTCCTCTCATATTTGCCTCTTTTGCTTTTTAATGGTTTTCAGAATCACTTGGATAGGCTCTACACTTGTAAAGTGGGCGATCCCTTTTTTCTGTCCAGAGTGTCCATGTTTGTTTATTAATAAGCTCAATGGAGCTGCCATATTTTCAGCGCAAAAAGGGAGGACAATTTACGACTGTCACTAACTTGAGTGTATTATCTACACTTAACAAGTCAACTAGCAAATTGGCCTATTTATTAGTTTTGAGCATTGAAGTTAAACTGCCAGTGTAGACAATGTTTCATTCAAAACACACACAACAAAATCCTTGTTTGCTTAACCTATTCAGCCCATGAATATTTTGCAGATTTCTTAAATTTCCTAAAAATGTAGAATCGCCTTTTACAGTTTTAGGAAACTGCTTGCATGAAAGATGTTTTAAATTTCACACCAGCTTATACTAGAAACTGGTTCAACCAGAAAGGTTTCTCTTTCTTTTTAGTTTGTGGCTGCATAAAGGAAAAAATCGATCCATATTAGCATAAAGAGCCATAACGTTGAAGTAAAACTGTGCAATCTTTATCAGTTCTTGAAGCGTTTAATGGTATTGCAAGTTGCAAAATATTTTGCCCGTCTATCATGTTCCATCATTTTACAGTAAATTGCATTTGGTTGATGCTCTTTTTGGACGAACTTGAGCAAGTTTTGGTATTGGTCAAACAGTTAACGTCAGCTTCATCAATAGAAACATTTCTATCAAGCAGATAGCCTACCTCTAAAACGCCTTAAAAAACCCTGCACTTACGTAAACACCAAACCCTAAGCCCTAATCATCAGTTTTCTCAGCGTATTTTACTTGTAAAATATTCCTCTGTGCATGCGCATGTGGCGTGAAGTCAGAAATTTCGCTTGACACTGGCGATTCAGCCTCTAACGCTGTTGTAAAATGTTATGTTTTTCTTAACCAGCGTTGTGCAGAATGTGTGTGTTTGTATACTATGGACTTCGTGTCTGCGGGCAAAAATACATTATTATTATATGTGACCGTTTGCTAAAAAGTTGTACCACTGATGAATAAGCACGATGACGTCATCGAATGAAACTTTATGATAATTGCCCCCTCCGAAATGAAGAGCTGGTTGCGCCCCTGCTGCAGACCACCACGCAAGCTTAAAAAGCTGAGCAGATGAATTACGAAAACTCGCCACGGCAAATATAGCTTTGCACTTAGCACTCACTAAGAAGTCAGAACCAAATCTTAACGATAAAGACGTATTCCCACAAGTTTGCATAGACGTATTGTAACAAGCTATGCATTTTTATACTGTGTGAAAAGAAGCCTGCCTGGGAGTCGTTTGATTAAAGCAATTCACTCGGACACGTTGATCACAGTCTCACACTAACAATGGATTTTCCAACTTGTGGAAGCACTGCTACATATTTACTCATGCTTCTTTTCACACTGTATAAAACCATACATGACTTACCGCCATCAGCAGTGTCACTGGCTCACTGCATTACCTGCCAAGATGTCTGTGTGTTTACCAGTCACGTGCAGGGCTCCCATTCAGTGGTTTCAAATAAACCCAGATTGCACACCGAAAAAAAACATATTCGCACCATAACGCCATTTTGGACAACCAAAAAACTAATCTTGATCATTGTGACAGAAAATGTACAGAATTGCGAATGCATTTATTTATTGTGGAAAACGAGTTGCACCTGCTTTTCCAAATACTGAAGTTGCCCATCGCATATACTTGTGCCTCATGGTTTCAAACTGTACTGAAGAGCGGTCTTTTTCCAAGTTGTGTAGAATTCAGAATTACTGTATCTTCGAATTTCGACTGAGCAAGAAAAACTAAGCATGCTGTCTCTAATGAGCATGGAGCATGAGATTCTTGAAGATACTGACCTGGTGACAATCATCAACGATTTCGTGTGCAAAAAAAGCGGCATCATCAAACTTTTCGTAGCTGACATTTTTTCAAAAAGCACATATTGACAGAGTGACAGAAACCAGGTCATTTCAATAAGATTGTTACATAGTGTCCTTTGCAATCTAACGCCTTTGTAATTGCCGTATAAGGCGCTGATGGAACAATTAGTTGCGAAGTACTTGTCGTGATCGTGAGTGTCAGTCGTAGATTGAACAAAGCACTGTTGTCTACGAGATCATGGAACAGTTAATAAGTGTAACTACTGTATGCCTATTGTAAAGCTTCTATCGCAAAACTTCAGTCAAGTAGTACGGTTCTAGTTGCTTTTGCGTGATAATTTGTTGAGAGCATTTTTTGTAAACGGTGTAGCCTACGTTTTGATCTGCGAGAGAGTGCATCTTTCCTCCATACATATGTGAATGGACGATTTGTGCAGTGAAGATGTTCAGAGAACCTATGACAAAAAATATTGTTGTGTAGTGTCACGGTAGCAAAAAGATCGTTTTTTTGTGATACAACTTTCTGTTTGAACAAATTAACCACATGCGAACACATACGAATGCCGTACATGGTCAGCCCCAATTGTCTCTGAAGTGTAGCAGACCCATAGCCAGGTTTTAATATTTGAAGGGGCAAAATACATTTTTAGGGGGCAAGATTCGTGTATTTATTATATGTTTGAAACAAAGTTTTGTGGGCGCAACAAAATTTGGAGGGCATTGCCTCAGAAATCCCCGTGGCTAGGGGCCTGAAGTGCAGGCTGCCAAATCGTATAAGTTTTGACGTTTTTGACCGATGCTTCTGCAAAGTTGAAACGTGGGCATGTGAAACGCTACGCATTTGCGCTAAGCGTTTAGGGGGCCTCGCGGTGACAATTTTTCCCGGGGCCTCGCGTTCATTTAATCCGGCCCTGGCAGTACTCCTGTTAAAAAAATTCAAAAAACTGCCAAATAATACTTCAAACGCCAAATGCCTGCTACAATTTAAAAATTTTTATGCAAACGGGGAGACCGGGTAGAGTTGTTACAAACCCCATAACTTCTTTAAAAAATTCTATTGTCCACTTGAATTAACACAGGCAATTCCCACATCCTATAGCTACATGCTTGCAAAAAACTTTGGTTTTCAATAAGTTAGGACTGTGTCAGGAGGATTTATGTTTTAGGGTATGTGAAGTAATTTTTATGGGTTGGCTAAAAATTGTTATTCAGCTGCTGTTAAAGGCTTTCACCTGGTCACATTAATCTTGCATAGAAGTGTTTTCCATGCAGTTACTTGTGCTAACAACACTCAGAGTTATACCTATGTGGTTTTCTATGAAAGCGTCGATGAGTGTTCTAAGACACATTTAGGGCATGTTGTTACACAGTGTATCAACATACCCCTTGTCTTTTATTCAAGGTGCATAAAAAACATGCCATCAGGTGTGTCATCAGAAAAAATTAGGATGCCACCAGGTGTCGTGACATGCACGAGTGATGATCCATCCTCATCCTAAAGCCGGTCCAAAAGTTAAAAAAAACATCATCTCGAAAACTTAATTCGGTTATCTTGACATTATCTACTGAGAAGATGTTAAAAGAATCAAAGAGTTGCAGAAGTTCGTAGTAAATCAGGAGGGCCAATTCTGCCAAGCAGAACAGAAAGAAAGTCATGTCTGATGTCCATGTTTTAGTCTGTAGTGACTTCTACCCTAAATCTGCCCTTGGTGAGATGTGGGTGAAGTGCATGAAATGCACAGGCTGGTCACAGTTAGCTTGTAGTGATGGTAGTGACCTATATGTTTATGATATTTGCCAGCAGACATGGGGCGATTACAACACAAATGTAATCGATTGCGATTACTTGCCACATGTTAGATTAGAATTATGAATAAACAAAATCACAATGTAATCGATTACGATTACATTGTAAGTGATCACGATTACAGTCGCGATTACATTTGTCTTGAAACATCCTCAGAAAGAAAACAAATCCATTTACATAGTTTTTATGTAAGTATATTTTCAGACAACATACGGTATGAATCATTGCAATAAACGAAATTACTAATCTGTAAGGATTAAGCACTAGAATAAAGAAAAAAATATTGATTGTTTACTGAGATCTTCATGCAGTCAACAAACCATGTGGCGTAACTAGAGGTTTGAGCTAGAGAAGAAACTTAGCTGAAAGAGGCCCACTGGCCTCTGTAAGGGACCTACTAGTCAACACTCCGAAAAAAACTTAAGAAAGGATGGTGAATCCGGGTGTGGATGGCTATACAGTAATAAAGCCCCAAATCAACGGAAGATACTCCAAAAAACGCAAAATGACGACACCGTACTAAAAAACTATTAAGAGGATACTAAAACCGAAATATAAACTAACTGGGGAAGTGGTTTTCACATTTAGCTGGCCAGGGGAGTCAAATCGCTCCCCTTCCCTCCCGTCAATTTCTCCACTGCAACAAACACTTAAAAATGTTGATTAAACAAAAATGATCAATGTTTAAAATCTTTGTTACAGTTGGTAAACATCAACGCTTCAAATCTTTTATCAGGCAAACGACATCTATCTGGCTTGAGCATTCGTCCAGCAACGTGGAAAATTCGTTTGTTCGTAATTTCAAAATTGCTGACTATTTCTTCTAACTGTGGGTTGTCATCGTCTATAATAAACTAAACTGGGATACACATATTTCAAAGCTTGAAAGCAAGCTTTCCTGCTATTCTGGTAGATTTTATACAATTCGAGAGTACTTGAGCACAAATGAACTTAAGATGATATATTTCAGCCTTGTATACTCCCATCTACAGTATGCCATTGGTGCTTGGGGCTCAGCAACAAAAACCAGTCTACACAGACTAAACACCATCCATAACAAAATCATTAAGACCATCAGTTGGAGCTCTTTCCGATGCCATGTAACACCCGTTTACAGCCAATTAAATTTATTGAAACTGGAAGACATACATCAACTAGAAATTGCTAAGCTTATGCACAACTTCCACAGCA
>Ga0210059_1003447_pt1 | contig 25284 bp, 15 predicted proteins | sample Ectturendosymbi2_FD_188042 | JGI IMG/M metagenome (GOLD analysis project Ga0210059, IMG submission 188042) | Ecteinascidia turbinata endosymbiont from Florida, USA - Sample 2 (SPAdes) (version 2) | ecosystem: Host-associated > Tunicates > Ascidians > Unclassified | place: Key West, Florida... | reverse complement strand
TTTTTAATTGCCGCTTACTCATTCAAATCGAGTCGGTCTGTGGAATGCCGAGTGTTGACAAGTCAACCAACACCAGCACGTGTTTGCGGGGAAAAGTCTTTGTGCAAAAACATTTAAATCTTGTGTCAGCAGTGGCGATTCCAGCACTCGGGATCAACCCGAGCGTTCGACTACGCTTTGTATTGTAGAACGCGAGCTTGCATGCTTTGCATGTTCGTGCTACCACCCACTACACTGAAAAAGGTTGCTAACTCTGGCTCTTTCCATTGGACATTGTCAGTGTTCATATATTTACGTTTCATGTTGGCCCTCCGCGTGCAATTTGCAGGTGACGTGAATCAAAAAATATCGTTCGCAACAACGGCTCTCCCGAATACATTCGCTCGCTCTTTACTCGGGCTCATCCATTGGAGCCCGAGGTGCCCTCTGCAATTAAGTATTTTTTCAATTTAATTAATATCAGATTGAATGTTTTTTTGAAGCAATGGGTTTGCATAGAACATTGGATTTGAATTCCAATCGAATGGACAGTACCCATTCGAGAATAATTTCAAACGAACGATAAACTGTCTGGTAACTCGGAATATGAATGAGCCTAAGACGTGGAGGATTAACTGGCGTTATCATTGTTCTGTGACGTGCGTTACGTAACAATGGAGGAGCTCCCATGAGAACTCTCATTGTTGCGTAGCCAACATCACGGAGCAACGATAGTGCCAGCCAGAATGAGCAAATGGAAATTTCAGTGATACAAGCCCCGAACGGTTGCATTCACAAAGCGTAGGTTGCGTGATGAGCCCAAGGGACGCTGCTGATCTGGAATGGCCCCTGAGTGAAAGCATGCAAGTTAGTGCGCTGCCGCCTGTCTGAATAGCCATGTCTTGTTGAAGCGTCAAGCTGATTAACTTGCCAAGTGTGACGCTTACGCACGTTTGTGGCACAAACAGTCACAATTGGTGAGCAAAGGTCTGCCCGGATTCGGAGTCGTTAAAATTTTCTGCGACTCCGACTCCTCAGGTTGAAAATCCTTCCGACTCCACAGCCCTGGCCAAAACCTACTGGAAAAGTATCAGAAAACTGCAATATCTGATCAACCCACGATTGCAAATTTCCTGTGTTCGTACATCCATTAAAAACGCTGGAAAGACTCAGTCGAACAGATCGACTTTATCCGTTCAAGTCGGACGGCCTGGTCTCTTTTAAACCACCTCACAGGGAAGGCCAAACAGTTAAGGCCTGTGCCTGTCACTGCAAATGCTATCGCCAGACAGTCGCGTAGCGGTGCGATGGGGGCAATTGCCCCCCCCCCAATTCCAAAAGTTGCACCAACATTTTTCAGGTTAATCAAGCTTTTGATGTGTAGCCTAAGCCAAAGAAATACTTCAGTGCAAATCAACGAAACTGCTCAAGGAACCTTTCCTACTTCAGCCTTCAGTCGAACGTGATTAAAGCAGCGTGGTTTATCAACTGTACATGGTTAATCAACCGTTGTGTACATGGGCGTCGGAAGGATTTTTTCCAGGGGGGGGCATTAGTGGATTTTTCCAGGGGAGGCAAAGTCGCTACTCGGCTTCGATAAAACGTATGTTGATATACATCAGCAGGTGTGTAAATATAAAAAACGAAAGCATAATGGCGGCCACGATGACTTCTTTGCTCAACTGCAATATTGGCTGCAAAAGGCATACTGCAGATCTTGCACTTACAGCATCGAGATTTTCACAAGCGCTTTTGCAAGAAAGTTTTACGAACAATTGGTGACTTTGATCCAAAGTAGAAACTTGGAACTTTAATAGAAACAAATTTTAAGACTTGTCAATTCAATGAAGATAGACTTCTATTTGCCAGCTTAAAAATTTGAACATAATTATTCAGGAAAAAATCACCAGACCTTTTATTGATAATGCTTTAAAAACAAGGGGCATTAAATATTTGCATGTTGAGACTTGGTTGTTGTTTGTCCCCCCATCAAAATTTCTGGCTGCGCGCCTGTCGCCAGCCGACTGGTTGAAAATGGCAGATATAAAAAGCCGGATCGTCAATATTCCATCTCTGTGCGCGAAGCGGTGCACCAACTCACAGCTAATACGCTTACTGATGTCAACCTCTGCGAAGAAGTAAGCAACACAGAGATGACGCAAGCCATACATAACATGCTGTGTGGTAAAGCACCCGGACCAGACAACATTCACCCAGAATCTATCAAGAACCTGGTACACTCCGGCTTGAAGTGGCTAGCAGCTTTCTTTTCCACCTGCATGCGCCTCAACCTCCTCCCAAAAATATGGAGAAAAGCCAACATCATAGGCATAGCAATCCTGAAACCTGGCAAGCACGCTAAAGTGCCCAAGAGCTACCGGCTGATTTTCTTGCTATGTCTCCCATTTAAAGTCACGGAATGAGTGATTCTCAGTCGCATCACGCCTTACGTTGAAAAATGCCAACCGGACTTTCAGGCTGGTTTTCGCGCTAGAAGGTCAACCATCGACCAAGTACTTCAACTGTGTTCCATCATAGAGGACGGCTTCCAACTTAAACAGAAAACTGCTGTTGCATTCGTTGATTTGACAGCTGCCTATGACACGGTATGGCACCAAGGTCGGCGGCTGAAACTACTCCGTACAATACCCGATAAACATCAGGAAGCCTTCATCGTGGAGACTCTAAGCAACGGCAGATTTGTCCTCCGAACAAGCTGACCAGAAAGTCGCGCACGACGCTTAAAGAATGGAGTCCCCCAGAGGTCAATTCCTGCTCCTCGTTTTTTCAACATCTATATTAGCGATATTCCGTCGACATTGTCCACCAAACTGACGTGCGCTGATGATTAGCTCTCGTTTATGCTGGGCCGGACTGGGCGAAGTTCGAGAAAGCCATGAACAGCGACCTGTCAAAACTCCACCTACTACTACCATCAAAATCGGCTTCACCTTAGCAAAGAAAAGACAGTGTATGCCTTGTACCATCTTACCAGTGGCGTATCTACGCAACAAGGCGCCCATGGCAAAGTTCTAATGTGCGCCCTTTTCATTAATGTAAATGTTAGATATAGGTAACAATTTCATGAAAGGTATACCATGAAGAAAATAAATTTTTTTAAACAGAATGCTTATTTTTGCTTTATACGTTTCAGCAAATAAAATTATAAATTATCCATTAGAACCATAACATACTTTTGTACTCATTTATTTTGTAATGCAATACCATAATTTATATATTGTATTGGCAGACCAAATTGTAAATCTTGCAAAAAAATCGCACAACACATTACAACTACAAATGGCAATTTCTTTTGAAATGAACCACATTTAATTTGAATGGATACAATAAGTTACGTGTACACTGCACAAAAGCAACACCACGTTTAAACTCGCAACAGCCAAAGCCTTGGGCAGAAAAAACTGGCTCTAAATAAGGCTAACAAATCTTCTTTCATGAGTTAACACTTTTTTGCTCAACTGGTACGGTAAAGATACTAACTGCTGATGTTCCAAGGCCTAACTGCTGTTTTCTTCCATAGTCTCTGGTCTGGGGCATCGTGTTTATCCTATTTATCGGACAATAGTGGCCATCGAAGAAATTTCGTAAAGTCGGAGTGGGCCGCAGCAGTTTTAAGTAGTTTGTAAGGATGGCAGTTATTTGCGCAACACTCAGATTCTCACAGCCACGGACTTAAAACTCGTCACAATGCCTTCTTCTTTTGAGCGAGTTTTTACTGTGTCTGAAACGCAACCATGAGCGTCGAAAGAGGGGTAGAGGGGCCAAGCCCCCTGGATTTTGAAATTTGAGAATTTTCTATTACATTTTCAGCAAAAAGGTTGTTTTCTTAATCTTGAGTGGTTAAAGTTAAATTTTACAACTTTTGGCCACTCCTGGAAAAACTTTTTGGTACCCTTGAAAAAAAAACTATTGAATTGACTCCCCTGAAAAAAATCCTTCCGACGCCCATGAACTGCACGGACTGGCTGAGTTTTGCTTATAGCGTGAGTAGGACGAGGTCTTGTAGATACTATAGCGAGGGTTCTTGTTCTGTCACAATGTCTGACCTTGATGCTGTGTCACAATACTGCAGTTTTGTCACAATGCTCGGTGACGCTAGTGCAACACGCCCGAATTATTGCGTTAGATAAGGACGATGTGTTAGTGCAGCTGTGCAGTTAATGTTTGTATGGGGCGCAAAACAGAGGTTGAAGGAAATGCAAATCACAAATTTTAATTTATGCCAAGCAATTTTTGCGCCCCCCTCTAAGTAGCGCCCATGGCACGAGCCATGCCTGCCATACCCTAGATACGCCACTGCATCTTACACACGTGACGTGGGACGACGACCAAACATTTCAGTGGATGGAAAAACCATCGCATTTGAACCAAACCCAACGTATCTTGGAGTGAAGCTTGGCCGGTCACTCACCTTCAAGCCATATCTTACATCTGTGCGACAGGAAGTTTTGTCACGCTGCGCGCTGTTAAAACGGCTGGTCGGACATAGAGTAATCGTAATCGATGACAGTTTTTTGAGTAATCGTAATCGATTGAATTGACTAAAATGACATGTAATCGTAGCCGTAATCGATTACATTGTAAATTTAATCGTAATCGACGAATACTTTCACGATTAAACTTGATAATCTTCACCCTACACTGTGCGATTAACCGCGGTTTTGGTGCCTGGGTTTCCTCCTTTATCCTAGTTTTTTATGGTTATGTTTGAGGGGAGGTCATTAGCTCATCTTTGTGCGTTAAATCCAGATAGTCCAGCGACAAGTACAGCGTTTGTAGTGAATTCTCGCTTTGTTCCTGCTAGCCTTCCTGTTGGCTACCAGAAGCAGCGTAGTGAGTCTAGTGCAGCTATGTCCAACCCAAATGGCTTGCTGGGCCAAAATTTATGTCACTATCTTAACGAAGGCCGCACGTTGAATGATATTTTAATGAGGGCCGCACATTGAATAGCTTATTTAACATAAGCTCTCATGCAAAGGAAATTCAGTCGCGAAAATCAGAGGTGTAATTTTCTCGGAAAAATGTGAAATCCACTGAGTATAATATGCAAACATTCCAACAACCCTTTGCAGCTGGTTTTGTGACGTCGGAATTGGCATTTCTAGCACCGGCTTGACTCGCTCGGGATCAGGTTTCAGAACATCATCCGAGATTCTGAAACCTAGTAATGTTAAGGAATTTTTCGTGAACTTGCACTTATTGCTGATAAAGGTAAGATTACAGTCTTTCGCTGCTTTAAGAAACGTGCTCAGATTCTGGTTATGCTCTTCTCGCGTCCGACCACACACCGTGACGTCATCTAAGTAAGCATGGGTGGCTTTGCAACCATACTTATCTTATCGATAATATCGTTGATCACGCGTTGAAAGCAAGGGACGGTATTTTTTAAGCCAAAAGGTATTCTCTTAAACTGATAAAGTTGTCCGTTAGCTTCGAATGCTGTATATTGTCGTTCTTCAGGCAGAATAGGAACTTAATGATATGCCCTTCTTAAGACCAAGCTCGAAAACCATTTGTACTGCGCAACATTATTCACAACATCCCGCACATTTGACAAAGGATAAGCATCCAACAGAGTAAACTTGTTGATAGTTTGGCTGTAGTCTATGCAAAGTCTCTTTTTGTGATGCTCGCTTTATACAATTACAACTTGCGCTCGTCAGGGCGACGAACTGGATTCGATAACACCATCACGAAGCATTTCAGAGATTTTATTGGCTATGAACTCTTTATCTGTTTTTGGATAATGCCACGGTTTCACAGCGCAGCATATTTGGCTGGTAACGCACAGCGTGCGCTGAGTGAACTGAGGAATTTACGTTGTCAACTTGCAGAGACTGATGGCAACAAATAGATCGAATGCTCCATTAAGACTTTGAATACTGCAACGATATGGCTTAGTAAAACTTCTGTAGTTGAACGTGTTTTTTGTCTGCTGCATTTGCAGATAAGAAACATTGAAAGCAGGTAGGAAAAATTCCAGAAATTCGAAAATATTTCAAATTTGAAGTGGTGATGACGTTTTTTGGAAAATTTTTAGAAAAAAATATCGGCATAATCCACAAATGTTCAAGTCTCGAATTTCGGTCTGAAACCCAAGTCTCGGTCTCGGGTTTTTTGATGAACTCTCGGTCTCGAAGGTTTGACCAGGTCTCGCTCTCAAAGTTTAGGTCTCGACTACATTTCTAATTGTAACCCTTATCACGATCATTGTTCTGGCTAAGCCAGAATAGCAGTAACTCTGCGCGTTTTTCTCTTTTAGTACTTTATAATTTGTGATATAGCTTCCTTGTTATGTTGACTTCTAATTGTGATATAACGTATTTGCATTTTAACAATTCACTGACCATATTATATTTGACTTTTGCAAGATGTGTGCAAAATGTGTAGCTTACACTAACAGTTTTTTCGTCTAAAAATTCAGGATAAGTTTTTAATAGCCTACCCTGCATTTTACGGAATAGAGAAGAACGAAATCTTGTAAGCTAAGTATCATTAGCGCAGCTGAGCATCAATCATAGTGAGGAATGTCACACTCACTGCACGTAAGCTTACAGCTGACAGGTGCCTTCAAGTGGCCTGCCCTGTTGGAGAGGATGACAGCAGCCCTCACGATTGCGGCATTTAGTAAATGCCTATCAGTGTGCCAAACCTGTCGCAACGAGAGCATCGACTGCTACCCGTGCTGGATGTGTTCGGCGCAGGCTGGGCAGGAATACGCTCTTTTCAAGGCGCGGAAGCAAACCAGCTGCGGAAAGATGACCCAAGACCCAGCATACTGCTGCTGAACACCGAGGGGCTCAACTGCAAGAAAGAGCAGCCTATAAGAACAAGGCACTCGTCATCGTCCTTCAGGAGGCCTACTGCACTACCGCAGACAAGCTATAAGTGATTCCCAACTTTGTAGTGGCGCCACTACATGCGCAAGCCACTACATGCGCAGAGGCAGTCAAAGGCATAACATCCCCGATGGTGTGAAAACCATCGGAAGCTTCCTTTGGCCGAACAGCTAGGGACGAAGCAAACCGATCCAAAAACTTCTCACTAGCTGGGTTAGTCCTGAGCAGGAAGCACAGCCTTGCCAGTTGCCACGTTTATTCACGAGCAGTTGGAATGGACACTGTTCGATCAGTCTCCAGAGCAATCAGAGACTGAGTGGTTGTGCTTAGACGTCGCAGGATATAAGATCATTAATGTCACAAACTTCCACCCTTGCGACTCACACCTGCGGCCATCCCGACGTTTCCACACCCCAGACTTATGCTGGCGACTTCAACTGCCAGCACGTCAACTGGGGTTATACTGCACATCTCTTGACGATGAGAGCCTGACCTCCTGGGCAGCAGCCAAGAACCTTGAGCTGCTGCACAAACCAAAGGGGGTAGCCAGCTTCTCTCATCGTTAGAACGTTGGCACCAACCCGGACTTGGTTTTCGCGATGAGTGTCCGCCATGACAACCGACTGCCTAACAGACGTGTTCTGGGAAAGTTCTCGCGGTCATAAAACCAACCCTAAGTCATAACGCCACCGAGGCACAAGATTCCTGCCTACAGCGATCCGGTGAAGCGTTAGGTGAATCCGTTGAGAGATGGCCACCCCTGGACACAACAAACATCGAGAAGGCATTCCAGGAAACTATGCGAGAGCCTGTTACCTGCGGCTAAACAATCTATCCGACGTGGCCTTCGCAAGAACTATGTGCTATGTCGGGACAAAGAGTGCGAGACCCTTTATCGCTCCTTCCTCCAAGCCCCAGTGGAGACTGACTCTGACAGACCCGCTTCGTCCCTACTTTCACGGCTCATACACAAGACAGAAATTCTGTCAAAATTCTTTCTGTCACAGATAGAACTGGCTGCATTATATAACGCTATTGAGGTAATTTAAAGTCCTATGTGCCGTCATAAAGCATAGTTTTTTGACTGTTCCGACACCTCACGCAATACTTTGTGCATTGGGCAAACAATGAAAGAGCAGCAATTGAGATATTCTCAAACTCACACCAAAAGAAATGGCGATACATGGTACAACGACTGAAACAACAGCTTTAGTCAATTACTTTGCACAAGACTGTATTAATAAAACTATAGCAATAAAAATTTATGCATAATTACCCATTTCAATTTTGAATTTGAGGTTTATGCTTCATGGGTCCCCTAGACTCTTATAGACACTGATGCGGCGCACCGGCTGCACCCCCTCTCGTTTGGCCTAACCATATGTTTCACATAGCATCTCGCTCTGGATGACCCCAGCTGACCTGACAGTTTTCATCAAGGTAAACAGCGGATAGATATGGAGTGGTCAAAACTCTTTGTCTTATTACCCCGTTGGTTGCTGTAGAGTCTGAAAGACAAGTGCCCCGCATTACTTGCATACTCTGATTTCAGTACCAACTCGACAGCAGTCTTACTATGCTGACACCGGTAGATAAATTTCATTTAACTAACTTAGTGAACAACTGTTGGTTGTGATTAGTTCTGTCAAGGGCCTTAGATGCACGTTAAAACGCTAAAAAGACAGAATTTCTTTGTTTACCCAATATGATATAGTCTGTTTTAGTAAAAACACACACATATCAGTAACGTGTTGTGGCTCAAAGCCGTACTGATTGTCAGTGGTGACAAAACATGGGGAATGCAGGATAAAATGCATTGTTCAAATAGTTTGAAGATAATTGTTGCAATAAGAGCAAGTCGACAATTACCGCAGCATGACTTATGTCACCATTCTTATTTTTGAAAATGGGTACAATAACAGTTTTTATACATTGCTTTGGAATCTTTCCATCCATTAAAACACACATCAAAAATGCTACTGACATGTAAACTGGCACTGGGATCAAAACAGACGATGTGCTTTGTAAAAATTTTATTATGCCCAGCAACAGGTTTTGGGAGAGTTTTGTCATTTAGAGATTCGACCTTGATCGGCGGATCACTGCTGCATATAATATTTAATAAACTCTTTAAAGTTTTCGTGGTTGTATAAATGTTATTTGAAAAAAGAGTTAATACTGCTGTTTTTTGACGAACTAAGCAATGCTTCGAAGTGACCTTTTCAACACCTCTGTGGCAGCTTAATTTGCGGTTGCATTCCCACTGTAGATGGGATCACAGATTTCTAGTTACCTCTGTGGATGTTTTGCCAGACCTTTCTGGTAGAGTGGTCCTGCAGGGAACTTACTGACTTTTCTTATTTATCGTTATCTTTTTTAATAGATTATTTTCGCCCTCGAGACATCGGTTAGGTCGACTTTCACAAAATGCCAAAAAGTGATTGCTTTCATCAACACCCGCTGCTACGCTTCTGCTTGTACATTTATTTGTATGTATACTAGAAATTTTTGAGTTTTTTGAAATGAGAAAATCATTGTCATATTACAAACTTTCATGCACGTTTAATGACGAATTGAAAATTTAGTGAAACGCAAAATATACATTTAGGTTGCAAATCCAGGTCGAGCAGCAACTAGATTGTTCGGCATCTAGTCTACGCAATTCCATTGCGGCATGACGAAATCATGAAAAGAGAGTTATCGGAGCGACGTAGGCTTTCAAACGTAATTGCCCACGTGTGGCTGTATGAAACCACTCAACCGTATATCCCATCCTCTCATATCAACCAATGCACTGCGGCTCAAGAGAGCCGCCAACTTCGGCAGCGCCAACACAGCGAAGGATTTTTAGGGCTTCCCAGTTAGTTTAAGGTTAGCAGGGAGCGGAAATAACTTTCTGTGAATGTACTAGAAAGTGCAGCCAACAGGGTTTATACTTAGAGTATGGAATTTGTGTCCAACTGTTGTCTTTTAGACATCACCTGCCGTTTCTTTGCATTGTTCAATAGTTGAGCAGGAGTTTTATATTTAGCATTGCTGTTCAAGCAAGCTTCGAAAATGGTGCTACGTTTCCTTCCACTGCATTTCCGTGGAGCAGTTTGCATATGCCAGGGGTAGGCAAACTTGTGCAATAGAAAGAAGAGTCATTTGCAGAAAACCAAAAACACCAGCGAGCCGCAAACTCACTTTGTAATGTTAATACAAATGCGGTAAAGAATGCAAGTTTTACATAAAATGCCCTACATCAAATCACGGAGACACCTTGGCAACTAATATTGCGAATTAGTGTAAACACGTTGATAAATGAAAAAACATTAAATGAGGCGACAACTCGCTATCAATTCGAGATACTACTATTCAGCTAGAAATGCCCAGGGATGTAGTGCTAACCAAAAAGGGGTGGGAACGCACCCAAAAAATAGGCATTTTAAAACAGCTTCAAATTCATTTTAAAGCAAAACAAGAAAAAGGCGTGGGAACGCCATTCCCACGCGTTCCCGCCCGCTACACCCCTGGAAGTACAACACAAAACATGCCGGCTAGCCGCATTTTGCCCACCATTGCCATATGCAGTGCATCGTGTGCATTATTTTGCTCCGTACAAATTGTTTACATCGAAATGGAATCGTGAAGTACTGTTTGAATAGGACTTTTAAACAAAAGCACCATCACTGAAAGTTCACAGCCAGCGACTGGCAGTGACGGGCATGTCTACAGTGCACACAGGCCAATTTTATAGCCTACGGGTACTCTGGTGGGCCGTTGTTTCTTTGAACGTATTTGCTTTTTAGGTCATGCAGCCTTTTCGGCATAGGAGGACCATTCGCAGTTTTGGGTCATTTTTACCCTACAGCAAAATTTCGCCAGTCGTAGCATTAGACATCCCTGGCCTACTGAATGGACCGCCTACCAAATGTACACATTACTGCACTAAAGCACTATGAGCAGTGAGCTAAAGATTGGGTACTGATTGCATCAGATATAGTGAAGTTATTAGAAGATCTGATTTTCACCGTACGTACAGTAAAACGCTTGTTGTTTCTTGCCTATCTGGCATGTTTAGTGTTAACGCATGCTTGCCTACCGTTTGATAGCAACATATGAGCTATATGTACTTCTGATGTAAAACACGCAAGTTGATGAAGTGAGTTTCGTATATCTAGCGTGCCATTCTTGCAGCATGAATGCTCATCAACGCACCGTTATCTGTTCTGTGACAATTCTGAGGTGTTTTGTCAATTCATTAGGTTTGTTCGATACCGAAACTTTAAGGGCTGCTTGTTCACATTTCTTGGGCAGGGGCGTAACGAGTTTAGATGGGGCCCGTAGCAAGAAGCAAGTTGGCGCCCCCATGTTCGAACCCGAGGTCTTTCGGAAGCAAATGCACTGTATTGAAGAAAGTACTTGTGACATTGCTGGGACTTTTCGGCGCCTGGAGAATTGTGCCCCCTTGCCTCCCCTCGTTACGCCCCTGTTCGTGGGTAGCTATAATTATAAAAGTATATTCTGATCCCATAAAAGCTTATTCCTCAAATACCAAGCTCTGGTCTCGTAAAAGTTACTCCCTCAAGTACCCAGGTATTGCGATAAAATGCCGATATGAGAAAAGTTTGTTTTCTTGTTTGATGCTCTTCCAAAAACATGGGACCAGTTTTTGCGACGAAATAACCTGCTTTTTGTGGTTCTACACCTGCTGGGTGTTGGACCGACTTCTATATTACCCGCTAGTGTTTTTCAAGAGGTGTGGGCTTGTCAGCGTACTCATATACCTTTGGTAGCATTTCTTGTTTTTACAACCTCTGTGAAAAATATGACATCTGGAAAAACAACTTTTCATAATGTGCAGTCTTCATGAAAACGATTAAATTTTCACCCCAAAAATGGTTTTAATCCTTTTAAAATTCCTGCTGGTTGCGCCCTCAGAAGAGGCGTTTGTCAGCGTTAAATGTTTGTTGTTTCAATCGGTGATCTTGAAATCGTTTTGAGAGCGGCATTATAGCTTTGTCGGCTTGCACGAGGGTACCCTTGGCCAACGTATACTGAACGCAAAGTCAAGTTGCGTCAAAACCCATGTGCTCTGACCATGCGTGATTAGTAGTACCAACCAACGACTTGCAAAAATGTTTGAGGTACAAGACGTTTGGTAAGAGAACAGTTTACTGAATGAAATATATACAAGCCAGTAAGTGCCGCAGGGGCCAGGCACGCTGCCATTAGACAATGCCGTGACAGCATTCAATGTTTAGTACAACACGACTATTCATTCCCAGTAAATGATAGATTCGCGTTTAAAATATAGACAAGTAGATTTTGCAATCGGTAACGTATTAATTTTTTCTTCCGAACCGAACAGTAATTTCAGTTTTGATGCCAACAGGGGATTTTAAATCCACAGAAATGTGTTTTCAAGATGTTCTTCAAGGGAGACGAAGTTAATTGACGAGAGGTTGGTTTAGCTTGAACCTCGGTTTAAAAATTTTTTGTTGGGCAAAATTAAAAAATGTTTTGACGACGTATGAGCTGCGGACAAGGCAACTTTGTTTATTAAAATCCACAAAAATACCGCTGTAACTTTTTCTTTTGTAAAGGCCCATGGGCTCAATATATATTTCAACCCTGATGATTGCTTTATTTTGTGAATCGTCACAATCACGAAGCGTAGGGTGACACGGTTATTTTATGTGTATTGAAAATATTCCATGTGCCGTTTATTTTCCAGTAAAAGCAATTTCTAATATCAGAATTAGCTTCTGTCTTGTAGCAGCGGATCAGCAAGATGGTTCGTTTTGCTCTGTGCCGCCAATTTCAAGGTCTTGCAGGTGAGTTTTATGACTAAAACGGAAGTTTTGCAGCATTATTGTTATTCTGACTGCAAATGCTGGCTTAGGTTGTTTGCGGCATGCGAAGCCTTTCCAAAGAGAATATTCCAAGCTTAGCATCATGGAAGCAACGCCAGAAGAATTTGTTACCAAACTCTTGGAATCAGGTATAAAGTTATCCTTTTGTGTGCTCAATACGTTCACATCCCTAAATAAGCGAAGCATTTTTGTGTTTAATCGAATCCAAATACGTCGTTTAAGAATGCAGCTCGCTCTTGAAATTTTTGCTTGGTCTACTACTAAAACATCCCAAAGAGTAGCTTTCTCACTAATGGCATTACTCAGTATATGGATGGTCTCCCAGGCCCGCAGGCAAGGGGGCAATCGGGAGCAGTGCCCTCCCAAATTTTGTTGTGCCCAGACAAATGTGTTTTAAACATACAATAAAAACAAAAATCATGCTCTCCTAAAGATGTATTTTGCCCCCCAAACCCTAAAACCTGGCTATGGGCCTGTGCATGGGCGTCGGAAGGATATTTTCCAGGGGGAGGCCACGAGGGTATTTTTCCAAAATTTTTCTAGGGGAGGCCAAAAGTTGCGAAATTTGTTTTTTCCGACTCGAAACTAAGAAAACAACCTTTTTTGCTAAAATTGTCAAAATCCAGGGGGGCCAAGGCCCCCCTGCTCCCCCTTCCGACGTCCATGGGACTGTGGTCTCCTGCAGGCTAGCCGTTTGAAACTGGATTTAAATTGTTGGAATCCTATACCTATAGGACTTCTACCGACTCAGTCACCAAGGTAAGCTCGATTTACAGTACCGGTGAGAGGTAAAAGGGAGTAACCCAGCGCAAGCAGGCCCTTCGTCAGATTTTTGTGGTTGGGATAATCAAGCATCACAACGAGGGACGCATTTGTAAATGGAGGCTAAATCCTAATAATGAGGTAAACGTTTACCAGACACTGCCAAACAAACAAATTTTGCCCAGTGCCTAAGCTTGTGTTTTCAAACTTTTAGCGAATGACTACAACAAGTGATCACCACCTTCCATGAAAAAATTACGCCAAATTTATCAAATTACAAGCATTTCGAAAAATTAATTAAAAACACCTTTGCAAAATTATCGATATACGAGGTCATGGTTGTGGCGTAGAAGTATCGGTCAGAGTGCCTTTAAGGCTCTTTTCACCAACTTACATAAATTCGGAAAAACAAAATTCGGGAAGAAAAACAGTTCAAGTCATGAGAAACTTTTCTGTCTGTGAATAATCATTTTATGTACCTTTTGAGCCCTTCATTACAATGAGTTGACCACACGAACCGATCTGCCAGCGAGCAAGAAATTTCAGTTAGTTTAGTTCAGTGGAAAGGGAAAAGTACTTGTGATAAATCTTTTATTAATCGACAACGACATTCTAAACGAGTTTTTAAAGGAAATAAAAGTAATTTTGGCTTTGCGATAACATTTCTTCCTAATTGAAAATGGAAAGCAATAGTTATATCGAAAGTAGGGCTGGAAAACAGCTAAAGCCGAAATGCTGACAAATGAAGGTATGAGAGAGTCCCTGAATTTTGAAAAACATGAATCTAAAAGTTTGGAACTTCTTTCACCGCACGAACAACCGAGATAACAAAACAAGGATAGGTCCTTTTGCAGTACAGACTGCGGTTGACCCCGGTAGGACTGTGGTTTGGCCATGACAGACCGGTAGTGTTTAGAGCGGCCCTAGGTCAACACCGAACCAACCTTATTTTCCTATCAAAACTTTTTTTCAGTACACTGCACAGTAAAATTGAGTGTCACGCTGCTGTAGATCGTTAACCGGTAAGGACCCGAAAGCCCAAAATGTTTTGCTTTTGAGGCAGTTTCAGCCATAACTCGCCGGACCGATTGCGCTAGAGATTCAATGAAGACATCATCAAATATGGATTTTTGTGTGCTTTCTGATAAATAAAAAACAGGCATCTTTTCATTTGAAAGTTTCTCATGCGTAGCAATAATGTCACAGGGAAACTGCCAGGCAGATTTTCAAATGTAAAGGTACCTACTTTTCTTCATCAGAAAGTAAAAAACATTTAATGATGTCTTCATCGACTCTCTAGAGCAGGGGTGGGGAACCTGCGGGCCGCGTGAACATTTGATATGGCCCGCATCAGAATTTTCGTTACCCAAGTTAGAGCACAACATCGCGTCAAAACGAAGCTCCATGATAAGCAGGTACTTGGATAGTAAGTCAAGAGAACTCACCCTTCCTTCTAGTAAAATAAAGGTATGATTTTAGGATAAAGTAATTGAGTTTGCGAACCGTCAGCGATAATGCACAACTCGTGCGGCCCGTGATAGTAAACAGGTTTCCAACCCCTGCTCGAGAGCGATCGGTCGGTGAGTTGTGGTCGAAATTGACTTAAATCGACTGCAGTGACTCTGGCGGTCGTATCAATTCAATGAAGAAAATTTTTTTAGGTGAAAGACGATTTTGCCACTTGCAAAATTAAAATGTAAGATGTTGAACAAATCCTTTTTAGTTTTTAAAATTTTACATGGATCCTGGCTGTGCTACGTTGACTTCTACAAACCAGCTCAATGTTGTACTTTCTTACAAAGTGTGGTAAACAAAGGTAATCAACATATTGTTTGTTTCTGTTGGACGCCAATAATATTTTAAAGTTGTGCCGACTCCAATTTTTTTCGGTTGATGCTCCACCAACTGTGGTGGAAACGCGTCATTCATTAGATCGTTTTATATACACTAAATTTTTACCGATCAGAGTCGACTCTAGTTGTAGGCTTCCGCGAAGAATCTTACAAGTGTCCTTCCATACGTGTTGCTTTGGCACTTGGAAAAACTCTCTCATTTTTACAGAGCAAGTTTACTTAATAAAACCTCATGGCAGATTTTTTACGTACATGGTTGTCTGAGTTTTATGAAACCGGCTTGCATTGCTAAAGATGGTTAATTTGTTTAATTTCGGTACCAATTATTGTACGTAATGTCAGTTGCACAGTATTTCAAGCGCTTCTTTCATCTCGGACTTAATGCATTTCTGTCCGTGGAAAATATCTTTTCATCTCGATTTCACTATCGTTTTAACGACTATCGTTTTTATCGCTGACATGGCGAAACAAAAATGTTGTCGGCGAATAACTCCACTTTTTTATGGAAAGAAATTAAATATCTTGCAGGTCGTCGAAGGGTATGCATTGAATACGACAGAGAAAAAGGACTTCCAGTGGTGTCAGAATCAAGATACTCTGAAATTGCGGATTATTTCCAAGCGGACACGGTCAACTACCGTCAGCACGAAGGAGTTTTCATGGAAGTTGGCAAACGTTCAAACGCGTTAATGGGTGCGTTTGTCTGGAGAACAAACAGAGGTCAAGCGGTGAGTATTGCTATGAGCTCTCAGACTCATGCTCGAAAATATTTAAACTGGGCGAAAAGAAGCCTAGGAGCATAGCGAAGCCAGCGGGCCCAGGGGCCATGCCCCCCCAAATTTGTAGTATATATAGTCATTTTGTGCTTTAAAATGCGGTATCACAAACAATATAGTGTTATTCGCCTAGAATCAAACATTTTAGCCCCTCCCAAAATTTTGGGCTGGCTATGCCATTGCCTACGAAGCGAGTACCACCATGAGATTCGTGATTGAAATAAAAGACTTAGCATTTTCGAGCTCACAGAAAAACTTCATCAATAGTCAATACCATTAGCTTGTCATCAATACCAATGTCCTCAATACCAATAGCTACGACAAATTTTGTAACACAACGCTGCCTGGGAAAAGTTGTGGTAGAGAGGCAATGGAATGTGATACGTAACTCTTTCAAAAATGTACAGTGTTGAGGACAGACAAATTTAAGTAGGATCATGGACAGACAACTATTGAAACGCATATAATTGTTAAAGAGGTTCAATATGTTTTAGCAGTGAATTGGTTATTGTCGGTTTCACATGTCTCAGATCTGTTGTATTTACGCTATAAGGAAAAATCTTCAAAACACATATCTCTCACTACAAAAATCTTTTACCCGGAATGGTTTATCATCATTTTCTTGCTGATATGTTCTGACCTTGTAAATATCAATCGCCTCGGATAAATGCTGAATTGATATTCTCTCAAGTAAACTGCGGGCGACAAAACGCCAGGTTTCCGATCGCTGTTCATTGCTGCATTTTATGATATGGTGTGATTACAGAAATAGCAAGCATATATTAGCTCTTAGTGTACAGTAAGCTTCTTTTTTTGGTGAAGACTCTTTGATCGATGTCTTTCCATGGTTAGACCTTATTTTTAGTCCATCTTTACGGAATCAACTGAACTGCCCTTCTAGATCAATCCAGAAACTTACGTTGTTAAACTTTCATGATGCTTCCTTCCAAATTAATTCTGAACAAATCAAATTTGCGTCAGATTGATTTTATTGGAGTTTCTGGCGCTGTACAACAGTCCATTTTGTGGTGCCGGACCATATTTGTATGATTGACATGCGCATTTGCAGAAACTCTGTTCAAGGTCTGACAGGTCTGTTGCTTTAAGTGTAGACGCTTTGGTCATGCAGATGGGCATTGCAAGGGGTGCTCCATTTGTGGAGTTGAATATTATCGCACAATTTCTACTTCGCAATTTCCCTATTGCCACGGCCAATACTCTGCTTGTTCCAACAACATAAAATAGCCTTCTTTGTTTTTTAATTTACGCAAAGGGCTGGCACCACAACATTATTTCCGTTACTTTGGGCCAGTTGCACGGGTGCTATAGTGTGCACACTAAAATTAGTACAGATGATTGAAAAACAGCATCACTTACCGGTAATTGCTTATATTTTGAACACAAATATTTGACAGCCAATCACAATCGACAGTGTGCATCGTCTACCATCGCGTCGCGAACATGTGCTGAAAAAAAACACGTCTTCATCACTAAGATCGTTATCCATTGCTCAAATCTTGCATAGGATGGAGGTGAAATTGTTTTATGTGGGTTCCACGTCACAGTGACATAATGAATGTCACCTTAAAAACATTAATATAGGGGTGCAAAGTTTTCTGTGGATTTTAGTAGCGCACAGAAATTTTTAGTAGCGGACACATATAAGCTTTGCCATAATATTGCACTTAAAATTATAAATAAGGCACTGCTACGTCGCTGCAAATTCCGTTCGCGCACTCCAAGTTTTTGGTCGCGCGACGCTAGTGCGCGCTACGCGAGTGCGCAACATACAGGTTTGTATTTCCCCAACTACGGAGAAAAAAACTAGAGGAAGAAACGGAAGCATTATTTAGATTACGCACAGGGCACTGCAAATTGAACCATCGTCTTTTTCGGATAGATTTTCATTCTGAGGGTCTGTGTGATTCTTCAAAACGCCAGAAAGCGTATCACCCTACCTTGTTTCCTGTCCAAGGTACCAAACACAGCGAGGTGCACTCAAGGAGGAATTGAAAGAAATTCGGCGTTGATTTTAAACACAATTCTACGGTACAAATCAGCTTCGCGACAAATACAATCATTTGTCAATCAGACACAAAGAAAACTCTGAAACAGTGCTTCAATAACAAGGTGTGCAACTGAAAGATAGGTGCTGTCGAAATGCGGTCAACAAAACATATATCTCGCTACAATCTCCTCCACTTCAGACATTTACTCATGAAAAATTTTCTCACCCAAAACATTTTACCAAAGGCAACCGGTAAGGTTTACCATCTTTAACTACGCTGAGAGCCTGGTCAGTGGGTAAACGGTGCCACAAGGCAAAGTCCTACTTGATGTAACTCAATCTATTGGCCACAAAGGAGGATCACACAAGCTGTTGTTGTGACAAAGAAGGGCATATTAGCAATCGATTCGTTGGCGTTACGCTGCAGCTACACTGAATTTTTGTTACAAAGGCGTTATACAACACGTGGCAGTTGGACGAAGTGATCGTTTAAAAATTGACAGTTTGACAACATGACTTTTCATGTCGCCGAACTAAGTTTGCGGTTTCGAGATTTTTTGTTTTGGGAAGAGGTTAATTAATGAATCGAATCAAAACTTGATTTGATTCGAATCAATTTTTTGGCGGTCTTATATATTTAATTTTAATGTCTTTCTTATTCCTTTCACTTTCTTCACTTTGTCCTACAAAACTAAGCGTAATTGCCGCAAAACATATTTTGTTTTGATTGTCTCCATCCAAACAGAGAAGAGGTCAATTCGATTTATTGCTTGACTTGGACTTATATTAAACTCAAACCGCGTTTGAAATGGCAGTACTTGGCCCATCGAATTTGACTTGTTTACACTACTTAGGGATGCAATTTCTGAATAAAAATTTGTGCCTCGTGAAGAAATGCAACGGTAAGCAATTACGGCTGGTAGAAGCCATCGAGAAACGCGTACAGGTGGTGAAAACTGTAGGATCACTTATCGAACCGAACTTCATGGCCGCAAAACTTTCGGGCAAAATTGCAGTTTGTAGTTTTCAAGATTGTCCATGGGACATTTTTGTTCTGTCCCATCCCATGGCAACTTGTAACTATCCCATCACATAGGATTCCTTATACGAAACAAGTAATACGAAGTGCATCGTATTGTGTGCTTGTCTAATGTCTAGTAGCAACAGAGTCATGGCTAAAACAACCGGAAATTTCCCTCTAGGCCAGGGGATACAATCAAAATTTGTGACCCTTTTTATTTGTCAAGGCCGCAACGACTTCATATTCGGGGACCCCGCGTCGCTCTACCGTGCTGTGAGCATACAATAATGGTTTTCAACTTCAGAAAATTCCTGCTACATAACACAAAATTACTAGCGATAGGACATTGGACAAATGTAAAGTCCGCTGTTCGTATCATGGGTCAAGTACCATGACAATCCCATTCCCATGGACAAGCCTGGAAATTTTAGCAACGCAATTTTTGTTTATGCGTTTGTGACATTTTCTGCTGTTTTCTACATACCGATAAACTACACATTTGTTTCTTTTTTTCAGTGCGGTGGAATTCGAATGTGGAAATATGATTCAATGCGAGAGTACTTGCATGATGGAATTCGTCTTAGCCTGGTTCGTTAATATTAACATTGGATGATAGAAATTCTTCCTTGACACACTGGATAATTTCTTTCTGTGGTCTTGGCTTTTCTTAAAGAATACTTCTAAATTTGAACCGACCCCTAGTGGTCACCACCTGTAAACAACATTGCTCCGCAATGCACTGCTTGTAGGATGATGTCGAACTTTTTAAGAGTCGACTGAGAAAGTCTGGAGATTGTACCGCTTGCAAATGTAGTGTGGTTTCCTTCCTGCTCTCTCTTGGCAAAGTGCGTATAAAAATAGAATCGTCGTGTTATGTTTCCACTTTTTGGTAAGGATTACTTCAAATTCTCACTGCATTACTGTGCATTGATGACTCCACTTAGATAAAATGTTCATGCAGGATTTATGTTAGATTTACAACTCTATGTATAGTGCGGTTGGCCAAAACTGCTTCTTGTTTCTTGCACAATCCTCATGCAAAAGTTTGTTCAGGGCATGGGACAAAAATCAGCGTTAGCTGGTCTTTGGGCTGGTGGAGGAAAAGGTGTTATCCACCAACCGCCAAATCACAGAGATCCAGCGGTGAGACGCGACGTTTTCTTTGATTATGGAGATTTTCTGACTTCACTCAATGGCTGTTACGGTATGTTGATAACTCTGTGGTGCTAAAACTACAGTACTGTTCGTATAAACAGCTGAAAATGTATGGCATGCCGTTAGATCACTGAAAACATGAAAGGGCTCGTGAACCTTACATTTTCACTTGATTTATTTACGTGTCAGTTTATGTGGAACCTATTGAATGACAAATCGATTTTACTGACAATGAAAAGATATAAAAATGCTGTGCTCTTAACGTTTTACAGGTTTTTGTGCTTTATATACCAACAAGCAAACTTTCTAATTCTGTGGAGCCTGACGTTTAATACGGGTCACTGCTTGATGTTATTTTGACATATTTGTTGCTTCACATCAACAAGTAGAGTTCAAGTTCCTGCTAGCATATTTTTAAACGAGCAGTAATGAGCTATACGTAAAACGCAACTCATATGAGGATCCTTTCTAAGTTTTTCATGGTACTATTGAGGTTGCTTTCGTTTAGGCCTAGTCAAACCCACACCTGCAAATAACACATTTTTTAATTATTTTGAACAGTCGCTGCGGAAGATGTTGGTTTGACCGTTGATGATCTTGACCGCGTCCATGAGAGAAGCCGTTTTGTTACGTGTATCTCACCAAGCCTGGGTATGTTTTGCAGCTTACTCGCATGTGCTGCAGAGTACGTTTTTGGAAAACAAGCTGCAGTCTTTTTGCAAGTAAAATCAAGTACTTTTTTGTCGAGCTTTATTCGAAAGTTGTTTAGGACGAATTTAGGCTTGAAACTGCAAGATTAAATTGTAGATTATTTTGTTTATCTCTGGTCGTTAGCAAAGCAATGCTTTTCTTACATTATTAGTTTTTAAGGAGCTTTGCAGTTGAAACACCGTTTTTATGGGTTTTGCTTATGATAAAAAGCTAAAATAACAAAATTAAATGCGTATTATAAGTGCATAGGAAAAAGTTTGGCAAGAGGGCGAAAAACATTTTCCTTGATAACGTTGTAACTCCCCTGAATCAACTTAACCAGTTCTTCCTTTTAATTTTCCTTGACATAAGTACGACCATAGGCCAAAGTTAGTCTAGCAGTACCCGTTTGTTTCCAAAGGACCAAAAAAGTTCATCGGCACATTTTACAGGCGTTTCGAAAACAATTGCCAAATTTAAGCCATCGTTTGGTTCAATTGTCCCAGTTTCATCAAGTTGCAGTTGCAATCTAGCTAGAGTCTATAGACTTTGCAATTCCTTTCGATCGTTTCGTTTGCCCTGAAATTATACCTGCAAACCGCTGTGTCCTAATTTTCATACTTTCTGCGCTGCTTAATTCGAGCACCCTCCTAGACCCTTTGACGAGGGCGGTTCCGACAAAAACAAAGTGCGCAACATCATAAGGACGAGGTGTTGAACTTACTTATATGGCCCAAGAGTGCTTCTGCGACGCGAGACTTTTTTGTACTTATCATTGTGTTAGGTTTTATTTTATTTGTTATTTGCAATCTGCAAGTCAAATCAGTTGGATTGGCTCCAAGTTATCACTGCGAGTAAAGAAAACATGTTGAGACGGGTTTGTGTTGAAGTACGGCAGCATTTCCAGTTGCGATTGTGGTGTAACTTTTAATTTATTTCTATGTCGACGAAGGAGGTTCAGGAAATCCAAGTGGACCCACAGGACGTGGTGTAGTTCGAGCGATGGAAGCTGCATCTCACTTCAGGAATATGGGCAGTCTAGAAGGAAAAAAAGTAGTGGTCCAAGTACGTGTTCTTTGAGAGTAGCTTGTTCATTTGAATTCTGTGCTGTGCCACTGATACGATTGTAAGCACTGAAAGAGTTTTCGGGCTTCTGTTTGATTTGCTAAACTGTTAGTCATACATGCATTTTACTTTTTATAAGAAATTAGGCACTTTTATCTTAATTTGCAGTTTAGTTAATAAATCAGTGATTTTAGTGCTTTACTGTAAAAGTGTGCGTTGTTTACGCAAATGGTGTTAGTCTCACCCATAAGACAGTGAATATAGCAACTTTTCGGAACTAAACTTATTTTTTCCCTTTATAGTACAATACTACTATTGTTGATTATCATGAAAATCTTAGACACGTTGTTGATTGTAAAAATATGCTGCTGCATGTTTAGTGGTTAGTTTTTGGATGATTGTTTTATGTACCCTTGTATATCGCAAAATTAGCGCTATCCTTTCTTCAGTTTTTGAAAAAATGCAACAAAATTTGCTTCTCCGAAGACACATGATCCACTCCCACCGTTGCAGCCACAGTTCCTTTTTAGTTTGAATTTCTGACTGGCTACGTTATTTTGTTGATGTTACAATTTGCTTTTGCTTACATTAGGGAGCAGGAAATGTTGCCAGGTTCATCATTGACGAATTATTACATCTTAAAGTGAAGAAAATTATAGTCAGCGAATGCGACGAACAAATTTATAAAGCAGCCATGAAGAAGTACAAAAACGAAGTAAGGTATTTGCTGGAAGTCGGCTTGAGAAGATAGTTGTTACTCCAAAAAACAACAATCGAGATCTTGCGATTGTGTGAAAGTAACATTTTAACCTCATTAAGTTTATATGCTGTTTTTGTTGTATGACAACGGTTCTCAAATCCGATGTTGCAGAAAATTACGTGAAAGTTGGTTTGCGTCTAAATTCTGTGTGTTGCAAGGGAAGCTGACATTGTGTGGCAACTGTGCAAAGGACCAACATGCGACGCAACGTTTTTTATCTCATTTTTGTCGTGTAGACCTCTGTGGATTTGGTGAAAACCTCAGTTGGAGACTCGAGCATTTTGTCTGAGCCATGTGATATTCTTTCGCCATGTGCCCTTGGTGGAGTAAGTACTGTTCCCAAAAGGAATGTTGCTAAAAATCTGTGGCTGAGCGTGTCAGACTTGTGGATTTATTGTGGTGATATTACACTTTATAAATCAAGTTTTAAAAAGACCAAAAATTCCTAAATTTTGAAGGAGATTTAGCAAAGATGCATTTTTTTCATCGATCTTGTTGTCCAAAATTTTTAAATCAAGACAAATATTTTTCGTAGTAATTTCTGTAGGCAAGTAACTTTTATTTATTACTGTTTAAGACTTGCAAAGAAGAAACTCTAGCCTGTCAGGTTGACGGTGTCCATATTACTGCCCTTCGCATTCTTTAAAAAAATCCTGATCCGTAAACGAGTAAGAACTGTCGTTATACTAATCCTACATTAGATCGGGCACAACGTGTTTTGTATGATTTTATATTCGAAGTATGCTGTATGCACGTTCTCGAGTGGGAAGAAGTGCTCTAAAAGCGTAAAAAAACGTTTTGCTTATAAGTCAAGACAGGAAAAAATGGCTTAGCAACCACTAAAAAGAAAATCTGTGAGCGCGTAATTTTAACTTGCGCAGAAAAATTGGCTTACCAAGAAAAGTGTGCATGTTATGAAAGTCAAACGTGCTTGGTCAGTAACGCATGTGTCGTGCAGAAAGTAAGCTGATAAAGATCAAAGTAAGCTGATAAAGATCATTATCGATGATTCGACTTAGTTTGGAATCAGTTTTTGCTGCCAATGACTCGAATTCAGAGGTTTTGAAAGATTGAATTCAATTAGCCAAATCGGATAACTTCCCGAAGAAGTTTTTGGAGCAAAAACATCGTTGTTCACTGGGCAGCCTCATTTCCGCAAAATGAAATGAATTAGATATACATATTGCAATCGATAAAGCAATACAGTGGCAAAACCTACGTTGCCATCTGAATGGGGCGGACCGAAAAAATAATGCTTGTTGTCGGATACTAACGTTGACACTACCTTGCATACCTTTCAAGATTTTAAGCCAAAGCACCATACCTACGCTGCAAACGTCCATCGTATGCGGAGCTGCCAACAACCAACTTCTCACCCCTGAAGACAATAAACTTTTGGATCGTATGGGCATAACCTACGTTGTAGACTTCGCTGCCAATCGAATGGGCATCGTCAACTGCGCCAATGAAACTTACGGTTACGTGAAAGACGATCCATATATTGAGAAACATCTGGGACGAGAATGGGAAAACTCTGTAAGCAAGTCTATGCAATACTTAATGTTAACTTTTAATGACTGTGTTACGTGTTTAATGCTAAAACGCTCTACCTTGCAATGTTTAGCTTACCTGCGTTTAACTCAAATACCCTTTGCAGTCTACCCGCACATCTGAGACACAGACACAATTCCATATACAGGCCAAAATCACATCTGAGGAGATGCTTTATAAGTCCTATGTCAAGTCAGTGTGGGATGCATGTGACAGCAGATAGTCAGTAAAGATGCAGGCACAATCTAGATGGCTTATTTATAGTTTCAGTGCTTTTTAGTCGTAGTATGGCCGCTATTGACGTTGTTGAAAGTTGCCAATTGATGGAAATAACTATTATATTCAGATATAACAACAAGTATGCTTTGACAGTTTGTAAGCAAACTGCATAATATATGGGAATCAGGTAAAGTTTTTGTTGTGTACTTCAAAAAACAAGGTACCACAAAACGTTTTGCATATGCAACAAGTTGATGAAAAATAAAACAACTTTCGTATTTTGAACTTCATTCTAGCATTGATACTTCAAATTTACAAGTGACACAGTAGGAAAGCGCCAACCATGGGCGACAGAAAAAGAGAAGCGAACCTGCTGGCGCAGTGGCGGTACAATCAAGCGGACGGCGAAGGGTTAAAATGGAATATAATCCGGCAACCACGGGCGTCGGAAGGGGACAGGACGGTCACGGCCCCTGTATTTTAAAAATTTGACATTTTCCTATTACAATTTTCGCAAAAAATGTTATTTTCTTAGTTTGGAGAAGGAAAATGAAATATCATTACTTTTGGCCCCCCCGCAGAAAAATATTTTTGGTTAGCCATGGAAAAACCCGCTATTGCACACCCCTGGAAAAAATCCTTCCGACACCCATGCCTGCAACACTTGATGTGTAATGCAATTAAATCATAGGTTGTATTGACTGCAGTACAATTTGGCAACCAAGGT
>Ga0210059_1003446_pt1 | contig 25284 bp, 14 predicted proteins | sample Ectturendosymbi2_FD_188042 | JGI IMG/M metagenome (GOLD analysis project Ga0210059, IMG submission 188042) | Ecteinascidia turbinata endosymbiont from Florida, USA - Sample 2 (SPAdes) (version 2) | ecosystem: Host-associated > Tunicates > Ascidians > Unclassified | place: Key West, Florida... | reverse complement strand
ATCTAGTCAATTCAATGCAAAATTAGGCGCGATCGACCAACTGGGACTCGGCGATCGACCGGTCGATCGCGATCGACGTGTTGGCCACCCCTGATCTAGCCTATTGAATGTATCTATAATCCATATATTTTAAAAATGTGTCTATGTCCCACCAGACACACAACATCACCAAATGAGGTTGAACAGAAACAAAGGTATCAACAGATTACAATAACTTATTGAATAAGTTCAGCAGCAAACAATGTAACATTAATCCAGTACGTGTTAGGTACATGAGAAACAAATAAGTTTCGTTAATGTATCAGTGGAGTATTTACTGTACGCTGTCATTCTAGGAAAGGTATTTCATGTCCACTAGCCCATCAACATGATAATCATCTGTGGCATGTAAATAATCCGTTGTGATTAATTAAACGTTCGTGTACCCTTGATTGTTTTCTGCTTTACGTATTGTACACTTCTGAAAACTGGTAAGAGGTCACCTCTCAGGAATGGCGGACTAGATCTGCCAAATCTTGAAAAGAATGAAGGAACTCCGGGTCTAGTGAAGAAAACCACCTACCACACTTCTGGAAAAGTGACGTCATGGGTGGGTGACAAAATCGACGGGCACGACCATTCTACAAACCTCCAGCTAACCTCCAGCACACGTTACACGCCGTACTGCACTTGCATTCCAAAGTTTTTATCCGGTTCAGCCCAACCATTTAAGATGCAGAGAAACACGGAACAAGAGTATAACTGCTAAAAGGAGTTAGTTTTGCGATGCTTGTGTAGAAAACAGACCTGAACTGCGCAGAATACTTCACTTTTTCCACACAATAAAGCAACTGAAAACAAAAGATCTATGATATTCAAACAATGTTACAATGGCTAGGAAGTAAAGCATATTACCTATAATCCGTGTGCTGCGTTTACAGCCGACTAGAGCAAACAGACATGTCGGGGGCATGCAGTGCCGAATGCCTTTCACTGGTCACACTAGTAAAATGCATACCTCAAAACGCTGTGACGTCATCAATGACGTAACTTTTCCGGAAGTGTGGTAGGTGGTTTTCTTCACTAGACCCCGAACTCCAAACAGCAGACATCATTGACACCCTTAGTTAGTTACAAGTTAGTTAGCGTGATGATGGTGATCACTCAAAAATAGAAAAATAGAAATCTATAACCAAAAGATTTACCAGAATAGCATGGTTCCTGAACCTGCCAAAACGATCATCAGCAAAAAAAGACACCACGCAAACAAGACTTGAGACACCTCAAATGTGTGTTTACAATTACTAAGGTGAGACCTCCAAGAGAGAACAACAAACACAAAGGTGTGAAGAAAAGTAGCCCGACTTTTTAACTAGATGTGAGGTTCGCAAAATAAACTTTCAAGCACAAGCAGTGATGCCATCAGAGATTATTGGATAGTGTTTTTTGCTATCCGATCACACCTATTTTTGAAAAATCATATCCGTATCTGAGATGAACGGAGTCACATTTTTCAGACTCCGAGTCCGCTCCTGCTCCACGCTTTAAGACTCTTGCTCCAGCTCCGACTCCGAATAATTTTGAAACATCAACTCCAACTCCTGTAGACGCTCCGAAAACTTAGAAGTAACTCATAAAAAGATATTGTCTATTTTGCCTCATGAGGCAAAACGTATATCGAGGCTATTTTGCCTTTGATCGAACACAAATGGTTGAAATGGTCACGTGATTAGTAGAATACAGGGAGGCACAATATGTTGAGATTAAAGTCATGGCTTAGCCTATTCTTTACACAATGTAGATAAACAGCCACTAAAAGCTTGCTCACATTTAAATTAGACATTTCGGTCAGCTATGTAGTGTTATGTGTAAGTTACGTATTTTAGAACAGTTCCTCGAGAGCACTGGTTAATTTAACAGGAACATGTCCTAGGCACGCCCAAGTTTACAATTAAGAAACTTAGACCCGCCCTTTATCATTTGACTTTGCGCTCAGTATTAACACAAGACAAAATTATATTCACTCATGGTTTTATTAAGACAGCGTTAAGCACTGCGCGATTACTCTCACTTCGGTCAAAAACTATTTTGAAATAACAGGGGTTAACGCAAGTATCATAATTTAAAGCACGTAACAAACGTTACTGCAAACAACAGGGGCTTAACAAGAGTTCACTTCTTTCATAGGAGAGAGAGTAACCCATACTGCCATATATTCAATAGGTCTCAGACTATCTGTAGACTGTTCAGCAAGTCTCCAGTGGGAAACTTCTACTTAGCCAGTGGGCTAAGGTTAGGGTTAGGCAGTGGCCTGAAGCCCTGCAGTGGCTGGACTTGTTACTTGCTCAAGCAGTGGCGCAAGACTGACTGAACGTGGCGAACGCACGGGTATTTATATCCAGAGCCGCAGCGCGATTCTCTTCTCTCATTGGCTAATTATTTTACTTCTGATCACTTTTGATCAGTGCTCTACTGCAGTAAAAAACACTTTATTTCGTGCCTATTGCATGCCAATGTATGCATGCCAATTGTGGAGCAAATACACGCAGACTAGTATGAAGCGCTTACGTGTTGCATATAACAATGCCTATCGAATTATACATTACATATCCAGAAATGTGAGTGTTCGCCCACACCAGGTTAGCCATTGTGTCAGGACCTCTGATGCCGTGCTAAGAAACAACTTGTATCGACTTTTTATACGATGCTCATCTTCATCCAACTTTTTTATTCGATCGCTTCAAATATCTGATGCTTTTTATAAATCTTCATTTTTCCTCAATTATTCAACACTCCTGTATGGAGGACAAATGCAGTAGTTGTCCGTGAATTGTTTCGGAGTTTGCGTCTCATCAGTATTGCTTGTGTGTAGCAAAAATATGTGAACACTGTGTACACACCAAGCATAAAAAGTAGGAAGTGCTGGAAAAGTGCCTTGCTCCTCTCAAGGCTAGACACGTATTAACACCGGTTGTGTAATGCCCTACTGTATGGTTTATCCATTTTCTGTGCTTTTGCGAATGACGATACAGCTGTGGTGAGGATAAACAGCTTTGCTCCTCCTAGTGTTGGTCATGTGCAAACACCGTTTCTGTAATGTGCGCTGATGTATAGCTAACCACATTTTGTGCTGTTGTGTCTGTGATATGGACCACGAGTCCGCAATAAAATATCATTATATATTACATTATTATTATTTACGTCATGAAACGTCATCACGTTTTCTTCGAATTCTAATTTTCCGGAGTCGCCAGTGATTCCGTTTGCGTTTTTCACCGTAATCCGGAATGTTTCTCGTTGTTGTTCGTTTTTATCCGTTTGGATCGGAAATGTCATTTATATTTTCATCTGAATTATATTGTTTTGGATTACTCTCTTCCTAATTGTGACTTGCGATTGCATGCGGAGTTTAAATACACAATAATTCAAATACACGCACAAGACAATGTCTTTGTAGACTGAATGTTTTAGTCATCACTTTGTCCCAGTGTCTTTTCCTTAGAATTCAGTTTGTTTCCCGGAGTAGCTTTGGTGTTCCAATACTTCTTTTTTATCATTGTTATTCAATGACACTATCGACAAGCTTCCAAGTCGCTTTCTGAACTTGCTTCTAAAGTAGCACCAACGGGTCGTTTTTCCGAATCAAAAGACGTTTCATGTTGAGGATGCAACGCGAACTCAACAGTAGGTCATGCATTCCAAATTGTCACGTGACCACTTCAAACACATGTGTGCAGCTACTGACAACATAACTTCAGAACTGTTTTTGTCTCATGAGGCAAAGTAAACGCTTCTTATCTAATAAACATCTTGAAAGCATAGGTTCTACTTTAATTAAATCATGAGATGGAAACCATTAAAACACTAGTTAAGTAGTTCAAGCTTCAATAATTAGCCAGATAGATAACAAGAATTTGAAATGACTGTTAATTTTCAATTTTTACAAAGGACACATTTTAAATCTCCGAGGTCATGAGCTGATCACCCGTTCACAAGTATTGAATCGAACTTTAACCATGTGCCCAGATAAAACTCTGAACTATGACTGTGCCAAACTAGGGTTGCCAGATGGCCGGTATTTCACTGGCTTGGCCGGTATTTTACTGCTAATTTAGCAGACGCCGGTAAAAGGCCGGTATTTTGAAAATCAGGGCCTCAAGCCGGTATTCCGAAAATAAAATAGTTTGCCGTAACTTCAAAAAGAACTAACACGCCGATATTCTCAAATTGTAATGACTCTAGTACTGAATCTGTCAGGGCATTTTAATGTTGCCAGACGTTCTTCAGCGCAAAGGACTGTCCTTGAATTTGCTATCAAAACGCGTTATGTCCTTGATTCTTGAAAAACATCTTGATGACCTTGAATATTTTCCGGCGTCCTTGAAAATTCTTGAATATTTTTTAAATTTCTCATAAAGAACTGCTGATTCAATGTAAATGAACAGATAAATGTACAGATTTGTTCCATCTTAAACAGTTGTGTAGTAAAAAGTAAATTATTGCAGAAACGTTGTGTCGTCATAATACGTTTTGTTCATTTTTCAATTTCGCACATGTTTAGCCTGACTTGCCCATAGGTGATGCAAGCTTTCTGAAAGTAGCCCACCGTACCCAGTGGCGTGCAGAGGGGGGCAAGCATGGCGACGGCCCCGAGCATCTAAATCAAGGTGGCATCCAGAGTGAAACTGCAAAAATGAAAATGCTGTAGCAAGATGATTTATCCTGTTGTAAGGCTACTAACAGATGTTACATGGATTTCATTTTTCGAAACTTGTGTTCTTTGTCAACACTAGTTTTTACGTACTCAAACGCCAGTAGTTCTCACATTCCTCAATACCAGGGACCCATGCTGCAGGTGTGCAGCGCACACCAAATTAAACTGATAGTGACGTGACTTTGCCAGATCAAGCTATCAAGGGAAAATCACAAAAAAGAATTGAAAAAATTACGGCCTTTTAATTGATTTTCCGAGCCAAATTTCAAAACTGTCCTATTTCAACTTGCTGGGTTTGGGTGACTTTTTATGCATCATTAGTTTTCCGTTTCGTTTTTTGATGTGACAACCCTGGGTGTGCTCTAATGCAGCTTTATACATGTGCTTGCAATATGTTTTGAGCTTTGTCACTAATTGACAGTTCAAGCAGATTCAGTCCCGTCGCCAAGGGGGTGCTTTGGTGGGATTCGCCCCTCCAGACAAAGCCCCAAGGCCCGCAAATTAAAATATGAAACACTATATATCACTGGAGATTCTAATATATTTTCAGTATCAAGCCCCCTGCACAAACGTAAAGCCACCCAGCAACTTTTCTGGCTACGGTTCTGGGCGGATTGCTCATAATAACTCAAACAAACGTGTATCCGTTCTGTCTCCGCCGTAGTTGTACATATAACAGCCACATAAATGAAGACGAACGTTTTCTTGCGTACTTTATGCGCATTTTAAATTCTTGTGTGGGCTAGTTCAGCAAGTTTCAAACTGTCAATTCTGGGTATCTGCCATCCCAGGCACATACTTTCTCTCCTCGACTGCTATTCGACGAGACAATCGTGCAGCCAATTTTTTAATTTGAGAACTGCCATAGGCGTAGCCAAGGGGGTGCAAAGGGGCCATGCTCCCCCAAATTTTTAGAAAATATAGTCATTTTGTGCTTTGAACGGCGTTTTTCTAAGCAAAATAGTGTTATTTGCCTGAAATCAAACATTTTGCCCCCCAAAAAAGCTTTGGGCTGGCTACGCCACTGGAACTCCCGCATCGTAGCGTTGAGTATGTTTTACACTTTCTGCACTCTTTGAAAACTCTTTCTGCACTCTTTGAATGCGAAGCCTTATTTTTTTGCAGTTGTAAACTGCTCTGACGTACACTGAGTGTGTTCTACTCCCCTGTTTTAACGTGTTTCCGGATATTTTTGCAGTTATGAACTGCTCTGTCTTAGTGTTGGGTGCTGCGTTTTGCTCCGGTCTCCTAACTTGGAGCGCTGATTAATTTATGTGTAGGCCTATTACAGTGACACATTGTACAATAACGAGTAAGGAGAGTGCGTGTAAAATAATGTGCACGCTGTGTCAACAAACTTCGCCAAACCAACGCCAAACGTCAAACTGATGTCATGTTATGATGTCACAAACAGCGTATATCCAGTTACATTGACCGCCATACGCCACTGCTCAATACTAGAATTTGGTAGGGGGGCATAAGCCTACAATCAAACAGTCGTCCCGGGCATCACCAGACCTCTTAACACCACTGACCATAGGCCAACCTCATTGAAAAAAATGTCCTTGAAAAAATTTTAAGTGATCTGGCAACCCTAGGGCAGTTCCTTCAGCGAACTTTATTTGTTGCTTTTGATGCAATCTTGGTGCGATTGTCACGTCACACACACACACCGAAATGTAAATGGCCAGCCAAAACAAGGGCAAATTGTGGCTTAACAATACTCACTGTCTCTTTTTTCCCTGTGCAGCTTAGAATTACGACGAAACTTAGATCTGGGTCTGGCACTGTTGACAAAGTGGCCGGTATATTGCAAAATGCATCTGGCAACCCCATGCCAAACTGAGCCAGTAACATGAATGTGCAAGCAAATCGTGCAAAGACATTAACAAGATGAACATTACACATACTTAGGCTATAATCCCTTTTGCCTTTCAAATTTATCATAGGCAATAGAGGCGTAAAACTACCAGCAGCAATAGAGCTCCTTCATTGAATTCACTCTGCTACTACTAGGTTGCACTATCATTATATAGGGATAAGAGAATTACAACTTTTCGCTTGCGGTGACTATCACAGTGACTTGTTACTCATGGGTACCATCTAGCGATGACCATTTATTTACATGTGGCGCCATCTTCTGGCCGCCACACTACTTAGGCCTACAGTCAGTGTATAAGTCATTTCGGCACACACTGTTACTTCTCTATAATCTGGTTTGTTAACCAATGGTTTTTGCCATGTGTCTTGTGCTATTGCCCACATCCAGAGGTGGGCAACCGCTGCTTTATTAATAGCGTCGCTACAGCTCCCGCTATTTGTTAAATTTAATAGCGGCGCTACCGCACCCGTTCCTGAATAAAAATAGTAGCGAGCTATCGCAACCGCTATTTGCTACCGCTCCTTTCGCCGCACTTAAAAAAAATTTTGGTCTTCTTTTACAGACTAAGGTCCTATTTTGAAAATCCTAACCCTGAAATGTTTTTTCGTATAAAGCTGTTAAAGAAAAAACGTGATCTGAAAAACTAGTCATTGAACAGCTATGATACAGGAAAAGTTATTTTACAGTGTATACACATATAAATGAAACATAGACTGCACAAACGCCCATACAGAGTCAATTTGGCTTTGTGAGTCGCTTGGTATAGGCTAGAAATCGACATTATCAATGCAGGTTTCTCACTGTGTGTACAGTGCTGAAGAGAATGGTCAAGCAATAAAAGATCAAATCTGTTTGTCACAGAGTTTAATGCGCGTGTAAATTCAATTAGGCCCGTAACCAGGGTGGCGGACAAACCGGGCAATCAAAGCCTCCCACTAAATTTTTATGCATTATTTCAGATTTTCAAAAAAATGTTATGTTGATCTATATTTCATGTGAAACCCCTAAACAAATTACCGACTACTTGTATTTTAAACTGAGGTCCTTTTTTCTGCATGGTTCAATTTATTCGCGATAGTAGTTTTATGTAGAACGTATTTTATATAGCCTGCGTGCAAAGAATTGTTATTTGGATATTCGAGAGCGAATTGATCAACCACCGTTTCCTTAACATTCCAGCTTTTGAAAGTGCAGCCTACGTGTTGAATGCTTTATTTTCAAATGTGTGCAATGCGCATTAAGCAGCCGGCATCAGCTCTAAAAAAATAAACCTATCATCAACAATTAAAGCCTCTCGATTTATTGTAAAGGTTTTCGAGGAATCTGCCGACGGGTCTGCTTTCATGCTTTTGCGATGATTTAAACTTGCACATGTCTGTAGGCCTATTCAAGTTACGGATCTCCACACAGGTGACAAGAAAGCGAATCAGTCAAGCTAATTATTTCTACTGGACATCAATTTCACGTACCATTACGCATCCACAGTGCTGAAATCTTACTCGCATAAAATATCCTATCATAAATTTCTTTTATTCCATTATGAAATTAAGTTTCCCTGTCAGTACATTCAATGCCCACACGTACTTTTTCGCAATATCTGAAAAACTTTTGCATGAAAACATGCAAAAAACACAAAGAACCACAGATAATTTGCTTAACAACTGAGGAAAATCAAAGACCAGCGGTCAGAAAACAGTTCTTTTTCTTATGCGAAGCTGTAGCATCCAAATTTTGTGTTACATTCGGACAACGATCACATGCTAAAATCAACATCATGTGATTTGCGGCTTAGAACATGGAGGTGAATAAAATTTTTGCAAGATCGTGATAATAAAAGAAATCAATCACTTGACGTTGTATGGCTGTGTCAGGTAAGAATGTTAATCAAAGCAAAATTTTTTCAACACCAACTCTGCTTGTTTAGCCCTGGCAATGGCCACTTGCAAAAAAATGGCATCATATAATTTTTACCTAATCACATGGAGGCAAATAAAATTTCAGCGAAACTGCAATTATAAAAAAAGACCAACTACCTAACGTTTGATACGGCTATGTCAGGTTTTAACGTAGATGAACCAAAACTTTTGTCAATGTTAACTTTGCGTGTAGAATTAAAAGAACGAAAATGTGAGATTTGTTGATTTAAATTATGTGCAAGCAATCTCACGATAACAAGTCTAACGCGAAGTGATTTATCCGTCATCTCGAAGGGAACTCCTGTAGTTCCCCCAGAACGTTTGGTTTTCAAAACGGGACGATAGGAGATTGAGCGGACGCGCTGTAGCTTGCTCGGAAACCTTAACCCTCAAGTGACCCGGGAATTGTGATTTGGCAACGTCCACAGATTATGCGATCTTTTTCAGCAGTTATCACTGATGTTGAAAACTAACAAATTATTGTGAAGCAATAAACATAGCGATTGTGCGCACAACGCGAGTTTTACAGTAGAAAAAGTTTTGGTGTTTGGCAAAGTAGCCTTATTTGATTTTTGCTGAACAGCAGAGCTTTGAATGAGTAACAGAAAACAAAAATAATGCGCTTTTGGTGCCTCGTTTAATGAAAGTGTAAAATTCTTCAAAGAAAATAGTTTCACACAGGAGACAGCTCTTTTTAGTGCGTGGGAAAATTACTGATTTGGAGTAGCCTACTAGTGAATATCTCAGATTAAGTCCGATGTTTAGCAGTATTCCTTTTACAACACAAAGTAACGCAGATGTTTCGAAATGTTTCAAGTGAAGAAAGAGGGGAGCAAACAAAATATATTGATGAGTGATTTCAGGAAAATTTTTGCAAGACAAATATCAGAAGTACAACTTCATCGGCGAAGATTGCAAAACAAACTGCGCAAAACTTGAAAGTTGGTGCACAACGTTAAAAGCGTGACAACTTCAACTTTTGAATGCAAATTTGTTCTGCGCATTGGATTCATTGCAAAGGCTTACTGCTCGATGTCCAGTGTTGGTTTGATACACCGCACTTAACATGACGAGATGTTTCGGTACAAAAAATAGCGGCAACCATTTAGTAGGTTTGATCACAAGCAGTGTAACCCAGGAATATAAAGAAGCTTTGCTTTCTATGCGCTTTAATGCTAAGCCGTATAAAAAATTGCATTTTCAACTTGGTCGTTTTTGAAGAGTGTTTTCCTAGGTGCTTAGGTATATAACAGCTTCGTTGCAAGTAGGAGGGTAGCCCAGCGAGACTGTTGACTTGTAACATTGTATCAAAAACATTTCGATTTGGGCAAAACACGTAGCGCAACAACTGAATATTTTTGCTTGAAAAGCAACAGTGGATGTCTGCAATCGCGTAGGTCAGGGGTTCTCAACCGGGGGTAAATTTACCCCTGGGGGTAAATTTTACCTATCCTGGGGGTAAGTTCAATGATGCTGAAGTTACAATACTTTGTTTTTTTTCTACAGCGCTAGTGAGCAAACAAAAAACAGGGGCTAAATTTTATGTTAGGAAGCTGGCAAGGCGTCAACGGGAGAAAAAAGGTTGAGAACCCCTGGCATAGATTATGTTGCTCACGATTGACATCGCTTAGTAGACAAACTGGCGATTTTTATTCAACGTTGATGTGCATTTTTTTGTTCAGCGAAAAGTTTGGTTTTTCACAGGTGCAATTTGTTTATTGCTGTGCTTGTGGACGTTGTAAGTATCTAAGAAAATGCAAATGGTAATGAACATAGACAATGCTATTATTAAGGTGGAGTAATAACAATGTCATTCATGGTTCTCAAAGAAGATATTTTTTCCATAAGACTAAAGTCATCAGATTAGAAAAATGGAATTATGTAGTTGTTCAGTTTAGTTAGCACAATCTGAAGCACGAAACTCAAAGTGAAGACCCCTGCGACCACGCTTACAAAAACAGCGTTTCCCCAAGTTAACTGCAATGTGAAAAAAAAGCAGTGACGCCTGCAAGAAAAAGAGCGTGCGGTGTAACAGAAAAGCGACATTTCATTACAAAGATAAGTTACAAGACGTTTTTCGTGCTGGTTTGAACGAAATTAAATACGACCACGGAGATTCCAAACAGTATTTTTATCTATAGTATCATGTTGCAGCAACAGGCATGACACCACTTTGCAAAAAACAAACGACAGTTGAAGCAGTGGTGTACCTCGGGTTTACCGCACCTGGGGACAAACTCAGTTTAAGCGCTCCCCAGCCCGTTCGTGGCAGCATAAAATAAAAGAAGCACTGCAATCTGGTGTTTTATTGCAATTATATAATTCCAAGGACAAAGTTTCTTGCCTCTGCTGCAGAAAATTTATCGCTTATTTTGTCAAAAAGCTGATAAGATTTAAATTTGTCACATATTGTAACCTAGAAAATATCTAACGCCAGTGACTCTCTGCAACAAGTTCTGCTAGCAATTTTGTGATCTGAATTTCGATAATCACGTCTGTGGCGATGATCAGTTTATAGGTGGAATTGCATAAAACACAGGTAGCAGCAGAAGCCGCGGTAGGGCAGAGGTCAGCAAAGGTGTTTGAGGAAACGCAAACTTACAAAAAACACGAAATTCTTCACCAATCTGTTTGTTTCTCTTCAGCAACAATGTTGACCTCAAAAATAATAACGGAGAGTGTAGAAAAACATTCTGAACGTTGTGGGTGCGTGAATAGCTGCAATAAACTTGTTTTAACTCGATCATGTTAACCATAAAATTCCCTATGGTGCTGTGATGAAAAGTTAGCTCCCGTTGCCTCCTTCTTGAAAGAACAGGTAAAGCAATGCCCCCGCTCTCCGCGCGTCCCTGAGAGTAACGGAAAAGTACACAATTATAACTAATATACTCAACGCTGCTGCCCATTTGCAATTAGAAGCTTGCAAAAATAGTCAGAATTTATTTAAACATCCCACAAATAAAAATCATCATAATAACTTTCAGAATCACATCAAATCCATTTCAACATGAAGTTTGTCAAACCATCAAAGATCAAATAATTTCCTAAACATCAAATATGTTGTCGTAACAACATACCATTAAGGTTTATCGCTGCTCTAAAAGCATGCGCAGTTGCATGGCTTGTGAATGCTGGATTCACGTCCATTGTGACGCAGCTATAGAATGAGAACGAAGTGGTAAAGTTCGCAAGCCTGGCTGTCTGAAAGCATTGTGACACAACCGTCAGTCAAACCACATGCGGAGCTGGGTGCTGAAGACATAAGCGGCACCTTAAAACGTCACTAAGGTTCGTAATTGCTTCCTTTGGGAACTTGGGTGATCTTGATGAGATTTTACAACAGGGTAACAACGACTGGCATTCGACATTTTGTAAATCGTAATTACTAGCATCCGCTGACATTTCACTTTCGTAATTGTTACGTGACATTCCAACCTTAATTTACGCCCCCAAAATGCTGCGCCCGGGGATAGATGTCTCCCCTATCCCCCTGGTTACGCCACTGTCTTCAAGAAAAAATCATAAGTTTGCTTCAAGTTATGCATACAGCCAAATATCCTGAAGTCGAAGCAAGCCGCAAAAACTGTCATACTGACATATACTTCAAAACAAAAACCGTAGTTGCACATGCAGCGAAATGTTGAACCCAGTGCCATATTTTTACAAGCATTCAATTCAGTCATTCGCAACTTTACCGGTAGAGCAGCCAATGCTTCGAAACTCCAACTGCTTCACGTTTGTCGCTGATGCTGCGTTTTTACCGAACTAACGTGGAACTTGTCGATTAGGTCAAAAGCAACCTGAGATAAATCTTTCCTAATGCTGCTAGCATACTGCAAACAAATCATCCAAAATCAACGCAAAACAGTGAGAATAGCAGTTACTATTAACGTGTGCTGACGGAGGAGCTCTTGCGAACTTTTTCCTTTGACCACCACTCACGCCAAAGTAGCGAATAGCGGTAAAATGGTGATAGCTCGCTACCGCATCCGTTATTTTTTTCAAAAAAGAGCGTCACTCACGCTAACGCTCCTGGAAAAATTAGCTTGCTACAATAGCTCGCTATTTTAGCAGCTCGCTACTGCCCACATCATTAGCCCAACATTCTCATAGTTACGGCATGGATTCCTAATTCCCGAACTGCATTGTCACTTACACACTGCATTTTGCACAGGCCATAACTTTGAAACCATCATCAGTGGTGAAATGCTCGGTACGCCCAACCAGTGTCACACTGTTGTGATATGTGACGACACTGGTCAGAAAACAAGTCTCAATTAATTCCTTTCTGTTTGATAACAACAAGCATCACTGCAGAAATTAGGTCTCTTAAAAATTTTGATTTACTCCTGCACAGACCTTAATGTTGACTCCGGCTCTGGCTCCTGCTCGAACCTAAAATATTGACTCCGGTTCCAGCCTAAAATGCAAATTCCGGCCAGAGTCCACTCCGGCACTCCGGCTCCGTGATCATCTCTGGTCCGTATCCGATCCGAATCCTGTTTTGGTTGAAATCATGCTATCCGTATCCGAAAACTATCCTAAAGTGTATTATGATGCACAACACACATTTTTGTGTTGTGTCTATTTTGCCTTTAGCTGAACCACAGGTGGGACCGGATCCGGATTACCGGAGTCGACTCCGGCCGGATTCTGCGATTCTCTTTCGGACCCGGATCCGGACCCGGAGTCAAAAATTTGTGAAAAACCGGACCGGACCAGGAGTCACTTTTCCATTTCGGCAGTAGCAGGAGTCTGTGCGGTCATTTCTTAGTTAAAAACATGGGTAAATTACGGTTGGATCGATGATTGTAGCCGGAGTCTGAACAGGTGTCGGATTCTGAAATTTGAAGAATAGCCGGACCCGGATTCAAAAATTTCAGAACAGGAGCAGAGTCGGAGTCTGAAAAGGTGATTCCGGCCACCTCTAAGCGGAACACGATTAGCTGAAGTAGTCACATGACAATTAAGTTTGTATTGTATGTTCTGCTTAGTTGACCGTGACATCTGTAACAGTTCAGTCCCACCTGCATGGACACGTGTTGTCATGTTTCAGGGCTGGCAAGCAATTGTTTGCATCATGTGAAGTGTAGGTTAAACCGTAACTCTAAACCCCGAACCCCTAAACCTAAAACCTGACCCTAAACCTTGGCGATAAACCCTGTGTGCCGGCCAGAAGATGGCTTCACATGTAAATAAATGGTCATCGCTAGATGGTACCCATAAGCGACACGTCATTGTGATAGTCACCACAAGCGAATTATCGTAATTCACTTATCCCAATATAATGATAGTGTAGCCTAGTAATAGCAGATTTAACTCAGTGAGGGATCTCTATTGTTGCTGGTTGAATTCCTGATAGTTTAATGCCCCGAATTGCCATCTTTCTCTTGTGCTTGCCTCAGTAGTTCAAGGCGATGCAGATACCTGCAACAAACGGCGCCCGATAACCAACCTGGAAGAAAGGCCAATAATAAAACCTGGAAGAAAGGCCAATAATTTCGTTTCAAAATCGAAATTCAATTCCTGTTCAAATCCAAAATTCTATCAGTTGTGTTCTTTCAATGACAAAATAACCCAGCACAATGTTTTCCTCCTGAGAAAAAAAAGACACTTCCAACAAATACCATAAAAACAAACTCAAGTTAATTTATGTTCTGTTTTTTGTTCAGGACACTATAATAGTAGACACTTTAAAGACTTCAAGGTAAGCACTATTAGCATTAAATGCAAGGAGAAGCTCAGTTATGAAGTCAAGTTCAAGATATCAAATCAGACAAACAAATTACTGGGTGCAGTATACAGCAAAGGTGTACGGAGTCTGAAATTTTTGACTCAGACTCCTCTCCTGTTTCGGCTGAATGTGCTCCGACTCTGTTCCAACTCCGACACATTCTAAACTTTTCGACTCCAACTCTTTCTCAAACTCCAAAGTGAATTATCTAAACTTTTGGCAGTGTCTAAACGACTGTATCCGGTTTTCACATTAAAAAGTCTAAAAAACCGTATCAAACGATTTTGCTGATCACTGCAATACATGTCAGTTGCTTCTCAGATAAAGCATTATAGGTAGCCATGTTTTTTTTACCCTGTATACCCTAACAATTTACCTTAACTGCAAACCCTAACCATCAACACTAAACGCTTATCCTAAACCCTAACCTTAGACACTAACACTGAACCCTAACCCTCAACGCTAACTATATAAACCCTAATTTTAAACACTAACACAAAACCCTAATCCTAAATGCTAAACCTAACCCTAGTCCAATAGCTTAATTTACTTATAAATACTTGTCTGCTTTTCGAAATGTACATCACAAGGGGTCCAAAAATTTGACTTACAATCTTGTGTATGTACATCAAAAGAAAAACCAAATACAACAAAGGGGTCACCCGAACTGAGGATTGTCTAGTCACTTCCCACTCGACCATGTTGATAGTAGTGAGATTTTCTCCAACTCAGTTTTGTTTCTGGCAGAAAACTGGGTGCGGAATACGTTACTTTTTGTCCTTCGAAACAGAAAACTGGAAATGCTGGTTGATGAGACACTACCTAAACATTTTATGTGAGTTAAATTTTAATGGCCAATAGATTTTTAACGTACACCATGAACAAGAAATTGTCCAAATCTTTACACACATGAAACTCACCAACCTAACCTCACTTACATCCAAGTTGTATTAAAATTTTAAGACTTCCTGTGAAGTAGCATTGCACATTTGAAGCCTATGTTAGAACATGCTTTGTGAAAAGCAATCTGCAATAATAATAATAATAATAAAAAATAAACAAAGTAGCCTCTTATTAAAAAAACTGACTCCAGCTCCACTCCGGCTCCGTCCCTTCCTTTAAAAAATCAACTCCAGCTCCACTCCTGTTTTCGAAAATCGTTAAGACTTCCGCCTGAGTCCACTCCGACACTCCGGCTCCTGCACACCAGAGATGAGCACGCATAAGGACTGGATCAGACTGGATCAGGACTAAAGCCAATTATGGCCGGATCAGGACTGGATCGGACTGTAATTTTTTTCAAATTGGCGGATCAGGACTGGATCGGACTGAGAAAATTTTTGTTGTTTTGATGTGATTATTCTGAAAATATCCAAAATTTTAGTTGTGATCCCATTTCACAGGTTTGCTAAATGGTACCGCATATTTTGCTATCAAATCCAAAACCCTGCTGGGACTATTTTGCGATTCGACCTGTATCCACCTTTATTCACCTATAATGTTGAGTTCTATTCTAGTAGCAACGTGAACATAGTTGGGTGTTTAGTGTCTACAGTGGCGTACGCAGAAAATTTCCGAAGGGGGGCAAAGCATAGGCGTAGCCAGGTGGGGCCAAAGGGGCCATGTCCCCCCAATTTTTAGAAAATATAGTCATTTTGTGCTTCGAGAGGCGTTTTTCTAAGCAAAATAGTGTTATTCGCCTAAAATTAAACATTTTGGTATACACTGCCGAATACCGACAGCATACACTGCCGAATACTGACAGCATACACTGCCGAATACTGTTTATACATTTTTTTATTTTTAGGATCTGAGGTGGAGGACATGGCACAGTGCCCCCGCCCTCTGTTCGCTAGTGAGTGTCTATACCTGCTGTGCGATTGTTCCTTGGCTCTGCTCTCACCATTTCCTTTGACTTATAGCTTGTAGAGGTTACACGTTTGATAGGAGTGCTTTTAATGCACTTTTTCAAAAAGTTTAGGGTTTACATGAGGGTCTATGTTTAAGTTTCGGTTTGGGGTTCACCTTTAGGGTTTAGGTTTACGGATTAGGTTTCGGGTTCAGGTTTTATGTTAAACTTTGAGGCTTAGGTTTTGAGTTTAGGTTTTGGGTTTAGGTTTTGTGTTCAGATTTTGGGTTTAGGTTTTGGGTTTGGCTTTAGGTAGGTCATGTAAAAAGGACCTTACACTAATCCAAGTGTATCGTACTTGACACTTGACCAACCCAAGCAATCGGATTCTCCTAATGGCAAAATAACTCCAGCAGTGTTTTTCCTTCTGATACCAAATGGACGCTTCCTTGTTAAATTTTGTAAATGCCAAAAAAGCTGTGTCTATTTTGCCTCATGAGGCAAAAGCACTGCTGGAACTATTTTGCTTTCAACCAATCGTATTTCGCTAATGGCAAAATAGCTCCAGTAGTTCTTTTGACTCATGAGGCAAAATAAAAATACATGATTTTACATTGGCAGATCAGGACTGGATCGGACTGATGATTTTTAAAAATTTGGCGAATCAGGACTGAATCGGATTCAATTTTATCGCATCAGGACTGGACTCGGACTGAAAAATTTCACAGTCTGCTCATCTCTGCTGTACACCTCTGGTATACAGTACTGTACAAGCGAATCAAAAGCACTAGGCTGCATAGTACAAAACACTGTACAACAATGATTATAGAAAAGGAAAAGGGACTAAATCAATGAAAGTGACACAAATTCCTTTAACTCCGTTAACTTTGATAACATTACAGTGCAAGCTTCCAGGCTTGTGCCTTGCATCACTGGAAAGTTTGTATGCTAGTATTCCAAATGCAAACACGGACAAATTCAATAGATGTGAGAAAATCCTCTCAGGGGAACTTACAATGTAAATGGAGTAACCCACAGTTCTGAAACACAATTGACAGCTGCAAAGAAGATACAAATAATATCACCAAATCCAAATCCGGTTAAGCATAATTTATCCAATCCAAATTCACCATAAACTTGAAAATCTGCCGGATTTAAATCCAAATTGACATTCATCTCTGTTGAGCAGAGATGGACAGAGTCTCATTTTCTGTCTCCGCTTCCGCCTCTCCTCCGAAAAATTTTGGTCTGCATCTGGTCCTCCTCGGCAAATCATAGAAGTATTCAACTCCGACTTGGCTCTGCAAAATTGCAAATTCTACAGTAACACATAGGCCTAGGCATGTTGCTTGACACTTCTGCTTAATTTAAGGCAAAGCCTATTTTGCCTCATGAAGCAAAATATTATATATCCTAGATCCTAACCACAAACCCTGAGCCCTTACACTACAGTCTACATCGTTGTCTTGGCATACTGTACTTACCACATAACCACTTCAACAAATTGTGCTCTACTTAAGGTAAAATAGCCCCAGTGCACTTTTACCTCATGAGGCAAAACAGGCACTACAATATAGTGTATATCGCACAGTGAGAGTGTCACTCGAGTCAATGACTCGACTGGAGTTACAATTTTTGGTGACTCGGACTCGAGTCACGTTGAGAAAAATGATGACTCGAGTCACGTTTTTCACAGAATGACTCGACTCGAGTCACTATCAATGACACGAGACTAGAGTCAGAGGTATTTTTACAAAAATTTTTCAGCCTCTGATGGACAAACCCAGTTCATTTGCACACAAAGTAGTGAGGATTTTTTGCTTCAGTGGTGATCAAAATTGGCACAAATTTTCTGTTTTGCCTGTCCGGTCGATGGTCGTCAGTTCGACTCTTTCTTTGGTTGGCTCAGGACGATGCAGCATTGTGGTTGTAACAAATGGCTCCCAATGTGTTGGCGGCTACAATCTACTGTTGAAGGTCGTCTTGAGCTTGCGAAATGGGGAAGTAATGTGGTAACATTATTACGCCACATATACGCCTAACGATAAATTCGTAGCAGCTATAGAAGTGGGAACCCAGTCGAATGGGGGATCTCTATTGCTGATATGCCAAAGGTTGTCCGTTCGACTCTCTCTTTGGCTGGCTCAGGGTCATGCATAATTGTTGTTGCAGCAGCTAGCATCAGATGCGAGCCGTGGAGGAGCTAGTCTGCAGAAAATTTGAGAAACGCGCGCCTGACGAACTTTCACCTAAACCTGACCCTTACGAACTCTGCACACCACGGGGCTGTAGTCTCTTATTGCCTGCAGCAATCGCAAATGGAGGGCAGGCAAGTGAAGCGTGTGCAGCCCGACTGTGTTCGCACATCTGCAGTGTGGGCTTGATCCAAGACACCTCGATGGCACTAACTTTAGGCAGTTATTGGTGCCTCCAGCGTGCCAGATGATTCGGCCAAAGAGAGCTCTCACTTCCATATGCATGGAAGTCACTTTTAAGTGCTGCTTACTTGGTCTTTCCTTTCTCTTTGGTTTGGCCTACTTTCCTTAAATGTAGCAGTCGCGCTAGCGTCGCTGCTACGCAGGTCAAACTTTGTTGTCACAAAATCCAACAGGAATCAAACTTCAACGGCGATTGATCGGCAAACATGGTTTCTGAAATACAACAGAAGCAACTAAGCGATTCTACCAAGCGCAGCAACAGTAAACTATCTACATTCTGTGTGGCAGGACAATTAATCCTTGAAAGCGCGCGACTGCAAATTAAGTCATGTCGGCAGTTAACAGTGAAAAGGCGTTTGCTGCCACCAGGGGCGGAGCTATGGGGGTGCCAGGGGGAGCCACTGCCCCCCAAAAATTTTGCCTTGCCCCCCAGTGGCCCCCCCAAAATTTTCCGCGTGACGTCATGCCACTGCATTGAAGTCCTACACAGACCATTGACAGCTCCCCTTGTTGCAAAACTGGCCCCTCCAGTGGCCCCCCCAAATGAAAATGTCTGGCTCAGCCCCTGGCTGCCACTGTACTCAGGTAAACAACACGAACTATAAGGGACAGCAGTAAACGTGCACTGGATTCACTGTGAGCTACAGACGTTCAAGAGAAATAGGAATAAACATACCAATTGGTGTGAAAGCCACAGCTCACATCTTTGGTCTTTTCAGTGATCAGAAATATTCTGACTCGGTTAGCAGAATTTGGTTTACACACACGAGAGCCGAAACGTTACTAACTCGAAATTAGACTGCGCTGTGGCTTTTACTGCACGTTACGCAAGTCGAAATAGAAAAACAGTGCGTCTTGGCGCGAGACTGCCCAAACTGTAAAAGGACGTTGCCGACCTACTTGACAACCACCAGGGATGATATAGCAGGGAACGGAAGCAGGTCAATCCGCCCGCGGGATCTCAGTGCGGTATTGTGCAAACGGCCAAAAACCTGCTGGCCTACACTAGGAAGCCACGGGAGCAATAGCTGGCAGGAATACTGCGGCATCTGTACAGATGCTGTCAATTAATGTTATAGGCTTTAAAGTAGCATCAAGTAAATCAAACCCCCCTTGAACCTAGAGAGCTGCACACATTGGATAATTAGTAACCGGATTCGGATGACTATGGCTTGAAGCCATTAACCCTATATGGACAAATTTAAAATTTGTATGCAAAAAATTATTTTTTTCCATCAGATAGGCCCTGAGGGTTATTTGGACCGATTGTATGATGGAAAAAAAATTTCATGCGCATTTCCCCCCTCTTTTGAAACGTAGCATATTTGCAACAATTGACGCTTGAGCATTTCGGAGGTAAAGAGACGACGTTGACAGAATTTTGTTTTATTCACACAAAATACTTCATCAAAACAAAAGAAACACAAGAATTATAACTAACGAACGAAACTTGTCTCTTTGCCTTCTGGTTTCCCCAGTAAAGTGGTCTGCTACTTCCTTGTCCTTATGTGTGTTGAAAACGTGATCAGCATGACATTTAGATGACCAGGCTTATCTTTATGAAATTCCGAAAAGGAATTCTTGCTCTTGTCAAGGCAAGAATATGCTTCACACTTTTGGCAAAAGATGCGTGGGGTGCTTTTGAATTGAGGCATCTTGCATTACCCTCGTTTCTCCTGGTAGATGGGAGAGTCATGTACATTGTCGTTTCTCACAGTTTCCTTCGAAGTCATCGGAAATCATTTGCGTTGTGTCCTTTCATTTTCTTACAGTGAAAATGTCTTCAACCGAAATTGATACCCTGACTCTTTTTGTGTACATAACTTGCCCCTCCTTAGCTAAAGCAGGAGAAATAAAATATTTGAACTCAAGCAGACAAAGCTGCTTACTTTCTTGCAAACCTATGTCATTGCCTTTGTTGAAGTAGAGCAGCCAGGTATTGCCAACAACTGTGTCCACAAAATGGAAGAAGATCCGGTGATAATACTTCTTGGATCTGAGCTAAATTCTATATGATACAATTCTATAAGCGCCTTACCACATCCAAGAGTTCAACTGCTCCCTTGAACTTGTTGAACTGTAGGTTGCAACGAACATGTGGGCATGGTACACCAACTGTACTTTTTTTTGTCCCAACGCCTTGACATAGCTGGCAGGCTGTGGACATTCAAAAGAGGTCAAAAAGGTGACTGCTTTGAGCCAAAACATCTTACAACACGAAGGGAAAGGTTGTGCTGCTAACGATACACTCTCTGTGTCTGAAAGAAATCCTGGAACCGGGTGAACGGTTTGTTCGAAATGTTCAAGGCAAAACATACCTCTTTCCGTGGGAATGTGAGAATGTCACGAAATTTTGATGGTAAATGTGTGATAGGAGGTCTTATTTTGAACACCTTGTCAAAAGTTTCTTCACCGAGTGCAACCATTTTGCTGTCATCATTGAAGAGCAAGTATTTTTTTATGTGTTCAAAAAGGACCCTGGTCATCGAAGTACTCACATATTGGATGCCCAAGTTCTTTGACCAATACAGTCGCGGACACAGGACACATGGACATTTTCAAGAAAACAGCAAAAAATTTCCAGCTCATTCCATGTGAGCATGAGCGATATTGATAGGTTTCTTTGCACTGCATACAAATTACTTTGCTCCGCAATACATTCCATCATAGTTTCATCAAAAAACTTTCCAAAATATTCCCAGGGTTCAGATATGCTTTCGAGGGAAAAAACAAATTTTACCACTTTTTCCCCCCTAGGAAAATTTTAGAAAAATCCTCTAGTGGCCCCCCTGGAAAACATTCTTCCGACGCCCATGCCTGGATCACTAGAGTCTTCCATTTGCGGACCGCAATCACTTCCAGCACGCCTAGCTGCTTCTTCTGGAGCATACTCAGTCATGGGCGTAGGAAGGATTTTTTCCCAGGGAGTGGATTTTTTGCGTTTTCCAGGGGTAGACAATAATATTTTTGCAGAGGTTTCAAAGTAGCAAAATTTCATTTTTACCTCACGAAATGAATAAAACAATCTTTTTCTCCTAAAAATTTAATGCAAAAATGTCAAATTTCAAAGTCCAGGGAGGAGCCTTGACGATCCCCCCCTTTTGACCCCCATGTACCCAGAGTCAGAACCGTCCATGAGATAATTGCTACTCTTTCCATCATCTCCCCCCAATACCCTAACTTCCCACCTCTTCCTTCGACAAAATGTGCCAGAATCCATTCTTACAGCAAGATTTTCTGCTGTAAGTAATAAGAAATGCACTACATAAAATAAAAAAAAATATGACTCCATTGACAAAGTCAGCAAATTTGCAACGTTTACTGGAACAGACGTGCAATCTCATAAAATAATAGTTGCGTCAACTTAACGGCAGAATCTAGTCAAGCAAGCCTTGCTCAAATCACAATAAAAAACAAACTCTCCAGGACACATACAACCGCTGGATTTAAACGCTGCAATACAAGTTACAGACGAAGTTTCCTCAACCAAACACTTGATCCCTAACATAGTTTGGCATCAAAAACTAAAAAGCGTGACAAAAGTATTTCCGAAATAGAAACAGATATTCAGACGTTGCAAATCGGCTGACATCGACAACCGCGACTGGAAACTCCACAGAGAGTAAATAAATAAACTTGAAACGTTGCAAATTTGTAGCAAATGTCCACATAGGGTTTTAAACAAGGCTGGGACATTATTTCCTGCTCGCCGTGACAACTGTGCCTGCAACGCTCATATGTAATCCAACTCAAAGAGAAATCAATAGTTTGGAAAGAAAATGAAGTTAACATATGCTCTACCATTGGCTCACAACATCATAACAATTGACAATATAGAGGCTTCAGAATATTCATTGTTAGCAGCAATACAATGGAAAGCTCTGTTAAGCTTAGCAATAAGGTGTAAGATATCAAACCAGAAGACTAAGTATGCAACACAGACGGTTCGTTACAACTGGGGTACACATATAAATGATGATAAACTCTGCTAAATGTTATTAAGTATATGTAAGGTACATGGCGTCCGCAGAAATTTTTCCAGGGAGGGGCAAAGTCGACATTTTGCTTTTCTTTCTCAGGTTGTTGGCGATGCAACGTAAATGGACGTACACAAAAAAACAAATGTCCAGTGTTACGACAGCAGTTGCATGCAGTGTTTTCCTTGTAAGAAAATTTTACACTGAGCAAATGTTTGTTTTAGTGAGCGTGGATATTTTAAGACTGAGTTAGCAGAGTTCTAAATGAATTACAAACTTCGTGAATGTTTACAATAGTGTAAAATCTTATGCAAATACGAACAAACTACGCATTTAATGCAAATGGCTTATCCTTGTTTTCGTGCTTGACCAATGTTTTGGAATGTTGCCAGCGCGCGAGATGAGATTTCACTGCGCGAATGATTTGGTGGTACTGCGCATTTGCGCACCTTTAGAGGGAGAATTGGTTGCAAAAATGCGCTTTGTTGGCAGCAGTGCTTTTTACACATAGTATAAACCAGGGGTGGGCAAACTTGTTCATTGGAAGAGTCATGTGCAGAAAACCAAAAATACAAGCGAGCCGCAAAACCAGTTTGTAGTGTCAATAAAAATACGGTAAAGAATACAAGTTTTACCTTAAATGATGTAGAGTAATTGTCAGTATTAAGTTTTTGTTTGATTTTCTAGTCCCCGAAAATCTGGACAGTACGTTGTTAAAGCTGTGCGAATTAATTCTCCCAAGTGTTTTTATAGGGTTGCACGATGATTTTATTTTGCGAACGTCATTACAGAGAACAAAAAATTCACAGCAATATGTGGTGCTATACACAGAAATGAGTTATACACTGGCATTTTAATGCAGAGTGGCATTGACTACTGTTTTTTCAGCCAGATTTTATTGCGTTTCGGTCAGCTGTATTTCTACAGCAGACAAGTTTTCAACAAACGGTTAACTAGCTGGACAGTCATCACCGATACATTAACATTGAATAGATTTACAAGGAATGAAAAGCATGGTTTTAACTCTTGGAAATGGTCAAATCTGGCTTGGAGCTCCTCCAGTAGTCTTACAATTTATTTTAATATTATTTCAATTTGTGGTCTGCAATATTCGTTTGGAATCTGACATTGAGAAAATGGCAGAATGCTTTTGACAATACCTGTCTTTGAAAAATTTTAATTTTCTTGTGGGAACTTAAGTAGCCTAACTTACAATTTAGGTTCACTGTCATTGTTATCAAATCGGGCAGACTCCCTGGTGACCATTGTTCCCTCTTAAGATGCGCAACTGCGCAGAACCACCAGAGCATTTGCGCAGTAAAATCTCACTCTTGCGCACTTGCAACATTCAAAATTTGATATCGTATATACATCGCATAGCACTGTCGAAACGTTTCACCGGTTGTGTGTCTACATGGTTTGTAAAATTGCATGCGCACTAAAACAAATATTTGCTCAATGTAAAACTTTCTTACAGGGAACACTGTTGGCGACTACATTCACGAACTTGTGTAAACACATTGATAAATGAAACAAACGTTAAATATGAGGCAACAACTGTATCAATTTGATATATTGCTATTCATCTAGAAGAGCCACGCAAAATATGTCGGCGACCCGCAATTCTCCCACCATTGGTGCAAACCTACCTGCCTTACCGCTATCAGCAGTCACTGTCTCGCTGCATTACCTGCCACGTTGTCTGTGTTCAATAGTTACAGTACATGCAGCAAAAGGCCTACCATCGTGGCTTGAACTGCACCTTCGAAGATTTGTTGGCATGTTATTGTTACGCAACAAAGGCCAATAGTGGAATAATTCGCTCCCGAGTTTCGCAACCTGCCTCTGCAAACAAAGAAGCGGATTTAGCGAACTGCAAGCTCATAATTCCATGTTATCAAAACAGTGAACCCGACTCTTGTGCATTGTGAGTGTCATATCGGCAAACAAACTGTCATTGCAAGATTAACCTAACTAATCAGAATTAAACTGCTGATTTCACGTTTTCTAGAAATTTTTGTTTATTGTACCCAATTTCCGTGGGGGTAAATAATCGTTTTGCCCTCTCCTGCGGACGCCCATTCGCAGCTGCACTTAGTTGAAAGCAGCGCTATAAAAATGTAAAAAAGTGTTGTGATTTTATTGTTACTAGTGCACTACATCTACAATCCATTTAATAACCTAATTTACATAGATTACGCGCACTGTATCCGGCCCTCCAGTGGCTAGACAGTCGCGAATTCGACCCTCGGGTCACAAAGTTTGGCCACCCCTGGATAAAGCTATTCACACAGGCACATTGGTCACACTCACAGCAATGGATACTTCAAACTCGTGGATACATTGTTACGGATTCACTCCGGCTTCTTTTAAAACAGTATAAAACCACGTGCCTTTCCGCCATCAGCAGTCACTGTGTCGCTGCAGGTTCCCATTCAAAACAGACCCGTTCATAACAGACCATTCATAACAGACCATTCAAAACAGACCACGTTCACAACAGACCCATTCATAACAGACCTGTTGAAAACAGACCACTTTCATAACAGACCATGTTCACAACAGACCCGTTCATAACAGACCCGTTCGTAACAGACCACGTTGATAACGGACCCCTTCTTAATGTATATTGCAGTGTGGACGCTGAAAGTCCAAAGCATTTTGTCTAACACACTTTACCCCGTCCGGCCCTAGGTACGAACAGAGTCGGTTATGAATGTGGTCTATCATGTACTGGTCTGTTATGAACGGGTCTGTTATGAACGGGTCTGTTATGAACGTGGTCTGTTATGAAC
>Ga0210059_1003445_pt1 | contig 25286 bp, 18 predicted proteins | sample Ectturendosymbi2_FD_188042 | JGI IMG/M metagenome (GOLD analysis project Ga0210059, IMG submission 188042) | Ecteinascidia turbinata endosymbiont from Florida, USA - Sample 2 (SPAdes) (version 2) | ecosystem: Host-associated > Tunicates > Ascidians > Unclassified | place: Key West, Florida... | reverse complement strand
TATTGAGAGGGCATACCAGGATTTTCGCGAGAGCGTATTATCCGCGGCCAAACAATGTATCCCACGTGACCGTCGCAAGAACTATCTGCCATGCTGGGAAAAAGAGTGCGAGACCTTCTATCGTTCCTTCATCTGAGCCCCAGTGGGAACTGACTCTGATAGAGCCGCTTCGTCCCTACTGTCTCGGCTAGAGCAGGAGCGATGGGAGGAAGCTGTTAATTCCATCGACGTCTCGCATTCTAGCCGCAAGGCGTGGAGAACCATCAACAAACTGCCTGGTAGGTCTGGACGCTCCTCTCGCCTGTGCCCCGTCTCCACAAATTCCATCGCCTTGCAACTCGTGAAGAACGGGGCACACAGGACCGGGGGACAAAAGTCGGCCAGGCTTGTCAACAAGCCGCTGTCTGGACTATGGAAGCTTCCAACACTGATGGCCACATTATCTCTAAACCCTTTAGGCTGGAGGAGCTTGATGCTGCCCTCAGACGCCTGAAGCCGGGAAAGTCTCCGGAATTGGATTCCATCTTCCGGGAGTTTATGCTCCACACCGGGTCGGCTCTTAAATCTTGCTTTTGCGACTTTCTCACTTCCTGCATACGCCAACTCAAAATTCCAAAGATCTGGAGAAGAGCACTAATAGTTGCGATCCCTAAGCCAGAAAAGCCACTGGGGGACCCAAAGAGCTACCGCCCAATATCTCTGCTGTGTGTCCGCTTTAAAATCCTCGAGAGACTCATCTACGCTCGTGTCGAATCAATCGTCGACCCATTGCTTTCACAGGAGCAGGCGGGCTTTCGATATGAGAGGTCGACCGTAGACAAGGTCACCCTGCTGACACAGAACATTGAAGATAGCTTTTCGGCTAAGCCTGGAGCTGTGTTTGTCGATCTCATAGCAGCCTACGATGCTGTATGGCACCGCGGCCGCACCTGCAAGCTGCTGCGATTGCTGCCTGATAGACACATGGACCACATGTTCATGGAGATGTTTGGCAATCGTAGATTTACACTTAGCACCGGTATGCATATGCTGACAATCTAGCAATCATGCATGCTGATAGAGATTGGCAGACGGTGGAAAGGGCGTTGAGCAAGGACATGGCAACCATAGGTGAATACCTCCAGACTTGAAAGATAAAGCTCAACACTACAAAAACGGTGTCGGCAACCTTTCACCTTACCAACAAGGAAGTTAAACGTGTGCTGAAAGTCAACTTCAACAACGAAATCCTGCCCTTCTGCCACGAGCCCAAATAGCTCAGAGTAACGTTAGACAGGTCTCTCACGTACACGCCGACACCTTGAAGTAAGAAGCTGACATCACGCGTCGCACTGCTGAGGCGGCTTGCTAGCTCTGTTTGGCAGAGTACTGCGCTCCTGTCAGGTACCGCAGTGCTCATACCCGCCTCACTGACCCCGCCATCAGTGACGCCTTGCGAATTGTGACTCGATGCCTGCGTCCAACACTAGCGGACCACCTTCCAATCTTCGCAGGTATCCAGCCTGCTGAGCTTCGTCGCAATGGAGCCACACTGTCTCTAGCACACCGTGCCATGGAGCCTGGACACCTGCTTCACGCAGCGCTCACCCGTCCATCGAGTGCAGATGCACGGCGCCTCATAGCGAGTGACCCTGCCAAGAAGAGCCTGGGTCCGGCTTAGCCGCTTCCGTCTCGGGCATTTCCGCTTCTGCTTGTACAAATGGGGTGTGCCTCCTTCGCGGCCTGTGAGAGTAGCGTAGAAGAAACCGTCGACCATGTTGTTCACCAATGTCCAATCCATCGATCTCCTCATGGACTGCACGGCCTGACGGTACTTGACGATGAGACAATCGAATGACAGCTCAACACCTGCTCCGAGAACTAGTGCGCCCAAGCAGTGGTTAGAAGAACTGCCTTGAAAGAAGAAGAAGAAGAAGAAGAAGAAATGAATAATTGTGGTAATCTTTTTGCTTCAGATTTGACCACCGCCACACCCGGCAAAATGTTGTTGCGAATTTTTGTGAGACGTGACAAGCACTCGCCATGGGTAGAGAAGATGGAACTGACGCCTGGCGGATGTTATTTCTATGTATGCACGGATTCAATATCTGATGGACAAACTTTGTTTCACAAAGTATAAATGTTCGTGGCTTACCGCTATCAGCACTGTCTCGCTGCATTACCTGCGAAGATGTGTGCGTTCAACAGTTTCGCGCAACAAAACGCCTGCCACCGTAATATAAAGTGAACTTTTGCAGATTTGTTGCCATGTTATTGTTATGCAACGAAGACCAACAGTAGAACAATCCGCTCGCAACTTTTTCAACCCGCCTCTACAGGCAAAGGAGGGGACATGAGTGAACTGTAATCTCCTCACTGCATGGCACTATAACTGTGAACCTGACTCTTGTGCAGTGTGAATTTCATACCGGCAAAAAAACTGTCATTGCAAGAATCAAATCAACTGATCGGAATTAAGATGCCGACTTCAGCTTTTCCAGAAATATTTGGTTCGTAATCCCAATTTTCAAGCGGGGTGCAAATGTTCGTTTTGCACCCCGCGCCCTGCCGACGCCCAGGCGATCACTGACTATTTTATATCAGGTTCCATCAACAAGGCCAGCTAATCTAATGAAACGAAGAAGTGTTTTTGACTAAATATTAGCATAAGTTAATTTTTAGCATCTTTAGCGGGTTATTTGCAGTAAAAAATATTTTTTGCGATGATTTCCAATGAAATGTGGTGGGGTGATGCATCCCCTGCATCCCCCCTGTGTCCGAGCCTGCTCACAAATTTTCTATAGTTTTTTGAAGTGCTCTTGCTCCCCCCACTTTGAATAAGTTCCGCTTTCCATGCCATTGAACAAAGGTGTCTAGCCTGTTGCGAAGCCGCTTATTGCTTATTGGCTGGCACTGATTCATTCTACTTGCAGTTCAAGCCTACGAGCTGACCTCTAAATTACCCACGCAAATACACCAACTGCACTATCTCGCTTCAAGAAGGTCATTTTCCGACACAATTACGTCATACAGAAAAATATCAGTTCCATTGAAACTGAGCAACATTACCTTTGCAAAATGTTCTTCACTCCAACCGCCAAAATTTAATGTTGATAAGCCCACCTAATGACAACGCTACAGCTTGTGGCATTTATTGAAAATATCCCACTAACCACCCTTTAACGCCTGCAGAAGCCAGGATCCTGGCTTTTGAAATTATGATCGACTGTAACTCCCGAACGGATTGCGCTAGAGAATCAGTAAAGACATCCTGGGGTTTGGAAGTTAGGATTCGATTCGATCAGTTTAAAAGAAGGTACCTTTGCATTTGAAAATGTTGAGAAAAATGCAAATTTCTGATTTTCCGCAAGTGTTTTTTGGCAGTTTTCAAAACAATTCAAAAAATTCCTTTCACGTTTCCCTATGAGCTTTATCGAAACGTTTTTTGCTTTGAACTACGTCTGAAGACCACAACTAAAAAAAATTCCAACCAAAGTGAGTCATCACTGTTTTGGGGAGAGAAGTTTTTGGCGAAAAAAATGGGCTATGTCACGTGATTTTCGGAAGACGTCATCAGGGCTTGAAAAAAACTAGAGGTGGTTGATCGATTTTTTGTTGCAAACAAAACTAGGTGAAAATCTAAATCTTCAGAGGTCTTGATTGATTTTCTAGCGTTAGTGGTTCGAAAGTTATGGCTTGAAAGCAACAAACTAATTAACTAATCCCTTATTAGATTAGGGGATTACGTAAAATTAGGTGCAAGTTCTTCCATAGCTTCTTTTCTTCTCAATATTTTCGCTTGAAATTTGGTAGAATGTTGTAAGAAACCAAGGGAAACCTGTTCTGCAATTTTCAAATGATTCTTTGGACAATTGAAGGGTAAATTGATCCCTACCAAAACTTCTATTCTTTCAATTACATTCGTAAAGTTACAGTCATAACTGACAATTTTTATGAAGAAACTTTGTTTCCAACGTGTTTAGTTTTCGCTTCACGGCTTTCTGAAAAAAAAACGCTAAATTTTTTGGCAACGTGAAAAACGGGCTTTTCCCTCAAAACACGTCACAATGGCGTCACAAGTACGCGCAACGTACCTCAAAATAACGTTGCTGTCTTCCGAATCCGACAATATCTTCACTGACTCTTTAGCGCAATCTGGTCGCGAGTTATGGCCGATTATAACTTCAAAATCCACGATCTTGACTTCTGAGGGCGACCCGTTTATAGCATTTCTGGTTCGAAAGTCATGGCAAAATAAGCATAAATTACTAAGGGGAATCTCAACTAATTCCCTAGGGAATCCTTACAAGATTAGGGGTCTTTTGGCTATAACTTGGGCACCAGAAACACCAGGAAATCGATCTAGGTCTCTACAGCTTCATATTCCAGCCTAGAATAAAACCAAAGTTTGAGCCACAATTTCGGCTCATTGTCTCCAGTCGATGACGTCATTAAAAAAGCAAAACCTTCCCTCATTCTAACGACACCCACCGAAAACCTCAAACCCAAATCTCATACGTTTTTTTAAGTGCAAACAGGAAGACTTCACGAATCTTTCAAAAGTTTTAATAGCTCTCTATCATATTCTCGCGGCGAGGTATCGCGAGCCGCACTAGCCGCCAGTGGGAGAGTCATGCAATTTTGGACTTTTGTGCACGACGGGGTTATTAGGCCATAAAGTTAGTTCCAGACATGCTAGAAGGTCAATCAATGGCTCTAAAGACGCGAATGATCGTCTAGTTTCCACACAAAGTTTGGACTATAAAAATGGCTCATTTGATTAGCGCCCAGGGCTAGTTAAAGTGGGTCAAAAATTCATAAACATACCTTCTTTGTGACCAGGACCGCAACCATAAAATTTTCGCCCCTCCTGGAAAAATGTGTTGGGCACAATTTAAACTATTGGACATAGTTCAAAAAAATTGGGCCCCTCTCAAAAAACTCTTCTCTCCTCCTGGTGTCCCAAGCTGGTTGCGGGCCTGTTTGTGACTTCACCAAGAGAAAACCCCGCATCCAAATCAAATATATATTTTTTTTGATCGAAACTAGAAGACTTGCTGAATCCGTGGATGGTTTGAACAGCTCTGTAGCTATAGTAGTTGGCGAGTTATAGAATTTAAAGCGTTTGAAACCATCGCTAACATTTTGTCGGGCGCGGGACTTAAAGGGTAGGGTTCTAAGCAAACATTTTGTCAATTTGATCATTCCACACCCACATTTCCTTGTTTGCTACGCTACCAGTTTAGGGATTCTAAATACTTAAACTGAAAAAGTTTAGGACTTTGAAAAACTTTAAAAATTTGTATATAATTAATAAAAAAGAGTTAAAACTTTTAAAGTACTTTCAATGAATAATTTTTAATTAAAAATTACCGCCCCCAGAAGATGCTACCTGGGGCCCGAAGCCCCTAGCCCTCCCCTAGTTACCCCACTGATCAAGAAACACTGGTATTGTGACATATACATGATACCTGTCGGTGCAAAAAGAAAATTTCTCATGTCGTTCGCAAAGGTTGAATCAAAGGTAAGAGATTGATCTTTCGTTATTCCTCTAAGAAGGGAGTCTATTCCGCCGTGCGTTGTGGAGAGAAGAGGAACTCCATTGAAAAAGCTGCGCGAAATCATACGATTCAGCTAATGTCGTATTGCAAGTAATGGGTTTCGTTAGAGTTTAAAAGAAAACAATTGATCTTCAGAAAAACTTTAAAACTGCTGAAAAACTGCAACAAGGCCAATGCAAAACAAGGCTGTGGTGGTACAGCAGAAGAGTGAATTTGAAGATATAGGTCCATCACCAGCTTAGGTAAGACGAGAATCAAGTTGGGCTGAGCTTTTTCAAAATTGAATTAGGGGTTATATAAACGTGTTAACTTCAACCATGGGCCCAATTTTGTTGTAAAATGTGGGGGGCAGCTTGGTGTGAAACCAATATATTAAGAAACCTAATGAGAAAAATGTGGGGAACATGGCGTATTATATTCCCACTCTCTGGGAAAGTGGGGGACGCGTCTCCGGTGACCCCACCTAATTGCGCCCATGGCTTCAACTACATACAATGTCTTATACTGTAAGTAGCGAGTTGCACTATTACTATAACGACGATTTAGCGATCCAAATACCATTCCAAATGATTGGTTTGGTTGTAACATAGCCACAGATGATAAACATCTGGTTGGTCCGCTTCACTTTCAATACACGAAAATTTCCCCATCAGAAAGTTCCCTTACCAATAGCTATCTACAGAAATTTCAAATTTATAGCCTGAAAGCATTTCTTTTCAAAACACTGCTATAGAAAAACCACGCATCAGTACACTACTACGTGTAAAAGCAGGTCCAACATGTATTAATCCAACTTGCACTGGATTGTTGGTGTTAGGTTAATGTGAAATAGAAACAAAACGAAAAGTCTCCTGAAAATTTCACTGAGGTTGCACTGTTTGTAAAATGTAACATTTTCAGTCGAATGCAGAAAAACTTTCTGCGTTACCCACGTTTGTTTTTTTTACGATGAAACGCAGCAACAAACGCAAATGGTCCTCGCAATTCAGTTCTTCAAAAAACTGTAAGCCTTTAAGAAAAACAAACCAACAGAAAAATCGACCCATATGCGATTATCCATACAGCTTAATTGTTTCAAAGAGATCGCTCTACATTTTACTAAAAATATTTTTCTAACTTTGATATATTCGCAAATATCATTACATTTAAAACCCGCTGTTTGCACTTCAAGCAACTGTGGTGCAAATACATCCAGGCTGAAGTATTATATGTAAATTTAATATAAAATATGTGTTTCGCTGCGCACCAGTGGCGGCTCGTGACTATGATTTATGGGTGTGCTGCAATCAGGCTTCCGGAGTCGGAGGCAAAATGTTCCACTCCGACCTTTCCAAATCTTTAAACTCCGACTCCTGACTCCGATCTTTCCGAAATTCCGACTCCGACTCCATAAAGTGATGAAGTTTGCCTGACAAGAATTTTGTAGCACACTAACACTCAATGGAAATCGTGGTACACAGCAAAATTATCTGTTTCAACAAAAGTTTCATGAGAAATTGCAGCATTTTAACAGGAATTCCCATCTTACCAGTGTGATGTAAAAATGATCCAATTGGACTCCCGGAGCCGGAGTCGGACAGAAAAATCCGCCTTCGACTACAGGTGTTGTTAGGAATCCGACTCCGACTCCACCCAAAATCCTCCTACTCTTTACGACTCCGACTCCACAACCGTGGCTGCAACTCTTCCCAACAAAGATTTTATATAGACTGAAAAGCATCAGGTTTTCCATGGCGGCGCTGATTGTTATGACGTATGACATTTCTCTTCCTACGACCCAATTGTTAGACTTTCGTGCAGTCCCGTCGCCACGGGGGTCTTTGGTGGGCTTAGCTACCCCAAACAAAGTTCCAAGCCCCCAAAATTGAAACGTGAAACACTATTAATCAGTGGAGTTTTGGTTAATTTTATAATGTCAAGTCCCCCCGCAGAACCGCAAAACCCCCCATTGTAAACTTTCTGGCGACGGTTCTGCTTCCGTGTATTGCTATGTTGCAGTGACATGCTGTGGGGTGAATGACTGGTGTGGCACTAGTATCTTTCAAGTTATAAGCACACATTAACCCGACGAAAGTACCAGCATTTTGCTCGTTGTTTGCTGATCCACTGAAGTCTACCCATCTCACACGCATTACAGTCCCTTCACAGTCATTCAATGGACTCAAAAAAGTTACAATTTGATCACAAAGTGAACCAAATTCTTCCTGTCGCCTTACTCAATATTCCAAAAACAGAAACAACCATAGGTGATCACATCACACATCTGCACTAGAGAAAAGAGTACTTCATCATTTAGTCAGTGGCGGCTCGTATGTAGGCACTACAGAACAGCAGCAACCCTATTTTCACGGTAAATGTTGCTTTTAGGTCTGTCTGTTGTTTCACTTTCACATTTAAATTTGCATTAACAAAAAGAGTTTACAATGGGTCCTCTCTTCCCAAAACTGGATGCACAAAGCTGAATATTAGAAACCTTTGATTTTATATGGGAAGCACTACAAGTGACCGTACCAAGTCACAAAGTTTTTGATATCTTTCGTTTACTATTTATTTGTTATTATTTATTGAAATAATATGGGAAGTTGTTAGAGCCAAACTACTAGTTGATGCAATTAAGAATCATCTGCAAAAAATTTACTAATAAGAGTGCACCAACTTTAAGTGCACTAAGGGGATGTACCTCATTGATAGATGGCGATTTTTAACGTATGTACTGGCTTTAATACTGCAAATGGTTAAAAATTCTCCATGAGGTGCTGTTGCATGTAGAGTTCTTCGGATTTGCAATGCAAGGTGGTTTTGTTTTGATTGGTGGAAAGTGCACGGGCTGTATTCCAGAATGCGCCTTGTTCACAAGCTTGACTTGATGTTTTTTCAGCTTCGAATAAAGAACACTGCAGAAACGGGGTGGGCAATTAGTGGTCTGTGGGCCAAACGTAGCCCGCCACATCGTTGTCAGTGGCCCGCGGAAACATTTAGGAAAAATCTTTAAATCTAATATTTCTTCCAACTTATCGCAGCAAATGTTACAGTAGTGCTGAGGCTAACTTGAAACGAGACTTGCTACTATTACTATCGACTTGCTTCCATTTCCAGTGGAAAGCATGACCCTCCGCTAAACGCGACCGTCTCAAAGTGAGCCCCGTGACAAATGAAATGCCCATCCCTGCCGTAGAACCCCTGCCATAGAATATCATTTTGGAGTAGGCCCACAGTTTTGAATAGCGTCAGAATTGAAACACCTTTTAAAGTCAAGCTCAAATTCATGCTTGAGCTCAAACGTCAAGTAGACTTGTGTAAAATATCATTAATATCAACCTTATTTCTGACTTTCAGTAAGTCATTAACTATGGCTTTCACGCATATGGTAATCGATCGCAGTATCGTTCTGTTAGTGAGTGTTGTAGAATAACTGTGTTTCCAGGAATAACATTTGCTTGTCATAAGTGATAAGGCACTCCTTTCTCGAGTACGGATGTGTGATATGATCACCTATGGGCAGGGACGGATTTAGGGAGCGCGGGGCCATAGGCCATCTTAGCTTTTGAGGCCCCACACAGGTGTGACCTATTTGGCCGTTTGTCTGAAAATCGTGAAAGTATGCACATCTTATGTGTAGTGCCTCCTCAAAAATCTATCTTTTGTTGTGCCGACTTTGGTTCTGCAATTGCCTTAGATCTTCAACAGAAATGAAAACATTTCCTAGATTCTTCTAAAGAACAAATGGTATTGCGATCTTTTCTTGGAATGTATAACTTTTTCGTGCAGTTCAGAAGTTCTCTTCGTTAAATTTCCGTGATTTCTAGCGTTTTCAGTAGGTTTGTTTTTCAGATATACACATTTTCATTCGGGGCTGTGTTGCAGCCCTCGAAAATATTGTCTAGCTCTCGATTACCTTTACGCAAACACTTTTTTGATAGTAATAGATACCAGTAAATTTGATAGTAATAGATACATTGCACGCAGTGGTTCTTAATTTGCAGAATTCGTGGTGCAGAATAGTCAAGAGCAATTTTTCTACTAATTTATTGAAAATGCTAAGAATGAAATAGCCTGTAAGCACTAACTTTTACTTCCTGGTATCAAGTTTTCAGTTCAGGTTGGATTTAGACCCGCAACTGTGGCAGAAAACGCTCCCGGGTATCGCTTACTTCGATTAACGAAAACAGATCATCTTTTGTAGAGAATACAGAATCACAAAAGAACCGCTTGCTTTGGGGAACAATAGTTATATGAATCCATGATTTCTGCTGACTTTGGCCGTACCACGAAAAAAGAGCTGACGCCGAACTTGAAAATAAAGTGTTTCAATCCTCTGTGCCAGTGGTTCCCAACCTGGGAGGAATTCCTTCCCAGGAAGGAATTTCATGAGTTTAGGGGAGGAATTTTAACTTTATAGTTAAGTTACGTAGTCATTGTAAGTGCTGTGCTTCTTTTTTAAGTTGACGTTGGCTCTTTCACTTGGTTATATCACTTTATGTATGGTTGTTTAGTGGACGGTCACACGTTTTTGTTGACAAACTTCATTGTCATTATTTGACAACAAATAGTTTTTGTCCCACTTTTATTAATTAAGTCAGTGTGGTCCAACTACAGGCCAGCGGGCCGCATGTGGCCCACCACAGTGTTTTCAGTGGCCCGCTGAAGCATTCAGGAAAAATCTTCAAATGTGAAATATCTAGACAAGCGCATGAGGTTACATGTGCCTCATTGAATTGCTTGCCCTGGATAAAGTGCATTTGCACAAAAAATGAATCATACCTTTTTTTGTATAACATTTTGTTTTATATCTTCATTTTACGATTAAATTAGAAGATACGGTCAGCCGCTAACCCACCACTGGGGCACTTGTCTGGATGACCTCTGTGTTAGTTCAGTGCAACAGCGTTCGCTGTCTCGAAGGGTACATTTGGCGTAATGAACTCAGTACCGCCAAATAAATCTATCTATCCGCAAAACGCGGCCTTCTCAGAGCGGCCCTTGAACCAAAGTAATGGCCCATCGCTGCAATAGGTAATTTTAATTAGAACAAGCATAACATCTTTTAATAAAAATGAACAATGCTAACGGTATTACAGACTGCAGAGAGCTTGCAGTCACCAGTCAGCAAAGATAGATTTCTTAAACAGTCGATGTTTGGATGCACATATGTGTGTGAGATAACATTTTCTACCATGAAGCAAGTCAGATGTAAAAACACAAATCGAATGGCAGACGAAACACTGGACGACCGTCTCAGTCTTGTTACCACCACCACTCACTGGCATTGATAAAAGAGCGAGAGTGTCAGAGAAGTCTCAACCACAGGCATCCCGCTGGTTGTTTTTTACATCATTTTACAGGTTGTTTTATACATCATTTTATTGGAAGTGGCCCGCGAGTTGTCACGTTTTTGTGAAATGGCCTGAAGGTCAAAAGTAGTTGGACCACGCTGAATCCAGTTATTGTCTTCAATAAAGACCATTGTAGTTGATACCAGCCTATGAACCCGAACAGAAGAGGAATGAAAATTCCATAGGGGAGGAATGAAAAGTACCAAAATGAACAAAGGGAGGAATGCATCGAAACAGGTTGGGAACCACTGCTCTATGCCATAACCCGATGGTAAACAGCTAGGAAGGCAAGTTTTGCACAGCAGGAAAATATTGTCGCAACACCCTCAGTTAACCATGTGAAGTAAGCCCGATGTAGACACGTTTTTCTCAGTAAAGCTCAAGAGAACTGTTCTAACTGATTTCACTAACATATAGAGCTACAACAAGCAATCTCTGTTTGCGGGCAAATCTAGTTCTAGATCCAATACTGACAATAATGCTTTTCATCGGAGTTTTGCAGTGTCTGGCGGTCTTGCGTTGTTGCAAGATTTTTGTCAGTGGAACAGTGAGCATCAATTATGTACCGTTTTTCTCTTTTTCATTTTTTGTGTAAGCGCTTTCATACAGACGACCTGCATCTCTCTCACGCCCAGATGCATAATATTGTCGTGTTGCTACTGTACTGATAAGAGTCTAGAGCAGATAGACATTTGCATTTCCGTTCATTTCAAGGTAAATTGTGAAGTTATGCCTCTACGCAGTTTCGCAAATTTTAAGTTAATATTCCGCCGTAATCGGAAGAGTTGCGCGGGGCCCCCAAAAGCGCGGGGCCCTAGGCCATGGCCTATTTGGCCTATGCGTAAATCCGTCCCTGCCTATGGGTGTAACTATTGCCGATATAATCATTCAATGCGACTTGGGTTGTGACGCGTTTTAAGACCACCACTGTAGTGAAAATCAAGCGTTATATTTCATTGATTGACGGAATGACTGTGAAGAGAATGTTATGTGTGTGAGATATAAGGTCAGAGTGCAGTGGATCAGCAAACAACGAGCTGAATGTTGTTGCTTGCGTCGGGTTAATGTGTGTTTATAACTTTAAAGATAAACTAGTGCCACACCAGTCATTCACCCCATAGCATGTCACTGCAAGATAGCAATACACAGAAGTCTCACAACTGGATCACAGGCAGAGAAATGTCATATGTCATAAGAGTCCGCGCCGCCGTGGAAAACCTGATGTGTTTTAGTCTTTATAAAAATATTTGTTGGGAAGAGTTGCAGCACACCCACAAATCACAGTCACGAGCCGCCACTGCATGTAGGAGAAGCAATTGTTATACCTGGAAATACTTAACACAGTTTTTTGACGTCACCCACTAATAGAACAATGCTGCGATTGACTGCCATTTGTGTGGATTAATTTGCAATGATCAAGTGCAAGCAGCCGTAGTTTAGGATCTTCTGAAACATTGCGTGTTATTAAATGGTATACAATTAAATCGCAAGACAGCATTTAAATCAGATTTAATTTTGATGTTATTGGTATTTTTCAGAATTCTACTTTACATTTTAACTTCAGGCATGAATTCGATCTTGACTTTAAAACCTGTTTCAATTCTGACGCAATTCAAAAGTGTAGGCCTACTCCAAAATAATATTCTACGTTGTTCCTTGTTCGAGGCTAAGAAAGCATCAAGTCAAGCATGTGATCAAGGCGCATTCGAGAATATAGTCCATGCACTTTCTACCAATCAACCCCAAATCAAACTTGCATTGCAAATCCGAAGAACTCCACATGCAACATTACCTCAGGGAGAATTTTCAACCTCTTGTAGTATCAAATTCAGTACACACATTAGAAATCACCACCTACCAATGAGGTACAAAAGGACTATACCTATAGCCTACCGATAAACGAAAAAAATCTTGCCCAAACAGGCAAGACGCCATCTTTATTTCATTCTGATTTTTACACTTTACTTTTCCGCTGTAGTGTTTAGTATAAAAATACATACCAAATGTAGTAACTGGCGGGTAAGTTGGTAAGACTAATTACCACTTTAATAGCCAGGTAAGCCTCATTACTACTTTAATATAATGTGTCTTAATCAATAATCTGACCTAAAAACGAAATTCACCGTGAAAATAGGGGGTGCTGCAGTTCCGCAGTGCCTACATACGAGCCACCACTGCTGCGTATATACGACTTTTTGGAAAAATGATGAAAGGTTGTTGCAGGAAAATCAAAAATATTTTAACCGAATCGTACGGAAGTCACGTGTCCCAGATAAGCGTGCCTAGTTTCTGATCACTTCAGATTCAAGGTAACCTCAAGTTTTACGCGAAATTGGCGTTACATGAGCAGGGAAGCAACGCCACGACCTCGACTGAAATCGAGGAGAAGCATTATCTTCAGAGTCAAGACAAGAAAAAATCAAAGTCAACTTTTCCATGGTGCAGCGCACAACAGCTTCAGTTTGCGACAACACTGCAAAGGATTGTTGAACTGATTTCAGATCTTTATAGACAACTGTTGTTCATTAGTTAAAAGGCATTAGACTTGTGATTTTGGGTCAATATACCCGTGTTCGCCTCTGGCTGTAACGTTCCCGTAATTAAATACAAGGCTGTAAAAGCTAAATGTGCACTATGAATCCCTCTTATGCAACACTTCGGAGGTTGAGCAAAAAAGCTGATAGTTTATTTTTTCTAGTATCAAATCAGATAGATCAATTTGGTGTATGTCGGCTTGATTTTTACTTACCTGTCTTTTAGGCGAATATCTGGTCCTCCCCACGTCCATTGAGGAGTGAAGCGTCTCACAGTTTCGGGAATGAGAGTGTGACCAAATCTAAAGCAAGCTGCTGAAAAAGCGTTTGAAACTGTAGCATCGAAATTTGTTCCGTAGTCGTATGAATAACCCTGAAAAAACATCAGCACAGACATTTATAACTCACTACAGTTTTTTGCAAAGTATGCCTTTCTCATGTTACTTTAAATTCCTCTTTTTTGTAAAAATGCTTTGAAAATTGCTAGCACTGACTGTTTTAATAGAAGATTTTTAAGGCGTTGTCTTGACAAACCGCAGGCAACTTTGACAGGATGTGTTGAATTTTGAAACTAGTAAAAAATTGACTGTACGGATAAAGTTTGAAGTCATTACGCTGAACATTGTAATGCAGAGTATATCGTGAAAACCATTACGTAGAAAACTGTTTCTATATGCGCAATAAACCCACCAAATCGTATGTTCAGATAATTTCTCAGTTGGCATGACGTGAAAGCTAGTTGACGCATGTGATCAACACATTCCCGAATGTATAATGGACATGTTCCAGTGTTAGTCAATAAACAAAGAAGCGATATAGAAATATTGATGAATGCCTCCTCGTTTTGTTACACAAAATTACACGCGATATTGAAATTACGGTTAAAAATTTGAAGAAAGCAAAATGTCAGCTCGAAGAAAGAAAGTATTGTGTTTTAAACAAAGCAGAATGTCAGATCAAGAATGGGATTTAATTTTCAACATCATATCATCATTCAGATACATTTTATCATCGTTTAGATATAACCAGGGTTGTCCATGGGACATATTTATCTGTCCCATTCCCATCCCATAGCAATTTGTCCTGTCCCATCCCATGGGATTCCCATTACATTATTATAATATGGAATACAATTCAATTAAAATTATTAAATTTATGAAAGTTTAGGTTGAGTATCTACTAAATAGGACAGTGGTTCCAACCGGATGTTCCCGGACCCATGGGGTCCGAAACAAGATTTTCAGGGGTCGGAAATGCGAGTTTCGAGGATGAGTGTTTGCATGTTTTTGGATGTAAGAACCGAGATTTATAAAAGGTTGTAAATGCTATTGCTCAAAAAGCGTTATCCAGCCTAATTAGCCCAGCTAACGTTACTAATTTAACAATTTAAATTTCTAAATGCGTGCATTGGTATTTTAGCTTCACACTGCGGTTGCAACGCTGAAGACGGCCGGTGATGCGATTGTAAGCGCATTGTGACGTTTAAATGTTTATGGCGCAATTATGCATAGCTTGTTGTTTGCTTTCATAGAATTCGAATGTTTCTGGTAATCTAACCAAGCAAAATTACCAGAAATTGTGTACAAAAGCCCAGTCTATTCTAGAGCCCTTCCCTTTGCAACATATTTGTGCGAATCTGGATTTTCCTCTCTACTTCGTTTGGAAAACAAATACCGGGATTGTTTGAACCACTCGAATGATTTGCGCGTGGCTGTGGGTAATTGTATGCCAAGGTCAGGGACACCAGAACAGTGTTAGGGCAGGGGGGTAGCAAGAAACAGGGCAATGGAAACTTATAATAAACAAAAAATATTTTCCAATTATGCTTGCTTCTGTTGAATAACAATGTTGTTTTCAGAAACAATCAAAGAAACTATAGAAATTTTTTTGAAATTTGATCTTTATATACCATGAAAAAGACAGCTCCGCCCTGTTGAAAGTTCAGGGGGGAAATGCTCCGCTCTCCGGTGTCCCTGCTTACCGCCATCAGCAGTCACAGTCTTGCTGCATTACCTGCCAAGATGTCTGCCTTCAACAGACACATGCAGCAAAACGCCTACTATCGTAACTTGAAGTGAACATTAAAAGATTTGTTGCCATGTTATTGTTACACAATAATGGCCAACAGTAGAACAATCCACTCGCAAGTTTCGAAACCTGCCTCTGCAGACAAAGGAGCGGTCATGAGTGGACTGCAAGCTCATCACTGCATGACACCAGAACAGTGAACCTGGCTCTAGTGCAGTGTGAGTGTCATAACGGTAAACAAACTGTCTTTGCAAGAAATAAATCAACTAATCGGAATTGAGCTGCTGACGTCCGGTTTTATAGAAAATTTTGATCCTTGGTCCCAATTTCCAGGGGGTGAAATGCCCGTTTCCCCCCTTGCGGACGTCCATGTTTTTGACTTACCACGAGTTCAAAACTGTTTGCTTGAGTTCAATGTAAAAGCGCACTATGATAGTCATTCACTTCGCATTTACATGTTTAGCAACAATATTGACCTTAAAAATTATAACAGAAATTATAGAAGACCATCCTGAATTTTAGGTGTACGCGAATAGCTGCAATAAATTTGTTTGAAGTCGACCTTGATCAATCATGAAATTACTTACGATACTGCTATGTAAGGGCACTGGTGCCCCGTTGCCCTTCCTTTCAAACTGGAGGGGCAGTGCCCCCGTCATGCACCCCCGTTGCGGCGTACCTGGCCATGATATGGTATAAGCGGATAATTACAGAGAAGCAGTAACAAAAAGTCACTAGGTTTGTTTCTAATGAGTGGTAAGGCACGAAAGTTCAAGTAGTAGTCCCGACTGAGTGTTTTCTGTTGTGTTGTCAGAACAATGTTTACTTCAAATTTTTAACCTGAAAGTGACCAAAGCATGATCGATTTTTATCAGGTCTGAAATTCTGAGCAAAAGAGATAACAAAATATTTTTATGTTCAAACTCCAGACTACAATTAACGCAAACCTTTCATCAGTGCCGGAGAAAGCCATTCCAGCGCCCTAGGCACGGTCTACTTTTAGCGTCCCCTCACAGCAGCTAAATTTTCGCTTATGACGACGTATTTCTGTTCAATCATTAATCAACCATGGCACCTTTTGCAAGATTCCAGCACCCTCCCCACGAAAAAACTTTTCCGTTGTATGTAAGGTGCAGATAAAGATGATTCACCATGTTCATCAAAACATAATCCACACAAGTAACAGGTGCTGGAGCATACATGAAAGTAAAAAGCTTACCATAGGCCTCAAAATTTTGTTGTTACCTAACCTGATTACACTGGATGACTGAAGCATGATTTCGTGAAGGCTTCGACACACTGAAGCCTACTCCGGTAAAAGTGGCGCAGACAGGAAAAATTAAGAAATTAAAAGAGAGATGGTAATCTTAAAATTTCGCAGTGAACTTGATAAAGTACGGACTGCAAGGGCGCCATTGATAGACTTGTTAGCATCCTAAGCAAGATCCATTCAAGCGCCCGCTCCTACTACACAAGGATCCTTACTCTAATTCATAACATCACGTTGTAAATAACAGAAATAAGGTTTGAGTAACATTATAAAAGTTTGAGATTTAAAAAATTCTGCCAAATTGCGACACAGTATAACTTGCATATATTAATTTGAAATTAATATGAATTTGAAATTAATAAAAAAAATATTAACGCTTATGCAGCAAGCCTGAAATAGTGTACGTTGTACATCAATCTTCTCATAAACTGCGTAAACGTGTGTTCCATTCACTTTCATCATGTTCATTCATTTTACTTGGTGTGCGTTCGTCACTTTCTGAGCCACACACTTGTATTTTGGCCCCCCCTTTGGTCCAGCGCCCTAGGTCGCCGCCTAGTTCACCTAATGGCAGCGCCGGCACTGCCTTTAAGGTATGCGCCTTCAGGAACAGGCCCTGAAAACACAAACCGGAGAAAATTTTTCAATTTACAGTATAATTTTTATCGCTATTACTGCTTTCGACACCAAACTAGCAAAACCTGAAATCAGAGACGAAAAACAAACAGATGCTTACAAAGTTCTTAAGCCGCAGCCTGAATCTGTTCATATATCGGCGACCAAGAACCTCAGGGAGAAACTCCTTGTATGTGATCCGTTGATGAACGGAAGCAACTATTCTACGTGCCGTCTGCAAAGAACGGTAGCGAGCATGAAGCACATTAGCCCAAACATGCAGTTTAACGAGGGTGGCTTGTTGAACCTTAATATAGAATGTAGCGCAGGTTTATTCTTGAATAAATTCAACAGTATACAAAAAAGTTTTAAGTTTATCTAAATGTGAAACTTACACCATCCTGATAAAACGATCACAGCGAAAACTTAAGTTTTGCTGATTTCGCGGAATACTTTGATGTTTACTTGAAATCGTTTCCAGGAAATAGTCAAGACAGATGGAAAGCTAATCAACTGAAACTTCTCAGGCTGTTTTCCTACACAAAAATTTTTGTCTGGTTACGGCAGCTTATTATTTACAGTTTGGTTCTCACAGCAGAGAAATTTTGGGGACGAACGATATATTTTACAATTGTCGGAGAACATTTCTTTGTCTTTTGTACCTTGACTGCAATGAGCTTGCAAAGCTTTCAACGAAAAACATCGATGAATGTCCACTACGCATATAAATCAAAAGGCAGGCTAGCGTTGTCACCAAAACCAAACGTCTCCACTCTGCTCACCTTCACCAAACGATCTTTGCTCCAATGCGAGTTGAGGGCACGCAGTTTACCAACAACTTGATTGTGCAACCGCAGGAACATCGTGTGCATCGACGACAAAACGCTGTTTTCATTGGCTCGTTCATCGCCTGAAAATGAAATGTAACTTCTGCAGAAAACGGTTTTCTTAAATTTCATTCACGGGTTACGGGTTTTCCGGTAAAAAACGTTTTGTACGTGAAAAGAATTGAAAATCCTCTTTATTTCTTTTGTTTACACGGCATCTTAAAATAGAGTTGGCATGAATATACCTCTCATTGTCGATGGCAAGGTTTTGCCTGATTAGCTCGATCAAAAGATTTGGGTTGTTTGCGCGAGACCATGCAATCAGCATCATTACTTTATCTCCACCTTGAACAACGGCAAACGACGATGAACATAACCAGTGGTTTCATTATATATCATCCTCAAGGTGAAAGGTGGTTATAGTTTTCATAATTGCAAAAACGTCCGGTTTTTTATTACAAATGTAATTAATTTAATTTCAGAAAACACTAAAAGCACTTCCTGCGCTACACACTCTCCCCACGCATGACGGTGAGCAACAACAACGTTGCGAATCACAGAATTAAAAAGTTGATATTGTTTCACGTGAAGCTTTTCCAAAATTTTTCAAAACGTTTTGATGAGCTTTGCGCACCAGAATTTGTTGAGAGGCTTACTGGCGTATCACAAACAGTATCCTGCACATGTTACATCATCAGTGTGAATTCAGTTGCACATTAGCTCAATGCTTGCAGAAAACGCACACATTTTTCTTAGCTATAAGTAATTCTTATTGGTAACATAACGCAGTCCTCTGAAAAGCTTTCAACTTGGCTCAGGTTACAATTTCTTACATTGGACGTCAGGCATCTCGACGATCAAATTAAGAAATCACAAACATGTGTGTGAAAAATTTCATAAAACAGAAAAGAAAACATTGCAGGTAAAGAGCTCTACACAAACAGCTCCTTGTTAAAAACAACAAATGTGTTCTTCACATTTTGCGCGGGGCCCTAGGCCATGGCCTAAAACACGCGTCATTCCGCACGTCTGCCAATAGGGTTTTAGAAACCTGGCCACTCACATGCAGGCCTAGCCCACTCAAACAAATAAAGAGTTACCTACATTTGTTCTGAAGTAAACGAAGGAGAACTTCTATTTCTCACGTACAACTAAATTATCACAAACACATTTCACCTGCGACGAAGCAAGGAATCGAAGGGGGCTTGTGAACCTCTACAGGGCAGGCCATAAAATCAGAAAAACTTTGAGATACTTGCGAACCCAAAGGAAGAACTGGTTTCGCGGGATTGGATTGATGTCCGTGAGAAGTATATGAAAACATTCCTATCTTCAGCTCTCCGATTGCTGCAGAGAAAAATACGACAATATCGTTTAAGCCAAAAAACGTAACAAATTTGACCAGAAAGTTGCATCACAATCAGGTCCCGCCCTAGAAGGTGCGGGGCCTAATGCAAGACCCAAGTGCGGGGCCCTTCTGAGCCGTGGTGTTATGACGTCATCGTACTCGGTCAACCACGGTTGACTGCTACGACCTTTTTGATGAAAACGTTTTAGCAAAAAGAAGAGTATGAATATCAGAATAGATGGCAAATTATTGGAGTTGATATGTATGTACTAACAATTTCTTTTATTTGAAGGCATGTGGGCATAGCCCATGTGTCTCCTAGCTACAACCATGTTTATGACTAATAGCATGCTGCTGTGGTGGACATTACACAGTGTACCGTTCCCAGTCGTAACCAAGCTGAAAGTTGTAAAGGAAGCTCTGCAATGGAGATGCGAGCGGCGAGCGCAAGTGCAAAGTTACGTCAACAAGCAAACAGAACTGACAAGCGAAATGAACTTACAACGAAATTACTTCAATCTTGTTGAACGGCATTTTCGTTCGAAGAACAACTGACTTGGATAAAACTGCTAACATGACGTAAACTGATTACCTTTCTCGCAGTGACGATTCTAGAATTAAAAAAGTAGGGGGACCACTGCAGGGCCAAGGAAAAAGCAGGGGGCAGCATACATGTCTCTCCTGCATGGTGGTTGTTTTGTTTTGTTATGATGAAACCTATCAAACGCGACATAGGCTTGTGATTATCATTTAATATAACCTAGCGCCATTATTCACTAGAAACATTCCATCGCCACAAGACGCAATCGCACACTTGCACTGTTATGTCGAATATTCTGTGTTAACCGTGCAACTTCCACAACAATACATACTGTAAAGCGACACACCATTTCCCGTACACAATCGTTCCGAACTCACACGAATGAAAACAGCTGCACGAAAGCGTAAGCAATTCACGTGAAAGCGAAATGGTTCCAACTACGACTTTTATCATGACACAGAAACAAGTAGGATGATAGCCAACTAGTTTCGTCAAACTATTCTTACTACAAAGAAAATTACTTTTTTTTGATAAACCATATGCCAATAGATTCGTTTTTACTGACAAGCCGTTTTTGTGGCAGCTTACGCATAGGCGTAGCCAGGGGGGGCAGAGGGGCCATGCCCCCCAAATTTTTAGAAAGTATTGTCATTTTGTCCTTTAAGAGGAGTTTTTACAAACAAAATAGTGTTATTCGCCTAAAATCAAGCATTTTGCTGCCCAAAAATTTTTTGGCCCCTCCCAAATTTTTGGGCTAAAACTTGTTTTGCAGAATATCCCCAATAAAAACGTTCATTTTAATATCCACACTAAATTTCCTCAAATTGATCCACAACAGCTGACTTTGAAATCCCTTTTAATCTATGACAGTGATTTTCAACAGTGTTCACGTGGATCACGTATCAACAGAGTTCCATAAAACTTCGATAAAACATTCACTGGCCTATGTGCAATACAGTTTCGACTAGGTGTTCATAAAGCGTCAGCAGAACAAAGTGGCGCATCGGATGTTTTTTTAAAAGATGGTCCATGGGCCAAAAAAGATTGAGAACCACTGATTTTTGACTATCTTGTCATAAGCGAAACACGTACTACCTCAAATGAACCAAAAGAAACATTCAGACAAATAGACAATGAGCAATACGATTTTCACACAAATCCCTGCTCCATCTGCGTCAGAATTTAATATCAGCATCACCTCAGTGTAATTCAATCCATCAGGTCCACTTTCATCAGCGAAGCCATCTAAATATATTTTTTTAGCTTGTTCCCTTTCATTTGCAAGTAGAGCATTGCTACTCAATCTTTCACTGGTCATGGAATTTCTGATAAATGTTTTCACTAATTTTATTTCTGAAAAACTTCTCTAGCATGAACCGCAGGTGACGGGAAGAGTCACAGCTATTAGTAACAGATTGTATAAAACATCGAAGGCAGCTTTGTAAGAAGTTATAAATAAAATAAATTGTTCGAGAGACGTACAGTAGGTAGCTGCAACTCTTTCCGAAGCAAATTCTTTGCCAGATGTATTTCATGTTTATCATTTTTACTAAGTCAATATGCATTTTCGAATATTCTTCAAGTGTTCTTCTGATAGAAGTGTTTGGCCTCCTGGTCAAAGAGATTATATGCCGGAATAAATTACTCCTGGACCATTACAAAATCATTACAAAGTTCTACGAGGTTGCAGGACATGTGTACGAAAGATGCTTTGAAGTCATATGCACAAAGCAGCAGAACACACGACTGCAGTCATGATAAATTCAGATAAATTAACTGACCCCAATCCTTAGTGTTTTCACAAATATTTTGCTACTGGGACAAACAACAATCTGCTGACAGTCACATAATCCATTGTCTACCTTACACTGAAATGTATGGCAGATCAATCTTCCCATTTCTTGGACTGTTTCTTAACTTCGATCTGAACTTTTCACCACCACGACCGCGATCTGACTAAATTTCCCGTAAGATCCGAGCAACCACCGGTATGTGTCGTCATCAGCAACTCTCATAACCGATCGTCAAGAAAAATAACCCAGTTTATCCTGCCTTTGGGAAACATTGAATGCAGTACAGAGGACTTCTAAATTATTGTTTGAAATTTTGCTGGCTGAAAGTTATCTGCTGTATACAGTACGTCAATCAAACGAACTTGAACGTGGAATTAAGCACACAACTGGGGGCCAAGCTGTGGGCCAGCCAAAATTCTGGGATAACCATGGCCTACCCATGCCTCACGTTAAAATTTTTTTTTCAGTTTTGGGTTAGGGGTTCTCTGTGGGCGACGTCCTATGTAAGTGGGGGTGTTTTTGCGCTTTTTTGGGTGATTTTACCTAGCCCTGGGCGCCAATCCAACGAGCCATTTTTTGACTTCACGTTGCTTTGGAATTTTGCTTACATTTAGATGACATCATCATCTCGTGGGAGCCTAACGAAAAAGCCAATTTTGTGTCAAAGTTGTTTTTGGATTCTAGGCTATAATACGAGTCTTTAGAGGGTTTGACAGACTTTGTAGAGTTTCTGATTGCAAAGTTATGGCCAAACTTCCAAAAATTAATTAAGGAAAGCCCCACTAATCCCCTAGGGAAAACTCGAACCAAATTTGGATTTTTTTGGCATAACTTTGGCACCAGAAACGCTAGAAAGTCTATCTAGGGCTCTAAAGACTCGTATTATAGCCTAGAATCCAAAAACACTTTGAGACACTAAATCGGCTTATTTGTTCGGTGATGACGTCATAAAAGCAAAAGCAAAAAAGCAAAACATACCCTAATCTTGACGTCATCCACCAAAAACCGTAAATCCAAAGCTCAAAAGCTTTTTTTCATTCTAAACTACAAGACCTCACAAGTTTTCAAAGGGTTGGAATAGCTCTCTAGCATAATCTGCTGCCGATTTATGGCTGGCCAAATTAGCCGTTAGGGGCAAATCACACTTTTCCTGCAATTATTTTATATTTTAAGGTCAATCAAGGGCTCTAAAAACTCGGATGATTATCTGGACTTCAAAAAAGTTTGATCCAAAAAATTGGCTCATTGGGTTGGCGCTCAGGGCCGGGAAAAGTTGGCCAAAAAGGCAAAAACCTGCCCTCACTGTGACGTCAGCCACAGAAAACTCAAACCCAAATCAAAAAAATTTTTCAATCAAAACTACAAGACTTGCCGAATCCTTAGATGGTTTGAACACCTTTCTAGCTCTGTCGCCTGGCGAGTTATGGCTGAAATAGTCTTTGTCAATATATCGGCTTTTGCGGTCCTTAAAGGGTTTTAACGCATCATGGATTCCACTGCAAGCTGTTCTTTATGAATTAGATATGTAATGTGCAAAGACTTTACAACAACCACATCACAGTTGTAGAAACACTTATCAAAAGCAATATATAACACAGGGTTAATTGATGACCAGGCATGGGGCAATTACAGCACAAATGCTATCGATTACGATTACGTACCACCTGCTCGATTACGATTACGAATAAACAAAATCACAATGTAATTGATTACGATTACATTGAAAGTAATCACGATTACAATCGCGATCACATTTGTCTTGAAATATCTTCAGAACGAAAGCAAACCCCGTTTGCATGGTTTGATGTAAGTACATTTTCAGAAAACATACGACATTTATGAATGGAATAAACGAAATTACTATTCTGCAAGGATTAAGCACCGGAAAAAACTTCAATAATTGTTCAATGAGATGCTCGTGCAGTCAACAAACCAGTGAACTAACTAGAGATTGAGCTAGAGGGGAAACTTAGCTGAAAGAGGCCAACTGGCCTCTGTAGGTGACCTACAAATCAACACTAAGAAAAAACTTGAGAAATAATGGTGAATCCTGGTGTGTATGGCTATACTAAAATCCCAATTCAACCGAAAATCTCCGAAAAACGCAAAAAGACGACAACCTACTGAAAACCAAAAGAATACTTAAACCAGGTTGTTTTAAGGAAAATTTTAAGTACAGTACCTGTAAGGACCGATTTCTCTGATTCTAGGGACCCGATTTTCTCTGATTCCAGGGACCAGATGACAATTTTCTCTGATTCTAAGGACCCGATTTTCAATTCTAGCGACCCGAATAGGGTCCCTCAAACGCCTTAAAAAAATCTGGCTTAAACCGAAATATAAGCTAAGGTGGGGCTTGGTTTTTACATTTAGTTGGCCAGGGGAGTCAAATCGCTCCTCATCCCCCCTGTCGCTGTAACAAACATTTTAAATATTAATTTAAAGAAAATGACCAATGTTTAAAATCTTTGTTGCAGTTGATAAACTTCAAGGCTTCAAAGCTTTAACAGTGAAACATCCATCAGGCTTGAACATTTGTCCAGCAACGCTGAAAAGTCGTTTGTTAATAATTTCAAAATTGCTGACTATTTCTTCTAACTGCGGGTTACGATCGTCTGCAAGCCAGCATAGCATTGTGCAGCTCTTAACTTGAAATGAAATGAACAGTGACGCCAATATAGCTGCGCATCTGTCTATTATTGGACTAAACGTCAATGGTCAACAAAACCTCATTGGTTTCGTTGAGCTTTTTTTAGCAGCATCTGGTGGATCACAGATGACATACTAGTTATCAGTGTTGTGGAAAAGTACTTTCGACTTGGATTAAAGTACCTTATTCCTCTGAAAAAAATTAATTTGCTCTATATAAATTACTGTACTAATTATATACATAACCTACTCCCGCACTTACATTCATAAGTTCACTCTGAATATATATAAATAAAACCAACACCTCTCCTCGTATTGTCCCGCTATTCTGTTGCCGAAGTGTCAACCCGTTTTTAAGTGAAGTTCTTTTTGTTGCTGCGTCTTACTAGACTCGTTACGTTACTTCTGGCGGCCAACAGGAAGGGTAGCTGGAACAAAGCGAGAATTTGCTACAAACGCTGTGCTTCCCGCTGGTCTACCTAGATTTAATGCACACAGACGAGAAAATAGCCTCCCCTGAAACATAAACATAACTAATGATGATAAAGGAGGAAACCCATCCACCACAACCGCGGTTCAGCGCACAGTGATAGGTTGAAGATTTCCAAGTTTAATCGCGAAAATAATCGTCGATTACGATTAAATTGGCAATGTAATCGATTACGATTACATTTTAGTTTTTGTCTATTCAATCGATTACGATTACTCAAAAAACTGTAATCGATTGTAATCGATTACGATTGACGATTACGATTGACGATTACGATTGACGATTACGATTGACGATTACGATTGACGATTACGATTG
>Ga0210059_1003444_pt1 | contig 25288 bp, 13 predicted proteins | sample Ectturendosymbi2_FD_188042 | JGI IMG/M metagenome (GOLD analysis project Ga0210059, IMG submission 188042) | Ecteinascidia turbinata endosymbiont from Florida, USA - Sample 2 (SPAdes) (version 2) | ecosystem: Host-associated > Tunicates > Ascidians > Unclassified | place: Key West, Florida... | reverse complement strand
CACGAGAACATTTTGCGGAAAGTTCTTATACAACGCAATTGCGAGTACAGACAATGCACAACACAAGAATTGTCCTTCCAGTGGCATCGACGATCGCCAGGGCAGAGATTTGTTTAGGGTGTTGAAGAGATCGACCGGACGTGTGGCCTAGTGGTTAGAGCGCTCGCTTCATGTCTGGTAGGTCGTCGTTGTTCTCAACATAAATTTCCATTAAACTGTACAGTTTCCAGTTTGAAAGAAGTTGTTTTGCAGGAACACGAAGTTTTAGTTTACAGCAAACTCGACTGGGAAAAAGAAAAGGAAAAAATGAAGAAATTATCACGCTTCTCCGAGAAGCTGTCGAGAAATGGGAGGTGATTAAAATATTTGCTGTAGCAGCAACTTTTGCATTTCTAATTTGCACTGAAGAGACAGCAGGGCGAAGAAACACAGAAAATGCAAGAAATGTTTCACAATATTTGCAAAAGCAAAAGCAAATTGAATGACAATTGAACATGTGTTTCAATGACGTAAGGTCAATTTTTGACAAAAATGGTAAACTGTTAATGATAACTGTTTTCATTAGGTACTTTGAAAAACATCAATTACAAATATCCGGTGTTTCGCAACTGATGTAAATACCAGTGGTATTGGTAAAGAGATTTATGCTGTCATGAACCCAAGTCACCAGACCTGTTTTGCAACCTGGCTCAATTCATGAAATAAATAACAAGCATAAAAATTTAAAGGTGAACACGTTGTTACGTTATTTAACTCAACATTTTCTGGAGTTCTCAATCGTCTGAACTCACGTGATTCGAAGAATCTGTTTAATTACTGAGTTTACTCAGACCAGGGTCGGATCAAGGGGCGGAGATTTGAGCAATCACCCCTTGTAAAACCTGAAAAGATAACGTTATTCATCATGCATTTGGAAATTTAGAAATCCACATATCGAAACTAGTTTTTACTAAGGCCTTCGCCATGTTCAAATTTTCTCACTGCTTGCGATATGACTGGATTTTGACGTGCGTGTTTTGTCACGGTAGGGCTGTGGTGTGTGCGTCATTTCTCCTGCAGGGGCGAAGCCGTAAAGAGCCTACTAGGTTATAAACAGTGCATTGAACATTTGTTGACAATCTGAACGGAAGCAGATCTCGCAGATACCTTTGGATTTTTATGTGAAAAAAGAGGCATGTTGCTCTTCGAAAGAACAGTTACTGCAGAGTGTAGGGGATGGTTGTGATGCCGGTTTTCCTAACACTGGCGAAAGTTCTTTTTCTTTAAGTTTGTGCAACATCAACAACATTGCATTGATTGTGAACAAATTATTCCTATTTTCGGAGAGAAGAAAATAATAAATCTGGTTCTCCTAAAAACCGCCTTGAGCACTCTGTGGAAAAAGTGTAAGTCTGATAATGTTTTTGAACTAAGCAAAAAATGTAATAAGTCCTTCATTTCCTTTTACTGGTACGTGAATTAAACGTTTAGAAAATTTTTAGTGTCCTGCCAGTTGCCCGCAATTCGAAATGCTGCGTTCAACTTTTGAAGCTGGTCCTACAATAATGATTTTTAACAGGTTGGTAGAGATGTTGGAGAAACATCCAGCGGCGAAAGCAGATTGTTCGGAAGAGCGAAAACAAAATGCGGTTGTCAAAACTAAATACGATGAAAAGGTTCCAACTTGTTTGAGATTAATTAGCTGATTGTTTCAGTTCACATCAAAATTGAAGATACTTTCTTGTCAACAAACATGTCTTAAAGCGTATCAATTTTAAAAACTACCCTAAAGTATTGTTTTCCAAGATGAAGATTTGCATTTATTTTCACTGCCAGGGAACATTGTTAATACTCGTCCTAACTCCTTCCTGGGAGCGTCAAGACAAGGAATGGACTGAACGCAGGCATCAGAATGCTGTTGAATCGTAGCCTGCTCATGTAGCACTCGACCAAGTGCACCGTTGGTAAACCTCCACTAAATGAGCAAAAAATTACCTAAAATAGCTTTCAATACCTGAGGTTTTCGCACAGACAGATTTTTCAACAACTCAGCAATTGTTCTCATGCGCATTTGACCCCAAAAATGATCTAGTCGACTTTCGAAAAATATTTAATTAAAAACCAAACAAAACCTATCGAAGGAAAATGTGAAAGGTAAGAATATTTCAGCAAAGAAAAAGTAACGAAAAACGCAGTATTTCCGTCAGCATTGCTTCTTGGCGGTCTGTTGCAGTTTCATTTCACATTCTGTTCAAAGCTTGCAGTTTTACCTGCAACAAAATTAAATTAAGTTGAGACATGAAATGAGTTATTATCAGGATATTTTTGCAACTTTCAGGCACATATGGCAACCTTGCCCAAATTGGGCAAATGCTTTACAACAATCCCTGGCAATCAGTTTGATGGAGTCACACTATCGATCACAAACAAGTTTTAGGAACAAGACACCACAAGGTTCTGTTTAACTATCAACAACACAAGTTGGACAAGAGTCACATGCGGGGAATAGGCTGCTTATCTAGTAAGTACCTACTTCTCTGTTGTGGAAAATTGGGCAGGGCTACCTCAAGTACAACTTACGTTGTAACACAACAGGCAACCCTAGGACAAACTGAGCAAATACTCCTCCCACTCGAAAAATACACAAGCTAATGCATATTTTGGAGTCAGTTATTCAAAGAACCAGCTTCAAATGTCAAATGTAAGTATTTTTGCAATTAAGTTGAAAAATCATTTGCCAAAACTGGGCAGGGTTACCTGTGTAGGGACTAACTTTAATTTTTCGTCTGATCATTTCTTGAACTGTGCAGTTTGCACACCACGTGAAGAAATAGTAGCGATGTTTTTTCCTAACAGCATATCTCTTCCTAAAAAAAATAATTTAAAATAATTATAATCAGAAATTGTCATAGATAGACTCAATACGTGACACATGTCTCAGATCAAGTCAATTTTTCGCATATTCACATAGGCTTGTAACGCGCAAAACACTTCAGTAGCTGTTCTTTCTCACTGTTCTTTTTATTTGAACAGGCAACTTCATTCAAATTATATAGTTCTAAGTTCAGAATCCTAAATATAAAAAATATGTTAAAAGGTGTGTACAGCAAGTCACAGCCATGGCCATCTAAAAACATATTTTTACTAGATTGTCATGATCACAGACTTGTTTCCAGACATTTGATTTCAACCTAGTATCTTGAAACAACTATGATTGTTCAGTTCATCAGATTTGTGCCGATCAGTTTGGGTTGAAATACGCAGCTGATGAATAATTACAGTACAAAACTGTGGCTTAGTGAGTAAGGTGTTACTTTAGCGCTATTTGATAAAATAAAGGGCATTTGCTATTCTTTTCGCTACTCATGTTGTTTCGTTGAAGAAGCCCACTTGAATAGGTGGGCGAAACGTTGGCTGATAATAAAATATAATCACCAGAAGAGCTCATTCTTCTGTTTTTTTGTTTGATTTAAACCTCAGTTGTTGAATCTATGACATCTTATTTCAGAACTGCAATCTTCAAGTCAATTTCGAGGTAAAAATTAGCTGTTTGCTACTCTGAAGCTACAAAAAAAGTATTTTTGGAGAATGAGGATGAAGGAGATGATGTTGATCATGCCCGCAGTTCGTGTAAACAAACGTGACAATAGTTTTTCTCTTATATTGAAATGTGTTTGCCAGTGGGATAGACGAAACAGAACCTCCGATACAGTAGAAGAAAATCCGCATCAGGATGCGATTGATCAAATGTCAATCTGGTGATAGAACATTTCGGGAGAATAACCTTCAAAATAAAAAAGCGATAATGATGAGGCACTTGGGCGAACAGCAATTTCACAGGAAAAAAATTAAGCGAAAGGGAAATTGAGCAATGCTTGCGTTCTAACTTTGCAAATTTTTTCCACAACAAATTTTATGCAAGCTTCACCAATGTGACATTATTTTCAGTTTGTTGAAGCCACGAAATTGCAGCCTCTGCGAGAAGTATGGCTCATCTTTTGAAAATCATTAAAACGTTTGATCAGGTGTCTTCTTGAAACGATCATTCTTGCTGGTTTCGTGGTCAAATCCTATGTGCCTTGACGTCCACACTGTGACTAACGTGGTTTCGAAAGCCACTCATCAGTTATTGGATTGTAAACTGCTGCGTCTAACATATCAATCAGATCGCTTCCGGATATGACTTCGCACAATATTTGTCGGAGTATTTTAAATTGGCTTCTACTGCTTATCAGCTTTACGCGCTTTCATGCTATGTGTTTTCAATATCAGAAACGTTCAGAGAAAAGCAAGGACCATGAAACATATCATGGTAAGCAAAAACAGCACTCAACTACAAATGTGGAAGATGCACACGTCCTTTAGTTTTTCTGCATTTCTAAGGAGTGGCTTGGACTTTTTCTGTTCGCGATTTGATGCAATGATCTCATTTGTAAATACCGTAGACTTGATAACCTGGCTATCCTACATATAGCGATTGGTCGCTGTTTCTGTCGCTCTTTTGGACGTTTAACGCTGTTGTTCAAAGTTATTCTGCACTGAAGCGCTTTACGCTACGTTTCTCCGTCTTCACATTAACGTATATTGGGAGTTTGTTCTGGACCTGAATATAATCAAGGCAATCAATCAAATCTAGAGTGCAACTGGATATATAACAAAGTGGTAAGATACTTCATAATGCCTTGTTTCTGCTTTGCAACGTCCACAGGTCAGGTCACAAGTTGGGAGTGCGGGAGCGTTCTTCAACAACTAGGTAATCCTTCACTATTACTGTAGAGAGCCCTCAAAATGTACGCAACATAAAATCTCTGCATTGCGTAAACACTGCATGCAAAATAAAGTGTATTTAACATCTCCGACGAAATATGAGCGTTCTGCTTTCATGCTTTCTGCTTTCATTCTTCTGCGACGATTGAAACTTGCAAGCGTATCTATTTTTCATAGTTAAACGCCAAAAAGATGGCGGCAAGTAAATCAGTCACAGTTTATTGACGGGGAAACTAGTTTCGCATTTTTCCAACGCATCATCAGTCCTGTAAATGTAATACAAATCTTACAGGCGAATGTTGACACTTGAAAACCAGTAAAGAAAAACACACGAACTGTGGCTAGTCACAACGACATTCCCAAAAATTTTTTCGAAGCTAAAAGACTGACCTTTCCAGAGCCTCATAAACCAGTCACTGCTAAGAAAATCTGCGTTTGGCAGCGGTCTAACAATGAAACTTTTTCTCTGGAGTAGGGCAAGTTTTTGCAACTTTTGCAACTTTTTTTTACAGCTTCCAACAGCTTCCTAAATACTCAAAATACATGCAGTTCAATGTTTTGAGCTGTTTCCAGGGTTTTTATATTGCAACTTTTTGCAACATTTTCGATTTTTGCGTGCAACTTTTTACTGCAATTTTTATCAAGTATTGCGCAAAATGTAAAAGTGTAATTAAAAAAACACAAAACTATTTCAGTTTATTTCTATTCTCTTTGATTGCATGAAAAAGGGCTATATGACGGATTAGCTGCGTCTCATTGGTTTGCAAGCTCGAAGTTTTACCACCCCAGCCAAGTACGGCAGTGCCCGAACTCAATTAGAGGTGGCATTGCGGAAAATCTTGGCTTTTAGTCAAGTCCATGCAAACGAAAATAGGTTGTGTCAAGTCTTTCGCAGTCAATTGTGCGCATAAATGCAACTTCCTACGCATAAATGCAACTTTCGTTGAAAATAAATGCAACTTTCTCACTTTTTTACTGCAACAAAAACTTGCCCTACTCTAGAGATACACGTGAGCGATGACGTGCGCCAGAGAGAAGCCACGCGATCTAAACAGAGTGTAACAATTCACGAAAAATCAAGAAAGGCCTAGCCTTTCAACGTACACTGGAAGCGTGCAATGAAGCTAATATTTAGTTATTCTTTGTTCCAAACACAACTTCTTTGATGGTTTGACAGTTCGACAATTCTGGAAAGGTCAACCTTTTAGCTTCGAAAAAATTTTTAGTAATGTCGTTGTAACTAGCCACAGTTCGTGTGTTTTTCTTTACTTGTTTTCAAGTGTCAACATTCGCCTGTAAGATTTATCTTACATTTACAGGACTGATGATGCGTTGGAAAACGCGAAACTAGTTTCCCCGTCAATAAACTGTGACTGATTCACTTGCCGCCATCTTTTTGGCGTTTAACTATGGAAAGCAGTTAACAGTAGTGAGGTTTCGACACCAGTTGCGCCTACAAAATAGCACAGCAGCGCCGCAGATAGGTGTAATTTAGAGCGTATACCTGATATCAAGCTGTAAAAGCAGGTGTAAAACGTATTTTTCAGACTATTCCCAACAAAGTTGTTCATTTTAATATTCACACCAAATTTTCCTCTGGCAGATGCTCAAAAGCTGACTTTTTAACTCTGCGTTCATTTATGACTCTCTGCCATGAGCGAAACACGCACTAACTCCGAATCTTAAAAGATTCAGACAAATAGACATAGTGAGCAATATAATTCTCACACAGATCCCTGTACTGTTTACGTTAGAATTTTGTATCAACATCACCTCAATATAACTTACATCGATTATTATAATCGTTTTTGTCCATCTGGTCAGGATTAGCCGCTAGAGGTCATACGTTTCGCAGTTTTTCGCAAAACATTGAAAAACCCCACCAAAAGGTTCAAGCGTATCTCCCACCATTTTTAACTTGAAAACAGATTTCGTAACCAGTAATTGTGCTTTTCAATGCTGAAATGCTTTATCACAATCAAACGTAGCTTTTCCAGTAGATAAAAATGAAAAAAATTGTTCCAGCGATGTAGGCAGCTTCAACGCCTTCCGAAGCAATGTCTTTGCCAAAGTTACTTCATGTTTTGAATCATTTTCACTAAATATATATGATTTGTTAATTCTTTGAAGTGCTTTTCTGATAGAAATGATTGACCTCCGGGGCAAAGAGCTCAAAGCTGAAGTACGCGAAAAAAATTGCCTCTGAATCATTAGGCCTACAGAAAATCCTGCGAAATTCTATGAGGATGCAGGACATGCGTAGGTAGATTTAAAATTAAAACTGAAGTCACAAACCACTTGCGTAAGATGTTTCGAAGTCGTATAAACAAGACGGCAAAACGCAATACTGCAGCCAGGATAAATTCGGATGAACCAGCTGAAACCAATTGTTAATGCTTTCACAAATATTTTACTACTAGGACAAGCAATGATCTGCTGACAGTAAAATAATCCATTTCCATCTTGCACTTAAATGCATCAAAGATCAATCTTCCCATTCCTGCAACTTTTTCTTAGCTACAAACTGAATTTTTCTACACCACGACCGCGATCTGACTAAATTACACGCAGGATCCGAGCAACCACTAGTGTGTGTCGTCATAAACAAATCTAGCTGCCCGGCCGTCAAAAACAGCAACACAGCTTATCATGCATTTGGGAAATATTGCATCCACGCCAAAGGTTTCTAAATTATCGTTTAAATATAGTTGGCCGAAAGTGATCTACTCTATATGTCAACCAAACGAACTGGAAATTAGGAAAAAACTGTGGGGCCTAAGAAGGTGCAACCAAAAATCTGAATCGCACTGGTCCAACTCCCGAGCCGCATTCGGCCCAGTCTAAGGTTTTATGCGGCCCAGTTTAGGTTTTTGTTGTTGTAGCTGATATACTCACAACCTGTGCTTATTTTGCTAATCTTAAAATTTGACATTTTTGATGCAGGTTTTTTCAATACGGATGATAGGTAGAGTTTAGATTTTTTCCCAAAATCAGACTAGGCGCTTAGCAGCAGAATGCGGTTCTTGTTGAAAACAGATACTTTATGGAACTCATAGACGAACCTCTTAAATTCCAGTGAAATTCTTTGCTTTCATTGAAAACGCCCTAGTTATGAACTTTCGCAGGATTTGATCAGTGTTGTTAAACGTTTGTCTTGCACCCAAGTTCCAAGAACAGTAATGGTCTTGGTGAGTGTGCAGGATGTGCAAGGATGGGAAAAGTGGGGTGGCCCATTTTAAATTAAGTGCTTTGATGTAGCGTCCATTTTTGGTTGAATGGCTTTCAGAAATTTATGCCTTGTCGTTCATGATTGCGTTTTTATATAATAAGTACATATTAAACATATTTTGATTGCTGTACTGTATATGGGATTATGATTATTGATATGTTTTAACACACTGGTGTATGAGGCGTGGGTGAAAGGGTTTCAAGCTAATCCCCAAAAATTTTGATTTGGTGAAAATCCGGGAAAAATCTGCACAAATCTGGGCAAAATGTGTGACAACCTTTGCAAAATCCATGAAAATCTGGGCAAACTCCCTGAAAAGACGGGCGTAAATGGCGCCCGATGTACTTTGACTTGAACAAAATGGCGTTCAATGTGTGCAGAATCACATGAAGACTTTTTTTTTCTTTTAGAAGTCATCCCAAAAATTAGCGTCAAGAGAAAGTATTCGCTCAAAAAGTGACCCAAATATTTTTTAGGAAAGTTAGGGAAAATTCAGGCAAAAATCCTTTGCACCACCCCCAAAACTTTGCCTGCTCTTACACGTATGTTTTGACACATTTGTATTTCAAAGCCATAAGATACAAAGCCACCTAAAATGACAAATCATGAAGAACTTATCATCAAAAGACAAGAGACCCTGGGAGTCAAAAGTATTTTTTCCGGATGTGGGCAATGGTGGATTTTTCCAGGTGTATCTAAAAACATATTTCCAGGGAGGAAAGTAGAGAAATTTGGCACGTTCTTCTAACCACTGCTTGGTCGCACTATATCTCGGGGAAGGTGTTGAGCAGCCATTTGATTGTCTCACCATCCACAACCGTTAGGCCCAGCAGTTTATGAGGAGGTCGATGGATTGGACATTGGAGGACAGTATAGACGACGGTTTGTTCTTCTGCGCCGCACTAACAGGCCGCAGAGGTGACCATACCACATTTGTACAGGCAGGAGTGGAAACGTCCGGCACCGGTGCGGAGGCGGTTAAGCCGGACCCGCAGGTTCTTCCTCGGAGAGTCACTCCGGGGTTGCTAGCGTCTGGGATGAAAATGCAGAGTCTTATGGGGGAATCCCTGATTTAGTATGACACATATTCAGAGAAACAATCTATGCACTATTGAAAAGTAGTGTTGTGATGAAATCCACCATGATGACGTCATGCGATGAGTAAGCCATTCGTCGTCGGCTTTCACTTTCAAGTCTTCGAGAAATTTACTTTGGTTCCCTTCAGACCCGTAACCAGGGGGGCGCATGGGGGGCAAAGCCCCCTCAGAAACATTTTCGCCCCCCTGGAAAAATGTGTTGGGACATATTTTAAAGCTATTGATCATAGTTTAAAAAATTTTCCCCTCTCAGAAAACTCTTCGCCCTTCTGGTGTCCCAAGCTGGTTACGGGCCTGGTTCCCTCCAGTATCTTGTGAATGTCATAGTCTCCATGCAAGACCCACAACAAAATGTTAGACAATTTCATTCCTTTATGCACATGTAGACTACTGACAATCCTTTACCAAATAGCACGTTTGGACGTTTTTCCGTTTTTCTCATCACATTTTAAAATAAATTAAATTACTCCTTAACCAGACGGATTGCACAAAGCATTGCAAACGTTTATTAAACATACACTGGTCCCAGAGTTTTTGGCGTTTTAATGCAAAGAAGAACGTTCAGTGGCAGGCAGTTTGGGGTTTCACATGTTTTTCGCCACCAAAACAAACTAAACTGCGATTTGAGCAAACAGTTTGCAGAAATCATTCAACAGTTTGTGTGAACAAATTCGGATTTGGCTAATTTTGCCGAATTTTGTCGCTAAACAGACGAAATACAGATTTTTTCAACGATAACGTTGTAGCAGATCTTGCTTGTGATCTTTCAGTTACCAATATCAAATTTCTACCAACTGGCACTGAACACCTAGGCGTTTTATAAACTGCGCGAATTCATGTTGCATGGCAACCCGTGCACGAAAATAATGTGCAATAACGTCGTTAGCAACGAAAGTTTTATAAACGCATATCGTTTGCCAAACACAAATATAACCTCTAGTCGGTGCAATTGCTTGCAAGTAACGTTGGGAAACCACCTTGGCTCTTATTTTCTCGTTGGTTGTTCCTTGTGAAAGTTATGTGATCTAGATTTGCGATACGTTTGATTTAATTGGTTCTTACATCGAACCCGACAAAGATTTTTATAGATGTTTATTGTAGCTTGTATTATAATCCTAAAGAACAGAAAGCACAGCTTTGGCTTGTTTGTTTGCGATTTTTCTTAAGACATTGCGAACAGTGGATGGTTTAAAGTTTCTGTTTCTTGCAAATATATTGTCGAAAAAAGTGTGAAAATCAGTGCAACAAGTTAAGATCGTGAAAAACCCCTTCAAAAGTATTTGCCATGATCCAAAATTGGCTGTGAGCAAGTTAATTTTAATGCTATTGGTAGGTAAACAAAACCGAAGTAAGTATGTGGAGACTTAATGACCATTAACTGCCGTCAACCACGCTAAATTGCGAATCAGACTAGGGCAAAATAAGCTTACCTTTAAGTATTCGCTCTAGGTTTAAGCGCTGAGCAAATTCTTCCATGCAAAATGTAACGCACAAGGTGTCAACAAAAGCTTGAAACTAATTGCCAGTGCGGTTTTTCCATTTCACAGTTAACATTTTCAGTTCGCTGCTGGCAGATATTTTTCCATATATTTCTATTTTCAGATTTTACATTTTAGTTAATTAAAGTTATTCTAAGCGGTAGTGTTGTGGCTAATATCAGAATTATGTCACATCAATTTGATTAGCTGATATCAGTAAGTATTAGCAACTATGACACAGTCGCTAAAACCACTCAAACAGCGGATTTCAGACCAAAAGGTTAATACTTCTACTTTGGAGAAAGAATGGAAGTATTGGGAAAAATATTTTCCAAAACCGTATGTTTCTGCCTATGAGACATCTGAACATTGAATTGAGCAGTTGCTAGTCTTAACAAATTTCCATTCATTCAACGAGTTTGTGTGCAATGATGAGTACGAAACGTACGATGCTGCAATTCGGAAATTCTACAAAGCGCTCATTAAAATGCAAAACGAGGTCTTTGCTTGTTGCGTACTGGCTACAACTAAACAGAAACCTGCGCAGAATTAAACAAGTTCTTTCAAGATCACTCATGAATAAGGATCGCAATGGCAAGCTGTTACCAAAGAACTTCATCACGATGGCGTCTTACGGGATGCATTCATCAATGGTATTTTTCCTACTACTATTCACCAGCGTCTGTCAGATGAAGCTACTTTAACGATCGACATCGATGTCAGAACGAAGGTGGAAGGTAAGTTTTACGGAATTTTTCGCTGATTTTTTTCAGTAATTTTAAAATGGCAACACTACTGACCGCACTCTTACGCGTTTTGTTACGTAACTGTGCAAAAAGAACCAAACAAGAATTTCTGGACACAGACAGCCTGCAATTTCAAACCTTTGCTTGAACTACTTACGGAAAATTTAGCAATTTACTGATTTCTTTGGCTGGCGAAAATGTAACATATATGTAATAAACAAGATTTATTGCAGAAGACCGCGGAGCCCCCAAAAGCGCGAGGAAGTAGAGTAGCCTACCTTGACCAAAATATTGACTTGAATAAGCACAAACGTAGCTTGTTAATCAACGATAACACTGCGGAATGCAATGTTTCTCAAGCAAAACAGAAACTATCACGAAATCACGAAACTATCCACGTCTGCGCTGTAGACTAGAGTCCTGCGTAGGGCGGGTGAAACCGCGCGGGTTACGGGTACCCGCATTTGCGGCGCGTGTGCAGGAACCCGCAGTGCTATGAGTACAGGTGCGGGTTGAACTTGCTGCGTGGCGGGAGCGGGTTGAACTTGGTGCAGGTGCAGATCGGGTAACGTTGTCAATGAGAGTGCTGACTGCTGTGTGCAGCTGTCTAGCGATCGGCGTTTGGTAGCGTTGTTGACGGTCTGGAGGAGAGTTCTGATTTTGGCTTTATTTTATTAATTTAATTTTGCCAAATATTTTTAGCAATAGTACAAGGTTTTTCTAATATTGTTTCATTGTCAAGTTTCGCATAGGACTGAGGATGTGTTTAACACGAAACTAGTTTCCTGGTGAAAATAAATTGCGACTGATTCGCTTGATGTGTGATCACTGTTGTGATTACTACAGTATTTTGCTAGCTCAAGCTCTTGCCATGTGGGAAGCAAGTGATCATTTTCCAATGCTAGCGCTGTACTTGGTGGGGAATAATTCAGTCTGGCAGCCCTGCTATAGACAACACTTATTAACGCACAGCTAGTCGCGACTGGACTGAAACGTGTTTTTTATCACCTCAAATCTGTTGACTGCGAAAGATACGCTCCGTGGAAAAGTTTTTGTTTAGTTGCCAACGAAAAGAATGAGAGGCTTGATTGTGCTGCTTGTTAGACTTGTTTTCAGGCGCTGTCGGTAGGGCAAGTTTTTTCAACTTTTTTACATCTTCTAAAATATTCATAATTTATGTATGCGATGTTTTAATCTGGCGGCAGGAATTTTATATTGTATCTTTTTTTCATGCAACTGTTATCAAGTAGGTTTATTGCGCAAAATGTAAAGGCAATATTCAAAAACCATTCTTTCTAACTGTTTCAGTGTAGGTATGTTCTCTTTGATGACCGATTTGAACTGAATGGTGACCTAAAAACAACTGTATAAATGACTCGGCCAAACATCAGTCCAGAACCTGTACGCCAAATAGTTAAATTGCCAAGCAACTTCATGCAGTGTGGAGCGAAGTTTCAGCATGCTACGCAAACTGCTAGCAAAAGATCACCATTTCTCTCCAGATATGTTTGGAAATATTTAGCATGATATGTAAATAAACCGCTTGAGTAAATCACTGTCGTTTAAAATGCTTGTGCATAAATGTAACTTTTGTCAAAAATAATGGCATATTTCTCACGATTTTATTGCAACAAAAACTAGCCATAGTTATGAGTGTTTTTCAGTTTTCGGACAGGTGCGGGTTTCAGACCGAAAAAGTGCGGAAGGGCGCGGGTTGGCTTGGTCTGCGGCAAGGGCGTACGCAAGGGGAGGTTGGGGTTAACCCCCCACTTGAGCTTGATATTTTACAAATATATTACTCCCCTGTTTTAACGCGCTGCCTAATATTTTTGCAGTAATGAACTGCTGAATCGTAGCGTTTAACTTATTCTCCTCCGATACCCTAACCTGGAGCGCTGATATTTATCTTCAGTACAATGACACATGAAATAAGGGGAGGAGTGCGTTTAGCAGAATATGCATATTATGTCAGCAAACTTCGCCAACACATTGGTTTGGAAACACGAACATGACGTCAAATTGTGACGTCAAAAACAGCGTAAACCAAATAGAAATGACCACCATATGCTACTGAATGAAACCCCCCAATGAAAATTTTCTGTGTACGCCACTGGTCTGCGGGGCGGGTGCGAGTGCGAGTGAGGGTTAGAAGTGTACGGGTGCGGGGTGGGAGCGGGCAAGATTTCTCAAACTTCCGCGGGTGCGGGGCGGGTTTAAATTTTGCGGGTGCGGGGCGAGAGCGGACAAAAATTTCAACCCGTGCAGGACTCTACTATTAGCGCTATTAGCATGAAAAGCTGGTTTGCAAACCATTGTTTCTTGAAACAAACCAAGATATGTGTGGGTGATTGATTTCTTCGACTCAATGCCATATCGTGCTAATTTCCTCACCGCTGTCGCCTTCTCAAAAATAGTGTGAGTCTAATCCGAACAGATAATAAAAGAACGCAGCTGTGTTTGCAAACAGCATTAGCTGAAGAAAAATCACAGTTACTTCAGTCACAGAAGTCGAGGCCATGAGCATAACAAATGTACGACACGAAAGAAGAAAATCTTTACTCTAAATGTTATAAAATGGTTTTGTGTGCAGGCCCGAAATCGGCTCGAAACATTTTGCCAAACTTTAGCCTGAACCCGGCCCGAAACCCGAAAAGCCCGGCCCGACTTGCAACTCTGAGTGAACTCCTTTCAGCTAAGCTTCCCCCCTGATTGAAACATCTACTTACGCCACTGTATGCAAAGTACGTCAACGTGCATTGCAAAAAGAAATCTCATTATATTTGTTAATAAATATATGTTTTACATTGTTGCCGTAGGAAGATAGACCATCTTGGATGGTTCATTTTATAAGTAGCTTGTTTGATAGTGTGTGTGTAGGTCTTCTATTTGTCTCAAGCTAGCTCTTCTACATTTGGATGAGGAAACCATCCCGTAATTAGGAACGCAAACGCAAAGTTGTTTATCGCGAGTGGGCAGCCAGCGTAACGAGTGCTGATAGAGCCTCAGCGAAGCGAAACGATGTGTATCATGCTTTCAAGGCATAGTGTTTCGGACAATTGAAATTAGCGAAGAAAAAACGTCGAGTGTTCTCTATTCCTACGTGCGAACTTGGTGGAAATGCTGTACGTACTTCTGCTTGTAGATGCTTGTCACGCCTCGTTGCGACACAGTGTAACTGTGCAACAGTAGAAAACTTCAAGTCGTAGCTAACGGTAAGTTTTCAAGAACAACGTTTCACCAGGCGCGAGGATGCAAAATGCCTACAGTAACTGTTTTGAGCTCTTCCATCTGATACGAATCAACTATCTATGAGCTTGCCGGCAAGTTTGCACAGAAGGCGCAGTATTAAGCTTGAGCTTTATCTTTGGAAATATTTAGAAATAAATTAGTCAAGTGCATGTGCTTACCCGAAATCAAGTCCAGTTAATAGCTCTCCAGTGCAAATGGTGATAAAAGTCGGAAGCATGGGCGGAGCTAGGGGTCCAGGGGTCACACGCCTCCCAAAATCTTGACCCCAAAAATTTGTCGCTTGACATCACGAACTTCTTTGAAATTATATATAACAACATTATTGGAAAAGTTTTTAATTAAGGAAATTTCTAGTGATATTGTTTAATTTCCTTTTGAGGAACTTAATTATCTGATAGCAAGTTGCTGAGATGTATGGCGTCAGTTGCAACCTCCTACGATTGGCGTCATAATCCCCAGCTATACTCGGACGTTCCGAAACATGAAGGAGTAGCATCAAGCCCAAAGGAGCTGCAGAAGTCTAAACTCAACGGTGTCTTAGATTTTCTCACGAAATATTGGAACAGCAAGACTCCATTGAACATCTCGCAGATAGATCGCACACGTGAAGATCTTTGTTGGCCAAATTTGCTGGGAGGCCATTCGTCATACTTCTGAATAACTATTACCGTTAACCTATATAGACGTAAGGCTACGTTGAAAATGATAAGAGGTTTGTTGGCCTGTTGAAAGCTTTCGCAAATTGTTTGCCATAATGCAAGATTGCACAGAAATTTTTTTGATAAATGAGCAATTACAGCTGATTTGTTAAATTTTGTATAGTTAATTTAACAAATTTTTATGAGGGAATTCGCTTAGTGTCTAGCTACAAGGTCATTTGCGTTTGAAGATTGCAGGGTTGCCTGGCTGTCATGAGCAAAAAAGGCTACATCAACCGTAATGAAAACCAGAACGCAACAAAAATAGCCAAATACAAGATAATTATACTACAACACTTTTAAAGACCTATTACAGGTTGCGCAGCACTTTCAAAAGACAATATATACACATACAAAACAAAGCTCATTCAGAAAACGTCTAAAAGTATTTGGTCTTGCTAAGGAGTAACTTGAAACAGCAAAATTAGCCACTTGAAAGAGCAAAATTAATACTACACGGTTGTACTGCAGACTTTTCCATAAAAATGTATTCTGTGTCCAAAAGAAGTGTCCAGATATCTACCAGTGTCCAGAAACCTGCCAAAATCGTCTTTAGATCTGGCGAACCGACATAAAAATTGAATTGGTCGAACAAGGCCCAAAAAGCCAAAAATTATTTGGCTTTATTTCAAGCTGAAAAAAACAAAGGAGTTAAAAAAGGCCAAAAGTTAGAAATTTGACCTAAAAAAAAACAAACTGGCAACTCTGGAGCTGATGTGAACTGACAACAATGCCCCATTATAACGTAAAATTCTAGCGTATGTCAGTGTTGCCAACTGGCATATTTTTATGCCAAATTTTTTTAATTTGGCATATTTTGGAGGTGGTTGGCACAAATATTTTTGGTTTGGCATATTTGTCAAATTTGGCATACTTTGGCATCATTTTTGACCAACCAATTATTTTCAACATATGCAAAATGTTAACTGAATTCTTTCCAAAATTTCCAACAATTTTATGAGTGAAATGCTGGAAAATTTCATTGTTAATATATAGCAAATTAAATTTTGAAGAAACAGTTGCAGGTTACCAGTCTACAGATACTATATAATATTGCAAAATGTTATGGCTGCATTTTTGCTGTGAGATTTTGTACCTATTTGCAACATATTACATAGCATAAGTGGACTCCAGTGTCTTCTGATTATTTGTGGTAATTATGCACCTGAACACGAAATTGTCTTTAAATTGCAACAAAACAATTGGTGTTCGTTTTGTCCGAAAGAAAGTATTAACAGCCTGTTCCATCGAATGTTTTCTGAATGGTGTACGTCAGGTTTTTTTATAAGGAAAACCTTAGGTACCCGCTACGGATCTGTAGAGACCCGATTTGTCTGATTCTAGGGAGCCGATTTTCTCTGATTTTAGGGACCCGATGATAATTTTCTCTGATACTAGGGACCCGATTTGAAATTCTAGGGACCCCAATCGGGTCCCTAAAACGCCTTAGAATAAACCCTGGTGTAAGTATACAATTTTCTGACCAAGCTACATATCTTAGTGTATTGCCATTTTCCAAATGCCTCACTGAAGGATGATGATGATGATATCCACTATCCAGATGTGCTACAATACACGTGAAATCGCTGTAGTGTGCAAGAAACAAGCTCAGATGCACCTTTGTTCAGCGCTGACCTGAAGGAAGAAACACAGTACTCTATTCCCTGCATATTGCATGCCAATATATGCTTGCCAAATGTGGAGCAAATACACATAGACTACTAGTTTATAACGGATACGAGTTGCCTATAGCAATGCGTACTGAATTATGCACTACGTACCCAGAAATGCAAGTGTTCTCGAGCCCACGCCAAGGTAACCATTATGTTGAGACTTTGATGCTTTGCTCAGAAACAATGTGTATGGTTTTGTTCAACGATGCGCAACTTCATCCAATTTTTTTGTCCGATTGCTCCAAATGTTTGATGCTTTTTACAAATATTAATTTTTCCACAATTATTCAACGTTCCTGTATGACAGTGACCAACTGAAGTATTTGTTGGTGTGTTGTTTTGGTGTGTGCGTCGCAACAGTGTTGCCTTTGCGTAGCAACGAAAGCCTTCCATGTACTTTGTGTCGCCTCAGGATTTCAATATTTTCTTGTGATTCGTCTAGCACCTGCCAGCATGTCGAAGATGTGTGCATTGCAAACACGTAAAAAGTTAATATTTGCAATTATAAAATGCCAACTGCCAAATCTTGCTTAAAATCTAGGCAAAAGAAATGGCCATTAGTAGGGCAACCAAGTTCTTGACCTAAAGCTTAAAATTTTTACTTCATGATTTACAAATTTCGTCTTCATTTTGACCTATAAATATTCTGCGTTTACAACTGCAAAATAATTCAGCCTTTGGTGTTGCAGTTGACCCGGAAGCATGTTCATGGTCTCCATGCTTCCAAATAATTGATTTTTTAGCTTTGGGGATGACGTATTGAATAAGTGCATTAATAAATACGGTAGAGTCAAACCTGAGGACATCATAAAGCTGAAACACTACGCGCATTATGGATTGATTGTTTACCAAAACAAGTAGTCTACTGAAAAATCACATTTCTCGCCTACCACGTCTATCCTATAATATTCAATCGTCCAGTAGTGGGAAAAACAGCATTATTACACCAGAAATCAGAATAAACCCACTATATTACAGCCTTGCAACCAAATTGCAAAAGCACATCAATATCTGTTGTGGTAGTTTCAATAAAATATCGACAAAGAGAAAAAAACTGTGCTTCAAGTACTTTTAAAACCTAACGATAAATTTTGACCTAAGGATGTATTTTCACTTTTTTTGACCTAATAACTTGGGATTCCCTCATAGTATGAGGTGGTTGAAATTTGGTTTGTGGGCGTTTAATAAACTTTAGAAACAGCAGAAAATTTTGGACTTTTAGTTGCCGTAGTCATCAATCTCGAACTAAATGTTTGGCAAGAACATTTGAAGCCTTGTTGCCAGTGCTTATCAAGTAACACCTTATCTGTAGTGCGTTATGACTAACCAGCTTCCGTTATTTGATGCCCTTGTGATATAGACAAAGGCCAAGAATCTGAAATAAATAAACAGATAATACAAACAGATGCCTTTCAGTGCTTTCGTTTTTATGTGTACACTTATTATTCTAGCATTTGTGTATGTCTGCTGTGAATATCCACCTGTGTAATTCTGATGTGGCCACGTTGATAGTGCCCCTCTTGTTAGCGACTACTCAAAGTAAATTCGTATATGGGTATATGATGAAACTTCGCTTTCTCAAAATGAATGCACGTAGGGGATGCCACATATTAATCGTCAATTGTGCAAAAAACTTCGTAAAAATTGGAAACAATTTTACTGCCAATTTTCCAAGTGTGCAAATGAGGTATGGTCACCTCTGCGGCCTGTGAGTGTGGCACATTAGAACAAACCGTCGACCATGTTGTCATCCAATGTCCAATCCATCAACCTCCTCATCAATTGCACGACCTGACGGTTCTGGATGATGAGACAATCGAATGGCTGCTCAACACCTGCCCCAAGACCACTGCGTGGTGGTTAGAAGAACTGGCTGAAGAGACGAAGGGGTTCTCAACATTATCTGACCTTGTACTCCGTCAATAATTCGACAGATGAGCATGTACGTCTAAAATTTCATATGACAAAATATTTTATTCATGACGAATCATAGATATATTTAACAATAAGCAGAAAATGATTTCTGAAAATACTATTAACTGATATATGTACAAATATTTGGAAATAAATAGTATATACAAATATACTCTTCCCTTCCATTACTATCCGTAAATGTACCCCTTCAAATAAGTAGATGTATCCCTGAGGGTTTATGCACCCCAGGTTGGGAGACCTTGTACTATAGACAATGATTGTAGGCATGAGATGTTTCTTTATGTTGTCATTTATTGCAACACAACTGAACTGAACCTTTTCGGGACCGCAAAGCCATGTTGGTGATTTGAACTTTTCTTCGTCGTTAGTTGCCGACCGATAGAGCTAGACAATTGTTCAAACCCTCTGAAGAAGCAGAATGTCTTCTAGGTTCGATTTAAAAAAATTTGAGTTTGAAGTACATTTGAGTTTGAACTTTTCTTGGTGTTGCGTCACAACTGGGGGAGGTTAAGAGATGTTTGGAAGATGTAAGCGAGGCCCGAGAAAAAAGCTCAAAAGCAATTTCGCTGATTTTCACTACAAAATGAACTAGGAGAAATTCCGCATTATTAGAGACCTTGATAGGCCATCTAACGTTTAAAGCCTCGCGTGCGTAACTTTTATTGTAAAGATTAGCAACGTCATAACTCGCCAGTCAATTGAGCTAGAGAGCTGTTCAAACCACCTGTGGATTTGGCAAGTGTTCTAGTTGAGATTGAAAAAATTTTTTTCGTTTAGATTTGGGATTGTCTGTGGGTGACGTCATAATAGGGCATGCTTTCGTGACGTTTTGGCTGAGATTACCTGACCCTGGGCGCCAATCCAGCGAGCCATGTTTTTGGCTCAACTATTTCGGAATCTAGACTATCATCCGACTCTTTAGAGGGTTTAATTGGCTTTCCACCATATCTGGAGCCAAAATTGTGGCTCAAAAACCAAAACGTGGCTAAAATTCTACTCCCATATACGATGACCCTATGTACGTAATACCCATATTATATTTGGCCATAACTTGCGGCAGAGAAAAAACAGCTACAAAGTCTTTTTCAAAGCAAGTTTGCCAATGATAACACGTACGGTTGGAGTGATTAGTGACAGTTCCCGACGAAAATCATGAGTCTAAACTTAAGGCAAAGTTCAAGCAGGTACTCTCCACCAGGGTGTAAGGAAGGAATCGATCAGAAAAAATGCAAGTAGGAAATCGATTTCAAGTAATACTACGCATCCGCAGTACTAAAAGCTAAAAGCAAACCGGTGAACAGTTGAAAGGCTAAAGTGAGAGCAACGCAAGCAAACAAACGCACAACTAAAATGACTATCTCAGAACGCATGCTGCCGCAGCATGCGATAATTAAATACAGTAGGAGGAAACAAATCTTTCCCAATAATTGGTATCACTGGAAAATCGAAACTAACTGACTGACCCCAACGATCGACCAACTCAACACACCTGACCTCAAATGACACGCAGTTATGACTTAGAACGTTGGTAGAATGCATGAGTGCAATTTGTTGCTAGTTTGGCCAACATTCCGTCAATGGCCTATCCCAAAAGTCGCTACAGAAATACAATACCGCATGTCAAGTTTTCGTTAAGTGAGAAATACTTGTATTTAAATATGATTTATTGTGTGAGAAATGTTTATATTATACCTCATTTTTATGTATTGTAATTAGGGCAACCAAAAAGTCAATAAAGTCAACATTTTTCTGCCTTTTCAAAAGTTTATGAAACGTCCACAAACCAAATTTGACGCTGATACCATGCGCCATTCCAAAGTTGTTAGGTCAAAAAAGTCAAAATTTATCATTAGGTTAAAATTTATCGTTAGGTCAAATTTTTCTAGCAGCAGAATTATTTTCTCGTTATCGATATTTTATTGAAGTTACAACAACACATTTTGATAAGTTTTTGCAAGTTTAATTGCAATTCTAAAATAGTAATGGGTTTGTTGCGACTTCTGACGTAATAATGTTGCTTAGTTCACTACTGGATGTTTGAAAATTAAGGAAACTAGGCATTACAATACAAGAAACGCGGTCTTACCCTACTTGGTTTGGCAGATGATCAATTACGCATATACTCGTATAGCGTTTTAACTTTATGATACTCTCAGATTTGACTATACTGTAGTAATTAATGTACTTATCAACATACCATGCCTAACGATAAACGACCAAATTCTGCAAAGGTTCGAAGTATGCTGCATGAATATGCTTCTGAGTTTACCTCAACACCTAAAGGTGAAATATTTTGCAAATTCTGTGGCTACTTAGAAAGTGAAAAGTGGCAAAAGGTTTATGGTGGAAGCACATCACCGCAGTGCAAAGCATCAACGAAATTCGTTTCATGAAACTGAAAGCAGCCAGATATTTTTAAAACCTGCTATATCAGATTTTGCAGATAAACGACTGCTTGTTTCATTTCAACAGAACAAACCTATCGGTTTGTTGTCTAATACTTTATATGAAATGCTTTGTATTCCACATTTCAACTGAAAATGCAGAAGATTGATAGGTCAAAATAAAGTCTAAATTTGTAAATAATAAAGTCAAAATTTTTATTTTTTAGGTCAAAAAAGTGGTTGCCCTAGATTATAAAATACTGCATTTATATTTTCATATGAATTTTGAAACAAATTGTGCTATGTATTTGTTGTGTTTTCCAAGGAATCCCTTTTATTTTGAAATTCAACATTTTTCTATTAAATTTTTAGCACAAAAAGGATCTTTCCAAATTTCTCCACTTTCACCCCTGGAAAAATCTTTTTAGATACACCTGGAAAAATCCACTATTACCCACATCTGGAAAAAATACTTTTGACGCCCAGGGTCTCTTGTCGTTGGATGATAAGTTGTTTATGATTTGTCATTCAATGTGGCTATTTATCTTATGGTTTTAAAATCCAAATGTGTCAAAACATACGTGTAGGAGCAGGCAAAGTTTTAGGGGTGCAAAGGATTTTTGCCCGAAATTTCCCAAGCTTGCCTAAAAAATATTTGGGTCACTTTTTGAGCGAATACTTTCTCTTCATGTCTATTTTTGGGATAGCCTCTTAAAAAAATCAAAAAAGGTCTTCATGTGATTCTGCACACGTTGGGCGTCATTTTATTCAAGTCAAAGTACATTGGGCGCCATTCATGCCCGTATTTTCAGGGAGTTTGCCCAGATGTTCAGGGATTTTGCAAAGGTTTTCACACATTTTGCCCAGATTTTTGCAGATTTTGCCCGGATTTTCATCAAACCAAAACTTTTGTGGATGAGCTTGAACCCCCTTCACCCCCGCCTCATACACCAGTGTGTTAAATCATATCAATAATCATAATCCCATATATAGCAATCAAACTAAGTTTTCTACTAAACAATATGTAATCATTTTATAAAAACGCAATCATGAACCACAACGCATAAATTTTTGAAAGCCATTTAACCAAAAATGGGAGCTACATCAAAGCGCTCATATTTAAAATGAGGCACCCCACTTTTCACATCCTTGCAAATCCTGCACACTCACCAAGACCATTACTGCTACTGTTCTTGGGACTTGGGTGCAAGACAAACTTTTAATAACAATGATCAAATCCTGCAAAAGTTCATAACTAGCGAGTTTTCAATGTAAGCAAAGCATTTCACTGGATTTCAAAAGGTTTGTCTTTGAGTTCCATAAAGTATCTGTTTTCAAGGAGACTCGCAATCTGCTGATAAACGCCTAGCGTGATTTTGGAAAAAATCTAAACTCTACCTGCCATCCGTGTTGAAAAAACCTGCATCAAAAATGTCCAATTTTAAGATTATCAAAATAAGGACAGGTTGTGAGTATGTCGGCTAAAACAACAAAAACCTAAACTGGGGCGCGCAAAACCTTCGACTGGGCCGAATTCGGTTCGGGGGTTGGACCAGTGGCGATTCAGATTTTTGGTTGCACCCTGTTAGGCTCCACAGTTTTTTTCCTAATTTCCAGTTCGTTTGGTTCACATACAGAGTAGATAACTTTCGGTCAGCAATATTTAAACGATAATTTAGAAACCTTTGGCCTGGATGCAATATTTCTCAATTGCATGATAAGCTGTATTGTTGTTTTTGATGGCCGGGTAACTAGAGTTGTTTATGACGACACACACCAGTGGTTGCTCGGATCCTGCGTGAAATTTAGTCAGACCGCTGTCGTGGGGTTGAAAAATTCAGTTCGAAGCTAAGAAAAAGTCGCAGAAATTGGAAGATTAATCTTTGATGCATTCACGTATAATTGACATAGCAGAACACCTGTGTGATTGCATCAATAATGGGTTTTAGGTGTCTCTAGTGAATAATAATGCTAGTTAATATTTAACATTCTGTCCAGGCAGCCGATAATAATGCTAGTTAATATTTAACTATAATAATGCTAGTTATTATTTAACATCTTGTCCAGGCAGCCGAGCAGTAAGGAGCTCCTTGTCAGAGCAGTTCGCCTGCAGTGTCATGGAGAACGTCACCTTCAGGCATTCAAGAAATCAGACTGCGCAGAATACACAAAGTGAACCTACGCTGAACGAAGTATTCCAATTACTCCAATCAGTTGAGCGGCGCCTTGCGCAGATCGAGTCCAGCCTGAATTTACGTGTCACAGCTGTCGAAACAAGCTCAGAGGTTGCTCATGAGAAAATCGAGAACCTAGAAAGCAAACTGGCGAGTCTTGAAACTGAACTCCAACTACAAGCAACGGAGAATCGCAAAGCAGCAATGATGCATGAACTACGTTCGAAAGAGTTTAACTTGCTGTTCCATGGTATTCCTATGAATGAAAAAAACGAAACTTCTGAGACTTCTAAGAAGATTATTCGTACATTTATCTCTGAAAAATTGCACTTTGCTTCCTCAAATCTCAACCGAATCATTTTCTCGAACGTTCATCGCCTTCCACGGAAAACGTCTGCCATTTCTTCATCTTTTTCTATCACTGCACCACCGATTGTTGTGAAATTCGTGACCATGAAAGACCGGAACTCTATCTTCAACCTAGCTTCCCATGCCAGACAGTTTAAATGCAGCATAACAAAGCATCTTCCAGTGGCAATGCAGATTCAACGACGTACTCTCCTCAAAATTGCAAATAAACTCTACAAGCAAGGAAAGAGAATCCAATGGAAAATTATCGAAGCAGACTACAGACTCTTTGCTGACGGTGAGCTAGTGCATAGTAATGTGTAATTGTCCAAACATCTGCCATTTAAATGATTGCAGTATTTTCGTTTGTATCTCGTCACTAAAGTTCGCGGTATTAGGAACAGTTTATGAGTTAGACATTATTTGTGTTACCAAAACCTGGCTAAAATCTTCTGTTTTAAATAACCTACGTCTTCCTGGTTTTTGTTTTCTATTCGGTTTTCTATTCGGCTTTGAACTTAATCGCCATGGAAGCGGAGTTTCTGAACATCCAACAATCTGCCACTTAAATGATTGCAGTATTTTCGTATGTATCTCGTCACTGAAGTTCGCGGTACTAGGTATAGTCTCTTATATTTATGTGCTTGACATTATTTGTGTTACCGAAACCTGGCTAAAATCTTCTGTTTTAAATAACCTACGTCTTCCTGTTTTTTGTTCTCTATTCGGCTTTGAACCGAATTGCTTGGAGGCGGAGTTTTTAGCCTACGCTCAATGTAACATTTTTTGCTAGCGTACGTTGGATTTAGAATGTACTGGCAAAAAAGTATTGCAGCAGGAATATCGAAATTCAATTGCATTCTCAATTACATACAACTATGGATGAAACCAATATAGAATCTAATTGCGCCAGCTCTAACCAAAATTTTCCGAACTTAGAAGCGTGTAATGCGTATGGAGTACTAGATCTAAAGAATTTATTATCTAGATCTTCTAAAGGCAAACAAATGTTTATTATTCACCTTAATACTAGGAGTCTATCAAGGAATATATCAAATTTACGAACTTTTGACAGATATAGTAATTACTCCAGACATTATAGCCATTAGTGAAACTAAACTTAACAATAACAGCAATTATAATGACATACAATTACCTGGATATACTTTCGTTAATAAAAACATTAACACAGGCAGGTGGTGTAGGAATATATGTCAAAATAAATTTGATCTATAAAATCAGATTTGATTTGGACTTACACAATAACCACATAGAAGATATATGGCTAGAAGTAACAGATGTTAGCGATACGTCTATTTTAGTGGGTGCATTATACTGCCATCCTAATAACAATACAAAGCATTTTGGAGAAATCTAGGAAAATAGTATAAATATTTTAAATATCAAAAGAAAAACTTTTTATCTACTTGGCGATTTTAATATTAACGCTTTATCTAAAAACACTGTGGACAAATGGTTTATAAATAACATGCAATCTATAGGTGCCCATCAGGTGATCACACTACCTACA